>OJIY01000207.1_pt1 | contig 29079 bp, 31 predicted proteins | sample 1596061 | NCBI WGS metagenome assembly OJIY01 (sample SAMEA4350111, study PRJEB24818) | metagenome | biome: human; feature: gut; material: faeces | place: Denmark | collected 2013-09
GAAATATGTAGAATCATGTTGTAGAAATGGAAACATGGCGGCACCCTCCTTGCACCGCCGTGTTCGTAAAGAAGCGCAACTTAATCACGCCCTCCGTAAACCTCTTTTTCTAAAGGAAACGGCGGCTCTGAAATTTATTGGTTTCAAAACCGCCGTCCACAAAGAGACAACACGAAATTCCTCCCGCAACAACGGTTTTTTTCTTTCGCCGTATATCGGCGGGGATTTCGTGAACCTCGGGTCAATCTGGCCCGAAATAATTATTTAATTTTTGTTTGACAATTCTTTAGCTTTTTGTTTTATTTTATAACCTCGGAATAATAGTAAATAATTGCTACAAAACAATTTCCATTCCATCATAAGCAAAAGATATATTATCTAAGGTCTTTTCAAAGTCCTGATAGTAAGCATAGGATTTACCCCAATATTCATCAATGTGAGTGACAATAATGCTTTTTATTCTGTATGTGCGTTTGATTTCCATAATTTCATTTAAAGTGAACATATCATCCTTAAAAGGTGCCATATCAAGAGTTGAGCCATCTTTGAGTATACCGTTATCAGAAACAAGCCCAATTATTAAAATATCTGCATCAAAATACAATTCATTGGGAACAAATGGTTTTACATCACAACAAGCATAAATAACCTTTTTGCTTCCGTCTGATATAACATAAAATGTCATGTTGCCACGATGAGTTTTGTTATTCACTAAGTGTATCTCAAGAGTTCCGATTTTAATGTAGTCCGTTTTGTTGATTGAAATACACTTGAGAATGTTCTCATAATAATTCAGCCCATCTCCGTTCCAAGCGTTAATATCGTCTATAACTTCAGGTAGTGCGATGAATTGTATAGGGGTTCCTTTGTCTGCAATACAGTCATAGCCTAAAGGTTCCACGATACGCATACCTCTCGTATGGTCAGGATCTTTATGGGATATAGAAAGATATTTAATACTTGTAATACCCTGTTTATCACACGCAACTGAAATATCTTCTGGTGTATCAATGAGCATATTGATATCCTCAATATATAGACTCGGGCCTAACCGCTCATATCGGCCTCTTTTGATTCTGGCTTCCTCACAGAGAGGACACTTACAAAATGGATTGGGAATTAAAAACATTCCGCCGCTTCCTACGATTTTCAATTTCATTGGTGTTCACCTCGCAATAGTATTTTCTTATTTTACTAACATCGTTCTGATTTCGTTAATCATGTCTATTGAAATTTTATCATCGTCCAGCGGCATGATATTATTCAGCATTCGTACTCCTTGATAGGAGAAAATCAGTAAATCCACAACTGCCTTTATATTGACCTGCTTAAATTCCCCTTTGTTAATTCCATACTCAATTAAGTTACAGATCATTGCTTTTGAAATGTAATATTGCTTTAGCATGGCATTATCGTCTGATAATGGCATACTGCTGTAATACTCATAAAAAGCAAGTCCTAATGAACCGCTTCGGTCAAGCATTTCAGACAAGTAACGTCCTAATAGTTCATCTAATATGATGGTTGCGGATACGCCATTTTCTATCTTTACAGCGACTTCGTTTTCTAGGCTTGACATAATTTCGTTTATGATATCAGCGAAAATCTGCTTTGTACTCCCGTAGTGCATATATAGACCACCGCGACTAAGCCCCGTTGCTTCACAAATGTCTTTCATTGTAACGTCCTTAAAACCCTTGTGAATAAATAAAACAAGTGCGGCTTTCCGAATTGCTATCTTTGTTTCTTCCCCTTTTTTGCCCATATCCGAAACCTCTCTTTTTGGTTAATTTCCGACACTGGTGTCTGATTTAAGTATACGACACTAGTGTCGGAAAGTCAATGGATTTATGCAAGTTTGCTAAATGGCAAGCAATTCTTTCGTGGCCACAAGTGGCACGAAAGAGGCTTGTTGGGGCTCGCCCCAAACCCGGAACCTCGGGCCATTCTGGTCCGAAGTGGTTGTGTCGCTTTGCTCCTTGTTTTCACTGTCTCTATCGCTCCTGTTCCTTCTTTTTATCCTGCCCGGCATAGCCCAGCAGATAATCAATGTTTGCTTTTGCCGTGTTGACTTCCTGCATATCCTGCCGTACTCGTTGATATTCTGCATAGAGTTTCCGTTTTTGCTCCACCAGCCTGCGTCCTTCCTCTTTTAGTGCGTCCATCTTCGGGAGCTTCGCTCCATCAAGCAGACGCTTCAAGTCAGACTGCGCCGCCCGGTAAAGCTCAATGTCCGCCTCATGTTCCGCAAGAAATTTTCCGCTGTACTTTTCCGCTTTGTATTTCTCAAAGACAGGCCGTGTCCTGGCATACTGTACCGTGGCTGATTTCAATTCCCGGTTGGTATTCATGGCGCTTTCTGTCTGTTTTATCTGGTTTGACAGGACGTGGAAACGGTCAGTGGTTTCAGTAGCCTTTTTCTCTAGTTCCCCGTATTCTGTCAGGCCGTTATCCTGCAAATAAGCGAGTGCGGCGGCCATCTGTTTCAGGTTGAATACTTTGGCCCACCGCTCATATCCCGGCCCTTTTCCCTCGGCCAACTTTGCCTGAATATCTACAAGCAGATTGACTTTGTGTGGACTTTGACCGGAGTGTTTCCGGCTTCCGTCTATGACAGCCAGTATGTCTTTTAAATCGTACCCTTCCCCCAGTGTGGAGGCCCGCAGACGGGTGAACCGTTCCTGCCCTTGTCCGGCCAGCCGGAAAGACAGATTGCCTCCCCTGACCTTTTTCACTTCATAGCCAGCCTGTTCCATGAAGGAAAGGAAGGCCGCCAGATCACCGGGGCGCTTTGCCAGTGCCGTGTCGATTGCCAGCCGCAATTTATCCTGAAAGTTAAGCGGCCTTTGTCTGTTCTGGAGCCATTCACCATAGTTCTTATAATCCCCTTTGCTCCGGGGCTTTGGATTCTCCACAATGGACAGTCCGTTCTCCAGACACAGCCGGTCGGAGAGCCTGCGAAGGGCGAAGGACGAACCCCAGAAATTACGGAATTTCCGGGTGCAGTCAAGGGCTGTTGAATTGTAATATATGTGACAGTGAATGTGTTTCTTGTCCGTGTGAGTGGTGACGATAAAGGCATGGCGGCCTTTTGTCCAGCGCATAGCAAGCTCGTACCCGATACGGTTCGCTTCCCTTGGTGTAGTCTCCCCGGGGAGGAAGGACTGGCGTATCTGATAACACAGGATATCGTCCTCCTTTTTCTGCTCCCGGCCTGTGATGGCCTTATAGCTGGCCTTTGCCAGAAGAAACTCGGCGGTCACCGTGGCCGGGTCACATTCGTATGAGGAAATGTATTTCTCGTTCTCCGTCTTTTCTGGATTTTTCCCATAATCAACGCAGTCACGGATTGCTTCGGCCATGGTTTCTCCTTCATTGGCGTGACGCTTCAAAAGAGTGGTAGTAGCCAGATAGTCACCTCCTTCCAAAATAGAACAGCGGCTCTTTCGAGCCGCCGCCATCGTTGGCCTCGGGCCAGTATGGCCCGAAGTAGTATCAGCTTACGAGAAACCTGCGGAGGGAACTGCCCAGCCCGTACACCGCCTCAATCAGAAGTTCGGCAACCGCCTGCAATCCATAGGGGGAAAGCATAAAGGCCAGTAACAGGAAAATGAACCCGCCGTGTGGGGTGGGCGTAAAGAAAAGTCCGATACCTAGCAGTGCCGTTATGACAGAAGCCGCCGTCAGAAGAAATGAACAGATATCAAACAGGAACATCATCATGGCCGCAAGCAGCGTCAGGGTCAGCATGGCGGGTGCGGCAAACAGCTTTAGCAGTAATCTCATTGAAAAACGCCTCCTTTTATTCTTTCTATTCATATTTTACTATGGTGGTTCAGGGACAGGAATGTTGCGAATGATTAGCGAATCCTGTCCCGGGGCCTTGGGCCAGTGTGGCCCGAAGCAGAGAAGGAAAAATATGATTGTTCTATGGTTTTTAATGAGATATAATTAAAAAATTATGATAAATATATTTTTAAGGAGAGCTGTGAATATGGAATTTGATTTGGTTGAAAATGCCTTGCATTCACTAAGTGAAGCAATATCATACTATAATGAGGCTGATGAAGGTGATAATGAGCATTTATTTAAATTTAGTGTAATTCTATCTAATCATTGCGCAGAACTTCTGCTAAAAGAAATTCTTAGAAGAAATCATCCTGCGTTGGTTTTTGAAAATATAGATAAAATAAATGACATTGACAATGATGATGATATTCAAACAGTTGGTTATCGACTTGCATTACAAAGAGTGAAACAGCTGTGTCATGTAAATCTTGAGCCTTACGAGAACTATTTAGTTGAATTAGGAAAATACAGAAATAAGATCCAACATTATAAATGCAAAATTGATGGAGCTTTCTATAAAAATTTAATGTCGCAGGCATTTTCAGCTATTGAATATCTATTTCTTGATATTTTAAAGCTACATTTTGAAAATTATGAATCTATACTTGATCCTCGGGATATAGCCTTTTTACATGAGGATACACAGGCTTTTAAAACTCGGAGAAGTGATATATTAAAAGAGTTTCAACAAGGCACTGCCAAAAGATATAAAATTTTATATGATATTAAAAAGGAACTCATTATTCCCTGCCCTATTTGCGGTGCGACGTTACTTGCTAAAGAAGGCCAAGATGGTATACGCTGCAAAATGTGTGGCAAAGAATTTACTAATTATCAAGAAATATGTGATAACGATCAATCGTGTTTGACTAGTAATCATATTTTACGAGAATTGGGTAAACGAAAAGGCAAACTATATAATCCTGTATATACTTGTCCCAAGTGTGATTGCAATGCTGTGGTATATCTTCCAGATTTTCATGGTTGGAAATGTTTGTGTTGTAATGAGGTATTTGGAGATACGGTATACTGCGATGATTGTGGAAATCCAATGCCAGATGGGATAAGTCAACTGGCTATGTCAGAATCGGATACGGAAGATTACAAATATTTATGTCAAAGCTGTACTTCAAAAGCGAAAGAGAGTGATGAATATATAGGATATTATATTGATTAAGAGATAGGCGGCAGTCCATAATTGTCCATGGCCGCCGCCCCGTCTGTTACTTTGCCACCAGTTCGGAAAGCTCTTTCAGTACATTGGAAACCTGTTCCCAGAGCTTTTCATAATCACGCTGGAGCCCGGCGATTTCCTCTGGGTATATGCCGTACATGTTGGCATGGACAGCTACCTGATTGAGATTGTTTGCGCACCGCCGTTGTAGGGAAACCAGCTCCTTTACGGGAGATAAGTCAACATGGAGGATATAGCCGTTTAAGGCCATTTTGCGCATATAGGCCCCGGCGTTGGTGATACCGGCCTCGTCCATGCGTTCCCGGATTCCCGCCAGTTCCTCCGCAGTAACCATCACATGAAGGTGTATATCACGCCTACGGCCTTTCATCTGTCCTCACGTTCCCGGCTCCGTTTGCGGGAGGGCGGTTCCTTTACTTTATCAAGTGGCTTTTTGTCCGGTTCCGGGGGAGACGGAAGGAGCGGCGTATTGTTGGGAATCCCGTCAATCATGTTGCAGTTCTGCTCTGTGGAAAGTTCTGCATTTTTAAGGTAATTATCTTTTTCGTGCATGGTTTATCCTCCTATCTGTCCTCGTGGAAGGGACCGCTCTTTTTGGCGGGTGTCTCCCAGTTTTCCTTCCCCTGTTTCGTCTCTTTGCGGAGCATGGCGGTAATCGACCGTTTTTCTTTCCGCTCCGCCTCTAATTCCTCCATGACCTCTATCCGTCCGGCAAGCTGTTCCGGGGTAAGGGGCTGTTTCAGGATATAGGTTCCAAAATCCCGATGAAACCATGTCAGCCGCCGCTGATTGCCAAAATGGCGGCTGTCCTCCCACTTGCCCAGCGTCTGCGTCTGTTCCTCCATTTTCTTCCTCACGTCAGGATTCAGGCGGGAGGGCTTCAAGTCATAATCTTTCACCATCTTCTCCGGCAGCGGCTTTGTATAAATCAGTTCCCCCCACGTCCGTATGGAATTGCCTTCCACCAACGTCTGTTTATCGTAAGGGGCAATTTCTATCAGCCCCAGCTCCTTTGATTTTGGAAACGTGTTATTATCAAGGGGATAGTGGGTGTAATACCGGTAATAATCTGTTTCCATTGGCCTTTGGTCCTTCGACAGTTGAGGAACCTTGTAAACATAATCATAGGCGGACAGGAACTTCTCAAATTCCTTCTCAGGCGGCAGGATACCATGACAGGACGTGTAGTCATAATAATTGCGCTCTCCCTCCGGCATAATCGAGAAGTGCCAGATTACGAAGGGGGACTGCGCCTCCGGGTTGTGGGCCAGCGCAAAGCCCCGGCCATTTTCAAAAACGGCCTCTTTCTGGATTTGATACCCTTTTAAATCTTCCATATAGGTTCTCCTTTCCGGCCTCGGGCCAATATGGCCCGAAGTCTGATGGTGTTACGAAATAAACGGCAGAACCGGAGGCGGAGGCATCAGATTATCACGGCCCCGGTTCTGCCTCTTAAAAATCCCGCAGTGTCAGGCTTTTCGGAAGGGCAAAACGTAACAAGGGTCCTCCGTTTTCCTCCTCATTCTGCACATACGCTCCCGGCTCTTTCTACGGTTTCCCTCGGCTTTGCAGGCTTCGGAGCAGTAGGATTGTCGTCCTATAGGTAGAAAGGGTCTGCCGCACACGGCGCAGGGCCTAAGCCCGGGGGTGGGCCCTTCCTTCAATAAGGAGACTTTTAACGCCGGGTTGAGCGGCAGGACGGAGCGCTGGAAGTAACGGCAGTAAGCGCCTGTCCACCATTTATTCAGCATATAACAGGGACAGTCCAGCGGGAGGCACATGCCGGTTTCGCTGTCATAGTTGGCGCACATGCCCGTGATGAGCCTCCGGATTTTCTTTCTCTCGTCACGGGTCAGCTCCCGGGCCATCAGGACTTCGGGCCACGTTGGCCCGAAGTCTGCGGCTCCACAAGCAGGGCGCGGAACTTTTTCCGGCAGCGTCCTTTTTGGTTTTTGCACTCTTTGGCATAACGGCATCCGGCACAGGGACCGGAATCACTCCTGCCCGGCCGGGGAGCTTCCTTCATCATCTGTTCAAAGGGGCTGTTTGTGAAATTCATTCCCTGTCCTCCTTTCCCTCCCCGTATGCTTCCGGTTCTCCTTCGTCCCACGGCGGGGTATCATCTTCCTCGGATTCTTCTGTTTCCATGGTTTCTTCCTCATACTCGCAGTAATCGTCCTCCAAGTCAGGGGCCTGATGTTTGGGTTTATAGATTTTGAAATAATATCCGGCCCCGCCGCCAGCCAGGATTATCGCCGCAACCAGAAGGAGGGAAAACAGGCCGTTGTTTGTCTTATCTTCTTTGGGCGCGGACTCCGGCTGTTCCGGTTCCTTTGCGGGCTTTTCCAGTTCCGGCGTGTGTGCTGTTTCCGGTTCCACGGCATCCCCTTTGCTGTCTTTTTCCGCAAGGGGAAGGAGGTCTTTTTCCGTCACAGCGTTCAGAAAATACACATTTTCGCTGGACTTCTGGTTATCAATCACTAAAAAGAAGATATTCTCGTCCGGGGTGGTGATGGTGTAAAATTCCTTTCCGTCCTTGTCAGTAGCTTTATCCACCACGGTTCCGGTTCCGTCCGGGGTGAAGGGGTTCGGCTCTGCTGGTTCTTTTGGGGCCTCGGTTTCAGCTGGTGTGATTTCGGCCTGCGGCTCACTGCTCTGGGCGTAGGCGGGGATAGTAAAATAAGTACAGCACAGCAGGCAGGCGGACAGCGCCGCCAGCCGGTGAAGGTTAGGCTTCTTCATTGGCTTCGTCCTCCTTTTCCTTTATGTCAGCGGACTTCGGGCCAGACTGGCCCGAAGCGGCAGGTGTATCCATCGGGGTGTTTAAAAAGGCCAGGAGCCCGGCTGGGGTCAGCTTCATGGAGCGCACCGCCTGCACAATCTGGCTGTTTTCTTCCTCCTGTTTCTGCTTTTCCAGCTCCCGGACTTTGTTCTGGCATTCGGCGGCCTTTTCCCGGGCTTTCTCCAAATCCTTCTCGATTTTTTCAAGTCTGTTCATGAGAATCTCCTTTCTGTTTGTGACAATCAATTTCCTGATAAACGGCCAAAGGCGTAGAAATGCTGCTGCCAGTAGGACGTGCCGATACTGGCATATTGGATTGGGTTCCCACAGTGGATCATCATATTGTTGCCTACATAAATGCCAACGTGGGAGACTGGCACGCCGCTGTCATAGGTGCCAGTGAAAAAAATAATATCCCCGGGCCTTGCGTCAGCGGAGGATACGCGGGCGCACTGGTTATAAATGCCTTGCGCCGTGGTACGGGGCAGATTGTGGACGCCGCTGTTGGAAAATACCCAGCAGACGAAACCGGAGCAGTCAAAGGAGGTGGACGGGCTGGAGCCTCCCCATACATAGGGATATCCAAGGTATTTCTCTGCCTCCCCAATCAGGGCCGCAAAGGACGGATCGGACAGTGCCTCACCGGGTATCTGGTAGCCGGGTTCTGTCTCCGTGCCTCCTTCCGTGTAAATGCCTTCCCACAGGTAGGGTTTGTTGCCCTTTAATTCCTGCATGACGAAATAAATCTCTTTCTGCTCCATATCCAACCGGGTATTACTACAGCGGGAAGTGTGCGGTTTTTTAAGGTCACATGGAGGATATAGTATTCATAAGAGACTTCCTCACTTGTCTCGTTGCCGTCTGCGTCCGTGCTGGTTTCCGTTCGGTAGCGGATTTCCACTTCCTCGGTCAGTGTCAGTTCGTACTGTACTTCAAAGACCTCCTGGAGCTCGCCCTGTATTTCCGTTCGGGTATAGCTGTGGTATTTGGCCGACAGGTAGGAGGTCAGCTCATAGGGGTTGTGGCCGATTTCGTCCACGTTGTAACGGTATTCGTCATAGTCGCTGTGAGTGCGCTCGATATTGGCGATTTTCTGTTTCAAGTCATTTTCCAGAGCGGCATAGTCCTCGTCCGCTCCTAGAAGGTCGCTGTCAGCGGAGGCGTAGGAGGTGCCGGATATGGCATTGACAAGGCCGCTCCCCAGCATGGGGATAAGGGAAGAAAACGCCGACAGCGCATAGAACAGCAGGAACAGCACCAGAATAATCAGGATAAATACCGGGTGGCGGGCCGCTGCCTGAACCGCCCGTTTCGTGAAGGTTCCGGCTGTGGCAGTTGTTTTTTTCGCCGCCCGCGTCCCCTGCTTTGCGGCCTGTCCGGCTTGTTTGGCGTACCGGCGTTTCAACTTCCATTTTTGGGCCATACGGGAAAGGGGGTTACTGGCAAGCTCCGGGTGCTCCTTTATCATCTTCTGAAAATCCAGATTGGCTTTTGCCGCCGTTTCCTTCCGCTCCCATTTTGCCACCCGGCGGGCCGGGTGTTCCCGATAGCGGCGTCTGGCAAACCGGACGAGCTTACGGGTTCCGGCCTCGGCCACAAGCTCGGATTTATGGGCTCCTTCCACGCCTACATTTTCATGCTCTACCTCGTGTATCTTGTTGTGGGTGTAAAACCATACTTCTGCCCGCACTCCCCGGACAGTCTTTTTGGCCAGTCCCGGCCGTTTCTGCGGTTTCTGTGAGGCCAGCTTTTCCCGGGCTGATTCCAGTTTCCGTCCAGCCTTATCCGCTTTGTACTGTGCCTTCTCCATCTTGTCCGGTTTTTTCCCGTCAGGGCGTTTCCCTCTGGCGCAGTCAGAAGCGGCCTCCTTGCTATGGGTTCCCTGTTCCTTGTCGCTATCCGCTTTTTCCTCCCGCCTCATATGATCGGAGGGGCGGGCTCGCTCCTTGTCCTGCTTAAACTTCCCGGAGGGCTTCGGGCCATGTTGGCCCGAGGCGGCCCCAGCCTGCGGCGGCGTGTCCTCGTCTTCAAAATGCAGGCGGCTGGAAGGGCTGGAAGGGGCGAAATCCTGGGGTGGGCTGGTTTCCTGCTTCGGGCCAGATTGGCCCGAAGGGAAGATTTCAGGCGGGGGCTGTCCGGGCCTGCCTTTTTGGGGTTCCTTTCCGATAGGTCATTCCTCCTTTCCCGGAATAAAAAAACCAGCCTCAACATTTCTGCATGTTGAACTGGCATACATCACGGTTAAATACTGGCGGCGTTATTCGTGTTTGGGCTCATTCTTCTTATCCTCCGGGCGGGTTGTCATGATTGCATAGAGTTCTGTATTCTGCGGGAAGTGATCTACGAAGGGGATTGTGACGTTCCCGAAAAACAAAAGGCCCTCACCGGAATTGGTGTGGGTCACATAGGAAAGCTGGTGCGGGCTGATACCGAGCTGTTTTGCGATGATCTGTCGGTCGCCCTGTGCCTGTGCGAGCAGTACGAGAAAATCCGAGTTCTCGAAAATATTCTCAATCTCGGGACTTGCCAGAAAATCCTTCACATTCTGGGTCAAAGCTGACGGAACACAGCCTTTCTTCCGCAGCATTTTCCAGATGGCAACGCAGTAGCTGGCTGTTAGGGCGTCTCGGAGCAGTACGTGAAATTCGTCAAAGTAGCACCATGTGGAAAGCCTGTTCATGAAGTTTAGGGAAACCTGTGAGTTCACTAAATCCTGCATGATGAGCATGGCAATCGTGCGCAGTCCCGCTCCAAGCTTCTTTAAATCGAGGCACACAAGGCGGCGGTTCAAATCCACATTTGTTTCATGGTTAAATACGTTTAAGGAACCCGATACGTAGATTTCAAGGGAGGTTGCAAGACGGGAAGCCTCCGCCTCCGGCTGTTTGCAGAGCAGTTCGTATAAATCCTGCAAAGTCGGCATCTGTTCCTTTTCCGGGTGCTGGATATGCTCCCGGTACATGAAGCGCACACAGCGGTCAATCACAGTCCGGTCAATAGGCTGTAAGCCGTCCTTACCGCCGACAATGAGCTCCATCAGCGACAGGATAAAGTCGGCCTTTAAGGCCATTGGGTTTTCCTCGTTAAAGCTCAAATCAATGTCCATGGGGTTGATATGATGCGGGCTGTCCGGCGCAATCTCAATCACCTGCCCGCCTAACCGCCGGATTAGCGGGGAATATTCGCCCATGGGGTCCACCACGATAATCCGGTCGCGGGTGGCAAGGAACACGTTCACAAGCTCCCGTTTTGCGGCAAAGGATTTCCCGGAACCGGGCACGCCAAGGAATAGGCCGTTGGGGTTTTTCAGTTTCTTCCGGTTCGCCATAATGACGTTGTGGGAAAGGGCGTTCAGGCCGTAATAGACCGCCTCCCCGTCCATGCGGAGTTCCTGCGTCATGAAGGGAACGAAAATGGCGGTGCTGCTGGTGGTCAGGCCTCTCTGTATCTCAATGGCGTTGTGGCCGAGGGGGAGGCTGGAAAGGAACGCCTGCTCCTGCTGGAAGTCCAACCGTTTCAGGGCGCAGTTGTATTTCTGCACGATTCCTGACACGGTGAACAGGTCGTTGTCCAGCTCCCGCCGGGTGGGCGCCATGTTCACTACAAGGAAGGTCAGGAGGAACATTCTTTCATTCCGGCTCTGCAAATCTTCCAGAAGGGTCTTAGCGTCCTGGCTGTAGGTCACAAGGTCGGGCGGCAGAATGTCCATGTCGTAGCCGGAGCGCACTGCCTTTTTCTGTTCCTCCACTTTCATCTTGTCTATGTCGGAGACTTTGGCCTTGACGGCCTTCACGGCGGCGGCCTGATCGACTGTCTGAACATGGAGGGTGATTGTCATTTCTGCGTCCAGTTCCAACAGTTCTGCAAGGAGCTTATCAGAAAGCTCCGAGGCCAGTATCTGCAAGTAGGAGGCGGCTCCCCATGTGGGGCCCACCCGGAACAGGCGGCTGAACCGGAAGTCGAAGCTGGTGGGCGCAATAAAATCCTTTGTGGAAAGCCCGGTTTTGGGTATCATATCCCATGAGAACCGGAAAGGGTCATTTCCTCCCGGGTGGAGCTGGCCGTGTAGGAGTTCCAGACGTTCCAGCCCGGAAAGGGAAGCGGATTTCACGCCTAGCTTCTTAAAGTTGTTCATGATGTCGGCCTCCACCCGTTCCAGTCTTGTCCGGGCCGTGGATAAATCATCCACGGCCACGCCGAAAGTCAGCAGTTTCGTCCGCACGATTCCGTTGTTGCTTTTGGCTATCTGGTTTTCTAGCATTTCTATGTATTCCTGGCGTATCCCATTGTACTCGTCCTCCTGCATGGAGATATTGACATTGTAACGGTTTTCCGGGCGGCTTCGGTGATTGATGAACGAGAGCTGGAACGGCAGGGTGCTGTCAAAATAGTTCAGACAGGCGCTCCACCCGTCAAAGATGGCCGCCTGATCCTCGGTCTGTGCAAGCTGGTAGTTGATATCCTCGTATTCAATGGTTTTCGTGTAGTAATGGTCGGCCACCCGGCACACGCCGTCCCGGTACATTTCACGGTAGGGAAGGATTTGCTGGGCGGTGGCAGGAACCTTCCGCTTTCCGCCGGGAAACAGGCCGCCTTTCCGGTCAGGCTTTTTTCCTGCGGGGCTTTTTCTTTTTTTCTGGTTCTGCAATCGGCTTCGCCTCCTTTTTGAAACCGCTCAAAAGAGCATAAAAATTTTCTGTTTTATAGGGCCGCACCCTCGGATAAAGAAAACGAGTGCGCAGGATATTCCTCAACACCTTTTCAAGCGGCAGGCCGTCACGCTCATACATGGCAAAAAAGAAGAATGGGAGCATGAGGCCGATCATCAGGAAAAGGGCCGGGCTGTTTCCGATGGTTCCACGGCTGAACAGGTAGGACGGAATCCCCACCGCCGCCGCAAGGGAGAAACAGATAAGCTGGCGTTTCGTAAGGTTTAAGGCCAGCTTCGTCTTGATTTTGTTTAGGTCTTTTGGTACGGGTACATATGCCACGGGCTATTCACCTCCTTTGGCGCTTCGGGCCATGGTGGCCCGAAGCTATCTGGCCGACTCCTTTGTTGGCCGTTTCCCTTCCACGGCGGTCGCTCGTCCGGCCTGCCTCGCCCGCCAATAGTCGGGGTTATATTGTCTGATGGATTGATTGATGTTTTCCTCGAATTTTTCCTTATCCCTGATACGGTCAGGGATTTTCCACAGCTTTTTATCCAGGAGCTCCCTCAGTACCACGCTTTCCTGCGCGTCCTCCTCAAAACAGATGTAGCCGTTCCTACGGAACCCGCATTTTTTAGCCGCGGGGGATAGAACGGCAGCCACTTCCTTTGCCACCATTGTCCCGCCGTGGCTGGCTGTGCTCACAAGGAACACCCCGGGGCAGAGCGTGTCGCAGGCCTGCACCTTGCCCCACGGGGAGCTTTCCGGCTCATGGAACATGCCGCCTGTCCTCTGGCGGTCGGCTTGCATGAGCGCCGCCTTTTCCAGAATGGTTTTCAGCTCCGGGGACAGGTAGGGATATTCTCGCAGGACACGGACGGCCTCCCCGCCGCACTCCTTCATCAGAAGGGAATAGGTTTCACTGTCAGCCACGGTACAGCGGCCCAACAGCTTTCCATCGTAGTAGCAGGCGGCATCATAGGCTTGTTTTTTGTGTGTCATGGGTATACGCCTCCTTCCTTCACTTCGGGCCACCATGGCCCGAGGTTATCTGTCCTGCCCGCGGCTGGCCTTTGCCTTTGCAGGTTTCTCTGCTTGTGCCTGTTCCGCCTGTTTTGCCCCGGCGGTGAGCTGTTCCTTGATGGAGGGCCGTTCCTGGCCTCCCCTTGCGGCGGCTAACCTTGCCTGCAAATGGTCGAGCTCCGCCGTGTAGGCTTCCACAACCGCCTCGTTAAGCTGGCTGCGGAACTCTTTCGTGATGGGTTTTGCTACGTCACGGTAGCCCCCATTCCTGTCCGGCTGGCTGGGCATACCTGCATAAATCCCTTTTTCGCCTTGCAGTATCTTGAAATTCTCCACCACAAAACAGTCGTTGAATTTCACACTGGCAAAGCCAATCAGATTTTTTACGGGGTCAATGAGCCTCACGCTCACGTCCAGCTTCATGGGTTCCTGTGTAGCGGCGGGTGTGCCGCCTGTCTGTTCCTGCATAACTGTCTCCTTTCCTGAAATGGGGACAAGGCCCCCGTTTTTATACTCGTAACCTTCTGCCCGGAGTGCGGCATGAGTGTCCGCTGACAGAAGCCTGTATAACTGGATATCCGTGTCTGCGAGGAACCGCAGGGTATCCTCTTTTGTAAATTCATCTGGGAGTTTTCCAAAGTAGGACGGGTGGGCCTGCCCGTCCGCCCCCAGCTTGTAACGTCTCGGCATACGTCCTCCTTCCCGCCTCGGGCCAGAGTGGCCCGAAGTCCTTCTGCCGGTTTAACCGGTGCCGAAGATGGATTTTGACAGGCTCCCGGTCTTAAACAGGGAAAAGCACAGGAGCACCGTATAGCCGACACAGCGCCAGATGGCCCCCATGGGGTCGCCGTCCGTTGCGATACTCTGAATCAGCATGGCGTAGATTGCCACGCATACCATAATCAGGAGCCCCTGAAAGCCGACCGCGCACAGCGACCGGAAATAATTCTGCCCCATGTGTCCGGTTTCCCGGTTCGCTACAGTGGAGAAGGGGATAGGGGCAAGGCTGGTCAGCAGGTATATTTCAATCATGCGGCCATAAACGATAACAAAAATCACGATATTCAGGGCGGTCATAGTAAACTGGACAAGGAATGACTGGAGGAACAGGCCGAACAGTGGGCCCAGTTCCATCGCCTCCAAGTCTGTGCGCAGGCTGTCCATAATGTCTGGCGTGATTTCCGTGCCGCTCTGGATAAGCCCGGCCGACTGTTGTATCACATGCTGGCTTACGTCAAAAACGGCCAGCACGATATTGAAGGTGTTTGTCAGGATCGTCACGGCCACGAAGGTTTTGAATATCCACTTGAAGAACATCCATGTGTCTATGTCATGGAGGTTGTTCCGGTCTATGAGCATTTGAATGAGCTCATAGGTCATGACAAACGTGAGGATAATCCCGGCGATTGGCAGAACGACCGTTTCAGAAATCTGCCGTATCATGGAAAAGACCCCGGCGTTAAAATCCGCCGGGGACGTCCCAACCTGTGCTGCAATCCCTCCGACCTGCTCATTCACGTTATTGAAAAGGCCGTCCAGATTTCCCATGATACCATCTACAAGCACACCCTTGAGCCATTCCACGATTGCATTGATGATAGTATCCATATATCACTCCTTTGAATGGGAACCGCTTAGAACAGGCCGGATAAGAGCGGGATAAGCTGTGTGCCAATCAGCACAACACCGCCGCCCGCCATAAGCTGCTTAATTCCCTGTGATTTTGCCGCCGGGTTGTCCGAGCCGTAACCTTCCAGCAGGTTGATGACTCCCCACACCGCAAGCCCGGCCCCCAGGGCGATAACGAGTACCTTTAAAATGTCGATAGCAGAGTTGAAAAATTCCATGTGGGTTCCTCCATTTTCTTAGTTTGAATCGGTTTTCGGGTAAAAAAATAACCGCCCGTATTGGCGGCGCTTCGGGCCATGTTGGCCCGAGGTTACGCAAAGTCATCACTGTCCATATCGTCAAAATTGAGAATGTCAGCTTCTTCCTCTGTGTCTGTTTCCTCTATCTCGTAAACCGTGTATTCGTCCTCCGGCTTTAGTCTCAATGGCCGGTGGCGGAACAGGGTTTCTAAGCGGAATGCGTTTTTCTTTTTGTCATACTCGGCTGTCTGGTTATAGCTGGGGTGCTTTTTTAAGTCATACTTCGGGCTGTAAAAGGGTGGGAGCCCACGGAGTTGGCAGATACACATATTTCCGGGCATGGTGGTGATTTCGCTTGTGGTGAGAAGCTCCCGACCCAGACGCTGCATGTTCTGCCCGTAGCTTTCCGACTGCCCTCGGGTGCGGCTTTCTGTCTGCATGGAGATGGTGGCCTTTCCCAGCCAGTTTTCGGAAATGTCTTTCAGGGTGGAGGCTTCACGGCCTCCAAGGAACACGATTGAATCCATGTTCCCCATGATTGTCTCGGCGTTGTCCTTATAGAGCGCCTTGCACTGGCTCATGGCCTGATAGAACAGCGTCAGGCTGATTTCGCGGGAACGAATGACGGCCACGATTTTTTCCAGCCCCGGCACCTGTCCCGTGTTGGCGGCCTCGTCCCACAGCACCCGCACATGATGGGGGAGCCGCCCGCCGTACTTGTTGTCGGCCCGCTCACAGAGCATGTTGAACATGGTGGAGAAGGCGAGGGCAACAAGAAAGTTGTAGGTGGTATTCGTGTCGGATATCAGGAAAAACAGGGCGGTTTTTTCATCTCCCAGCCTATCGAGCCCCAGTTCGTCATAGCTCATAATCTCCCGCAGCTCTCCAATATCAAAGGGAGCCAGCCTTGCACCGCAGGAAATAAGGATAGATTTTGCTGTCTTGCCGCTGGCTAATTTATACTTTTTATACTGCCGCACAGCAAAGTGATTCGGGTTCCTCCGTTCCAGTCCGTCAAACATGTAGTCAACGGCATTTTTAAAGCTCTCATCATCTTCCCGGACTTCCATGCTGTTAATCATTTCCACAAGGGTATTCATGTTCCGTTCTTCCTCTGGCCCTTCAAAGACGATATAAGCAATCAGCGCACAGTAAAGAAGGGTTTCCGCTTTTGTCCAGAACTCGTCCCCGTCCTTGCCGTCCCCTTTGGTGTTGGCAATCAGGGCAGTTACGAATTTCAGCACGTCACTTTCTGTCTTGATGTAGGCCAGTGGGTTGTAGTGCATGGATTTAGAAAAATCTATGGTGTTGAACACCCGGAGCTTGTAGCCCTGACGTTGCAGGAACCGCCCGCATTGTTCAAGGGTGCCGCCTTTTGGGTCTACGACTACATAGGACGAATGGGCCTGAAGGAGCTGCGGGGTCAGCCAGAATCTTGTTTTGCCGGAGCCGGACGAGCCAATCACACAGGCGTTTAGGTTCCGGGCGTTGGCTGGGATTTTGGGCCGGGTGTTCAGTGTCAGAAATTCAGTGCCTGTCAGAATGATGTTGTTCTTAAATACCGGGTCTACAAAGGGTTTGATATCCTTTGCAGTACCCCAGCGGGCCGAGCCATATTCTTCCTCACGGCGGAACTTTTTCCCCTTCCTGATTTTGGACTGCACGAGCAGGTACATTCCCACGGTTCCGGCAAAGCCCACCAGAAGGTCAAACCCGCCAAGGCCCGGAAGGTAATTTTCAAAGACCGTGGGGAATGTTTTCATCATGCCTACGAGCTTCGTCCCGAAATCGGCTCCGGCGGCCATGCGGTAAGCCGTCCCCACCTTTGAGAAGAACCAGAATACAAAGAGGTAGGGGAGGTTGAGAAGCACATATTTTCGGATTTTGTCACTCACCGTTCTTCCTTCACCGCCTCTCTGGTTTTCTGGCGCTCCTTTGGCCGGGATTTGATATGTTCTGAAAGATTCTGTAGCTGGCCGAGGATAGAAGCCTTGTCTTTCCCCTTATTCAGTACCTTGTCACTGTATTTCTGGAACGCCGCCGTCATGGCGTCCGCCTGTCCTGCTTTGAAAAACAGCAGGTAGTGGCCGGGGCTGACCTTATGGAACGCATAGTCTACATGAAATTCCTTTGCTATGCGGTCAAACTGCCGGGGTGCTCCCACAAGGGGCATGGAGTTTTTGACTCCGTAATGATTCATCAGTTTTTTCACGCTTTGGCGGCCCTGCGGGGTCAGCGCCTTCTGGTGGCGCTTTTTCCCTTCCTCTAAAATCTTCCGTAGAGCGGAAGCCAGTACCCGACCTGTGAGCTTTGTTGCCCGGATTGAGAGGGCAACCGTTTTTTGGTTTACTTCGTCCTGCATAATACCTCCTTCCTGTCAGACCACCATAAACTCCGGGGGCCCTCTTAACTTTAAGGGAGACAGATAACCTCGGGTCAATGTGGCCCGAGGTCTACCGCTCGGCATGTTTGGCGGGCGGGGCTTCCTTTCCCGGTTCTGCCCGTATCTTTTCATTCTGCGTCCGCATGGTGCCTAAGATGGACGGCTTTTTTTCTGCCGCCTGTTCCAGCCGCTCTATCCGGGCGAGGGCTTTTTCCACGCTGTTCTGCATGGAGAGCAGGCAGGCGCGTTCCGCCCGGTAGGGGGCCGCAACTGTTTTGACCAGCTTGCCCGGGCCTTTTGCCTCTGATACGGCCTCCTTCCCCATCAGGGCCCGGCCTACATTTTTTAAATGCCTGCCCGCCTCGTGGTATTCGGCCGAAACCGCCTCGATTTTTGCAAGAGCCTTTTCGTCTGTGGCAATCCCGGTCTGAATGGTTTCCTTTACCCCTTCCAGACCTTCCCGCAGATGAAAGAAACGTACCACGTTGTCTAAGGCCACCGTTCCGCGCTGTTTAAAATCGTCAAGGGCTTGTTTACAGCCCTCTATGATGTTTTCTTTCAGCACATCAATCTGCACCCTTAACTGGGAAACCTTCGCCTCCAATGTCTGAACCGACCTTTGCAGGGCGGCTTTTAACGGCGATTGCTTCATTTCTTGCAATTCCTGCCGCATGGCGGTAAGCTCCTGAACCGCACTGGAAAGCTGTTCCTCCAGGTCTGACACATGGCCGATCACGGCCATGAGATCCTTTGAGCTGGAAAAATTATTTTCCTTCAGCACGGCCAGCAGTTCCTTCACTTCCTTCTGCTCCGCCAGCCGCTTTTGTCTGGTTTTACTGATAATCAATCACTCCCTTCGTAACCTCGGGCCAGCATGGCCCGAAGCCTACCGTTCGGCCTCCTTCTTAGGCATGGGCGGCTTTTCCTGTCCCGGCTCCTTTGGATATTCCTGCATGGTTTTCAGGATAGATGGTTTTTCCTGCGCCTTCTTTTGAAGCTGGGAAGGGTGTTCGCCGGAAAGCGGCTGGATACAAGCCAGATGGTCGGCGGCCCAGAGCGCGTTATTGGTAAGCTGTCGCTGCCATGCGCCCACGCTGGGGGCCCACCGGAATCCGTTCCCTTTGAGCTCCGTCCGGGTATCGGCGTCCGGTTTCCCGTTAAAAAAGATTTGCAGGCGGTTTTCCTGCCGGTTCATCTCCACATGGCCGCCCTGAAACTCCCAGCCGGAAAATTCTGTTTCGGCCCGTTTGCTTAAATCTTCGATTCGTTCCTTTACCCTGCGGATTTCCGCGCTGGTGTTTGTAAGGTCAAAGGGCTTTTTCAGCCAACTGTACCGGGCCATATTCGACTTTAGCTTTTCTATCTGGTTGGGGGAGAGAAGCGCACAGCCGTCAAGCGTCCCGTGTTTGCGGTAATAAATGTTGACCTCCTTCATAATCAGTTGGGAGCGTTCCAGACCTTCCAGTTTCTCTTTCAGTTTCGTGACGGCCTCCGGGTCATCTGCGCTGATTCCGCCCATACCGGTGCTGCGGATTTTATCGAGGAGGCCCTGAATATGCCGCCATTCCTCCATGTTGCTGTCGCGGGCCCGGTTCTGTTTTTCTTTCTGTCTGATGGGGAAGTTGGCAGGCCCGGCTATCATGACGGACGGAACCCGTGCGTCAATCGTAAACTGCTGGTTCATGTTATCCGCCAGCTTGCGGGCATAGGTATCAAGCAGGTGGTCGATTTTTTCATGGAACATAGGGTCAACCCTTGCTTTCTGCTTCTCCGCCACAGCCGCGGCCTTATCTACGAGGTTGCGGTATTCTGTGATTGCGCTCCCCTCCTGATAATCATAAAAGCTGTTCATCTCTTTAGCGCGGCGGGCCGCTGTCTCGTTGATTGGATAGTAGTTGATGTTACCTGCACCTCCTTTGTGGCCTCGGGCCATGTTGGTCCGAAGTCTTAATGTTCCTCATGACCACATTTGTCAGATAAGCTTCAAACATCATCAGCGTTCCGGCCCTGCTGATTAACCGTCACAATCCCGTCCAGGGTGGTTGCCGTGATGTTCAGCCGCTGGGCCACTGCAATATCATTCTTTACATCTTCGTCCACAGCGCCGCCGCAGACAACAAGCACCCGGGCCCGCCGGAGCATATCTCGGCGCATGCCAATCCCATCCTTATGTTCCTCGGGGATAGCGTCATTGATAAACAGCGGCAGATACAACAGCGGGCAGATAGGTGAGAATCCCGCTTCGTAAGTAATCCGGCAGTATTGGACAGCAAGGGCGGCGTCAATATCCGGCTCCCCGTTCCATGCCGCAGTAATATAAGCTAAAGGTCGTTTCACTATTTTTACCTCCGTTTCTTCTATAAAAGAGTGATAGCAGGATAAAGCCCAACCCCTCCGCCCCTTCCCGTGGGAAGGGGAACGGCTCAAAGGAATTTATATCCCCATCGCTTGACCGCCTTAAAGCATAACCGGGAGAAATCTGTCAAGGGTGCGTAGCACCGCCTACGGCGGCAGGCCCTTGACAGATTTTCCCGGCTATGCTATCCCACAAACGGCGATGGGGAATTATATATCCTTTGAGCTTCGGGGTGTGGGGCTGCGCCCCACGGTCTTAGTCTCGGGTCACACTGGCCCGAAGCCCCGTCTATTTCTCCTTGTCAGCCTTTTTCTCCGGCTTGACCTGTTCCTTCTGCTGTCCCTTCCAATCGTCCAGCAGTTTGATGATCTGGTCTTTCATTTCCCTCGGGGTGGCCTCCGCGCCAAAATATTTTCCCAGCTCTGCACCTGTTAAAATCACTTTGTCTACCTCCTTTTTATCCTCCATCATGATTCCGTCAATCACGTCACCATTGAGCAGTTTCTTTTCATCAAGCTCCCTCATGCGTTTGGCTTGTGCCTGGGTGGGGGAAGCCTGCTGACTGTCAATGGAAACGGCGATATAGTTCTGGTTTTTCTTATTGATATAGGAGAGCTCCACAGCTGTCGTGAAGCCGATTTTTTTATCGTCTACCAACTTCATCAGGTCAGGAACCAGCTCATTGAGCCGGATAAATCGCTGAACCTGTTTGACAGCCATCTTGTTGCGCTCGGCCACAATCTCGTTGGAGCGTTTCCCAGCCTCCTTCGGGTCAACATGGCCCGAAGTCCGGGTTCCCTGATGTTTGATGGCTCCCAACTGCATTTTTAGAGCCTTTGCTTTTTCGCTGGGTAGGATTTCCTCACGTTGGTTTAAGTTGTCCTCTACCATCTGCGTGATGGCTTCATCATCAGTCAGGTCGCGGACGATACAGGGCATGTCCTTGTAGCCTGCCAGTTCGCTGGCCTTCTGGCGGCGGTGGCCGGATACAATCTCATAGCCGCCGCCCTCCAAGGGACGGACAATAGCGGGTTGTGTCACGCCCTTGTCCTTGACGCTGGAAACCATAGCCCGCATTTCTTCATCATCACGCACACCGAAGGGGTGGTTTTTAAAGGCGTGGAGTTCATTCAGCTTTAAATAGACAATCTGTTCCTCTCCCCGGCGGGGGGCCTCCTTTGGCGGTTCCGGGGGTGTGGGTGTTGCCTGTGCCGGGGCGCTGACTCCGGGAGCTCCTTTGGAAACCGAAACCGTACTTTTGGCTTCCCCGGTTTAGCTGTCTGTACGGGCTTTTCCTTTGCTTCTTTTGTCGGAGCGGCAGTCTTTTTTGTGGGTTCCGGTTTCTCGACTTTCATCTGTCCGTTCTTTGGCAAGTCAGATATCTTAGTAGTAGTAGCGGACTGTTTTTTGTCGGGAGCGGCAGGGTTGGCCTCGGTCTGTTTCTGCTGGGCCTTTTTAACTTCCTTTACAATATCGTCCAGCTTCTTAGAACCAGCGGCTTCTGTTTCCTTCAATTCATCTGATTTTGTGTCAGTCTGCTTGTCCTTTTCCTCACTCGGTTGAGCTACAGCCGGAGCCATGTCCTTGACTTCCTGACTGACAGGTGGGGCGGTGGGAGAGGGCTGTTCCTGTAAAGTTTTCTGCTTTTCATCAGCCATGCGTGTAGTACCTCCTTTTCGTGGCATGAAAAAAGGCCCAACCATTACGGTCAGGCCCGGTTAAGGGGTTATTTCCTTGCGACAATTTTCGCCTCCTAAATGCTAATATATAGGAGCTATATTTTAAGTTGACTTCCAAATAATAATTATCCATACAAAATTGATTCATAGTCTCTATAGAATTATATTTTGTATCAGAAATACAACACATATCTAATTGCTATTGAAATACCAATTACAGTTCTCCAGCATTTGCAATAGGAAATGGTGGCAGTGGTAGGTTTGAAATTAATAGTTCTTGTCCTTGTGCACGGACTTTGCTTGCACAAGAATAATCTAAAAAGAAGGGTCTGTATTGTGCCCCAGTTTCACCATATAATGCACATATATATGGTGCATCATCATAACTAATAATCCAATCCAGATGATGTACCTGGCTAACATACCTACAAAGAGAGATATGATCTTGGTTTTTGTAATAATGACGATATATTTTAGAACCCTTAACATAGTATGGTGGATCAAAATAAGCAAAACAGGTTTCTCTTAAAAAACGATTGTTCTGTTGTCGCATAAAATTTAAAGCGTCATCGCAGTATACCTCTACATTATTACGATACGCAGAAAGATTATTAATAATTTCAATAATTTTCTGCTTATTAAATCGGCAATCTATTGTGTACTGTGATGTTTGACGCATACCTCCTATAGGATTCGCCTTTAGAATACCAGAAAAGTTTGTTCTATTAAAAAACAAGCCGGCGAATCCTAAATCTATCACTGGAAAATCAGTAATTTGTTGTGCTTCTCGTAGTGGAGTAAGTTGTTGCCAAGTTTCTATAGTTATAGGAGTTCTAAGGATTCTTTCACATAATTCATTGGTATGATTAAATACACACTCCCAAAGCGAATATATTAAAATATCCTTTTCACAAAGAATAAGTCTATCTATTATACGTCTTTGCAGTAATTCTAATCCAACCACAGCACTTCCAGCATAAGGTTCAAAAAAACTACAACCTTGAAGATTATTTGCTTGAATCAAATTGTCGATGTAATTAATTAATGATCGTTTAGCCCCTGGGTAACGCAGGGGATTTATTGATTCCGGCATATCACCTCCTCCTTTCTAAAGCATATTAATTAAATCCTGTATTAATGTGAACATACCACCTTGTGCAATTCCTACGAGGGCATCAGGGGTAACCCGTATAGCACCTGGGTCATGAATATTTGCATTTAAAAATTCTCTGTGACTATATGTGATTATTGATGTCATTGCCGAAGTCAACTTGCGATTAGGCAAAACCGTCTGTCTGTTATTACCGTTATCAATAAAAACTTCCATTTCCTTTAATGTTGGAAAACTAGAATTTCTAACGGTACTCATAAACTGTCCCCATAGATTAATTTGTTCTAAACGAAGGCGTAACACCTGTTCATATGCAGTTCTCAAAACCATTCCGGTAGCCACAGGGTATATTTCGTATGCTTTCTTTCTATTACATAAATAAGTTGATAAATAATATAATTCGTGTACAGAAGCTAAAAGCCCATTATGTTTTGGATTTTCTGGAAACAATTTACCATCCCAGCTTAGAGTTTCAAAAAAACTTCTTGGAGCGGGGCCTCCAGGAGCAGGACCGCCTGTTGGTATTGGTCCAGAATAAGAAGGGTTTGTATTACTTCCTGTACTTGCATTTTGTGCATTTCTAGCCGGAACACTAGAGGTGTGTGAAACAGTTTCTTCACTTTCTGTGCTGGTATTTTCAGTGTGACTGATGGCATTCATACTAGGATTACTTTGTATATCAGTACTGTCTTGCATTGATGTATTCCCGGAGGGATTGGATGTAGTATTTGTACAGGTATTATTAGACGCTGACATGGGAACTACGTTTTCACACGGAATGCTTTGGCTATCAAGTAAATTAATGACACCAGGCACATCTTTTAGAGTATTACGGGTATTGACCCGTTCAGTTACAATAGTTTCATAAAATACCATTTGAACTATTTGAGGAAATATTTCGTTTGAAAGAGCGCTTAATGTATTATATTCATCATCATATGTGATTTTTAAAATTTCAGTTGGTTTTACATTAGAGCCATTATATAAAAATTTCGCTTTAAACATTCTTAAAAAAGGCTCAATTTTTAAATCGACTAACTCTTTTTCATATTCCGTATGACTTTCACAGTATTTTTTATATGCAGAGTAGAAAAGCTTATAGTCTCTGATATCTGCCTTTATGTCACTTTCTTTTATACCTGTGACTCGTGATAATATAAAAACACTTTGTCCTGCTTGATAGTTGGAAGCAAAAAACTGTTTTTTAGCCAAAGGTTTCCATTGTTTTACGCCATCAATATGCCGCTTTGTCATTAATTTTAATGCCGCTTCACGATGGGGGACTGTATCTACTTCGATTCTTGTACAATTTCTTTTGAAGTCATCTGTAGCTGATGGTATTTTATGCTGGAACCCTTCAGGAATCAAATCAGGAGATAAAAGTAATTGTAAGGAGCAAGTCCTACGATTGCCTTCTACAACAACATATCTATCTCTACGTTTGAGTACAACAATTCTTTCGCCGGGTAAAATTCCACCATAATCATTAATATCATTGGCTAATTGACAAACATCTTCATAAGTGACTAAGTATTTTCTTATGTCATTTTGCTCCCTGCTGTTAAGTACGACAAAACGTGGGTTTTCATCATCAAGTAGTAAATCTAATGGAGAAATGGTTATAGCCATTATCTCTCCTCCTTTGTACAATTTTATAGTTTTTGCATAACCATAAAAATTATATCATATTTGTTACAGGAAAAACACGTCTTTTATAGAAATTTTTAATACTTACAAACACAGCCATATTAAAAATAATGTAGAATTTAGTTATGTCGCTAATAATCTATTCCTATTGTTTTCAAGGATAAAAAGGACAGAGCGGGCCTGTCCTTTTAAGCAACAATGCTATGAAGCGGATATGATTTTTTCCTCATACTTGAAAACCGGCAATTCCAGGGCTTTTCGGCTTGTCCACTCATAAATCTCCCTGATGTGCTCAAATGTTACATCGTGGTTAGGTCGGCCGCCTGCGCGTCCGCCCAGGACCTTCCTGCCCTTCAGATTTTCCCATTTAAAATTGTCCTCAGGCTGGCGTCCCACCAGGAAGTTGCCTGCCCGCTGGGTCAGCTGGGCGAAGTTCACCGCATAGTCCTGGGAACCTTCCTGGTATACATAGATGCTGGCTTCAGAGCCCATGAAACCGATTTGGGCGTCCCCGGAGATAAGGGCGGTCATTACCTTATCTGCTCCGGCGCCGTTGACCAGGGTCAGGTCGATGCCTTCGTCTTCAAAATAGCCCAGCTCAATGGCTGCGTATTGGGGGGCGTAGAAGATGGAATGGGCTACTTCGTTGAGGACCAGGGGGGTGCTGCCGGAGGATGCACTGCCGGATGATTTTGAACAGCCGGTTAGGGCAGCGGCGGTCAGGGCTGCTGCCAAAAGAATGCTAATTGCTTTTTTCATCAATATGCTCCTTATATGATTTGATATAGTATAGTTTATTAGGGGCGGGTGGAATCGGTGAATAAAACCTTGGGAACCGAGAAATAAAATAACAGCATGAATGCCTGTTTTACATTGGTCTTACAGGCTGGCTATGTTCTAATTGCCTATGTTATCAAAAAATGGTATGATTAATTGTAATCCTGTTGAAAAAGATATGGCTGCGCTGGCGGGCGGATACCATGTTATTTTCGTTGCGGGTCAAAGAAAAACAGGTGAATAGCGGATGTTGACCTTCTGCTTATCTGTGCAGGCAATATGTATTTAAAAGTAAGAATTACAGCGTATGGATTTTTAGGAAAGGAAGCATTGGTATCCATGAATGATTCATTACAATACTATAACCAACATGCAAAAGAATTTTTTGACAACACAATAGATGTGGAGTTTAAGGAGATGCAGGAGCGTTTTCTTAAATATTTAAAACCAGGAGCCAGGATTCTGGATTTCGGATGTGGTTCCGGCAGGGATACGAGATATTTTCTGGACAGGGGTTTTAAAGCAGATGCCATAGATGGTTCTGAAGAACTGGTCAAAATCGCATCTGAATATACAGGAATTGTGGTAAAGCAGATGTATTTTCAGGATTTAGATGAAAATGAGGCGTATGATGGTATCTGGGCATGTTCCTCCATACTGCATCTGGCCTATGAGGAACTGGAGGATGTATTTGTCAAAATGGCCCGCGCTTTAACGCCTGGCGGAGTGCTGTATACCTCCTTTAAATACGGAACAGCAGAGGGGGAGCGGAATGGCCGCTATTTTACGGATATGACGGAAGAAAAGATGAATGAGCTGTTAAATGACGTAAATGCATTCAACATCATGGATATATGGGTAACGGCTGATGTGCGGCCGGGGAGAGCAGAAGAAAAATGGCTGAATATGATATTGAGAAAAAGACAGACGCGTTGAAACAACTACAAAAGGATACTGAGCCCTGTGAGGTTATTACCGGGGGAAGGGACACAAACCGTTTTCTGCTTTATCAGTTAGAACTCAGTATGTTAAAGGCTGAGCGGATTGATATGATTGTGTCATTTCTCATGGAATCCGGCGTGCGTATGATTCTGGATGATTTGGAGCAGGCGCTGAAACGCGGAGTGAAAATCAGAATTTTGACTGGAAATTATCTGGGGATTACACAGCCAGGGGCATTGTGTCTTATAAAGGACCGGCTGGGCGGACAGGTGGACCTTCGGTTTTACAACGAAAAGGGACGGTCATTTCACCCCAAAGCTTACATATTCCGAAGAAAGGATTTTGGGGAAATATATATTGGCTCGTCTAATGTATCACGCAGTGCCCTCACATCAGGGATTGAATGGAATTATCATTTTGATGACAGGAGGGACAGTCAAAGCTTTCACCAGTTTTGCAATACGTTTGAAGACTTATTTTATAACCACTCCATCATCATAAATGATGAGGTCTTGAAACAGTATTCCAGGGAATGGAAAAGGCCGGCGGTTGCCCGGGATTTGGAGCAATATGACAGTTTTGAAGCTGAGGCGGACACGGAGACAGAATATCAGCCAAGGGGGGCGCAGATTGAAGCGCTGTATGCGCTGAAAAACAGCCGTATGGAAGGTTCGGACAAGGCGCTGATTTGTGCTGCGACCGGTATAGGAAAAACATATCTGGCTGCATTTGATTCTCAGCCCTATAAGAAGATTCTGTTTGTAGCCCACAGGGAAGAAATACTGAAGCAGGCAGCAGAGAGCTTCAGGAATGTGAGACATTCAGATGATTACGGGTTTTTTACGGGAAAAGAGAAAACAAAGGATAAATCTGTTATTTTTGCTTCTGTTTCCAGTCTGGGAAAAATGGACTATCTCAATGAGGCATATTTTGCCCGGGATTATTTTGATTATATTGTGATTGATGAATTTCACCATGCCGTGACGGACCAGTATAAAAAAATCATGGAATATTTTAAGCCCCGGTTTCTGTTAGGGTTGACAGCCACGCCGGAGAGGATGGATGGAAGAAATATATATGCGCTATGTGATTATAACGCGCCCTATGAGATTGGCCTGAAGGATGCCATTAATAAAGGAATGCTGGTACCATTTCATTATTACGGAATTCTGGACGAGACGGTGGACTATTCCGGAATTCGTATTGTAAAAGGAAAATACGATGAGGAAGAACTGACAAAGGGGTTCATAAAGGGCAGGCAGTATGAACTGATTTATAAATATTATATGAAATACCAATCCAAAAGGGCGCTGGGATTTTGCTGTTCACGCAGACATGCGGAGCAGATGGCAAAGGAATTCTGCCGCCGCAAGGTTCCGGCTGTGGCTGTATACAGCGATTCAGACGGCGAGTATGCTGTTGAGAGAGGTGAAGCCATAGAGAAACTTAGGAGTGGTGAGATAAAGGTTATTTTTTCTGTGGATATGTTCAATGAAGGGTTGGATATCAGCGAAATTGATATGGTTATGTTTTTGAGACCCACAGAATCCCCGGTGGTATTTCTCCAGCAGCTTGGTCGTGGGCTTCGTAAAAGCAGAGATAAGGAATATCTGAACGTGCTGGATTTTATCGGGAATTATGAAAAGGCTGGCTCGGCACCGTTCTATTTAAGCGGAAGAAGTTATTCAAGTGAGGAAGCCGGAAGAATGCAGCCGCCGGATTTTGAGTATCCGGATGGCTGTCTGGTTGATTTTGACCTGCGTCTGATTGATTTATTCCATGAGATGGCAAAGAAGAGGGCGAAAAAGGAGGAACGGGTTCGCGGTGAATACTTCCGAATTAAGGAGATGCTGGGGGGCAGAGTGCCTGCACGCATGGATTTGTTTACGTATATGGAGGAAGAAATATTCCAGTTGTGCAGCGGATTGAAAAATAGTCCGTTCAAGCATTATCTGAGGTATTTGGAAAGCCTTGGTGAGCTGGAAGACAGAAATCGCGCAATTTTTAATAGCATTGGCAACGATTTTCTGGAAATGCTGGAGACCACGCAAATGAACAAGTCCTATAAGATGCCGGTCCTTTTGGCATTTTATAACAACGGAAATGTCAAGACCCAGATTGATGAGGATGATATATACCGGGGCCATAAGGAGTTTTATTATACAGCAAATAACTGGAAGGACCTGGAGAAAGATAAGAGCACAAGCGATTTTCGCACGTGGGATAGGAAACGCTGCACCAGTGAAGCCTTAAAGAATCCGGTGCACTTTCTGCTGCAGTCGGGAAAAGGATTTTTTGTGCGTAAAGAGGGGTATGTACTGGCCTTGAATCCGCAGCTGCATGAGGCGGTGGAGATGGACGGCTTTGCCGGACAGATGAAGGACGTAATAGATTATCGGACAATGGATTATTATCGGAAACGGTATGAAGGGAAGACAAAGTAGTTTTCTCCGATTGCGTCTGCTCTAAACCAGAAGTTGATATCATTACTACAATAGGAAAATGAAGTAGTGATATCAACTCATTGTTTCAATTCGTCTGATTTTGTACCATATCCTATTTTTCGATTGTTCCCATGCATAGTTACGTCTTAAGCCGGAGAATTCACAGAAAAACGGACAGCTTAGGGGCATTGGATGCTATTATGATGACACCTGCTATACCTTTTGCAGAAGCCATATTAAGAAATATTTTTCACTTGAATGTGCGGTAACGCAGACAGATTAATAGGTGAATACAAAGAGCCGGTATTATTGCTGTGATATGTTTATGCGGCAATAATACCGGCTCCTTTACGCCATATTGCGCCTGCCCCCCC
>OJIY01000210.1_pt1 | contig 28488 bp, 26 predicted proteins | sample 1596061 | NCBI WGS metagenome assembly OJIY01 (sample SAMEA4350111, study PRJEB24818) | metagenome | biome: human; feature: gut; material: faeces | place: Denmark | collected 2013-09
CGTCGTAATCGCTTACGCATAAAGGATTTCTCGTGAAAAAAACAGTGTGTCTTCTGATATTGGCGGCGCTCTCCGGGCAACCCGCCCTGGCCAATGAGCATACGCCGCCCTCAACGGTTCAGCGAACGGTTGTCCTCGGACAACCGGGAAGCCCGCCGGAAAGCGGGGCAACTGCGAATACAGCACCTTCATCCGAGGGAGCAACAAAAAAGGCACAGGACGCGCAAGCCCTGTTTGAGGAATCCTTGCGCCAAATGATGCCGCTGGATGAGAGCCAGATACAGGAGTACCGCTCGCGTTCCGACGCACGGGAACGCGCTCTCCTGCCCGTATCACCCTCCCTGAACACGCGCACAGTGAACGTGTCTCTGGAGCCGGGTCGCGCTCCCGTACCTGTCTTCACCACGGCCAATGTCGCCACCTCGCTGGTGTTTCATGATTCCACGGGGCAGCCCTGGCCGATCACCTCCGTGACCAACGGGGGGCCGTCCTTCTTTCAGGTGCTGCGTCCCGACCTGCCGGAAGGGAATCTGCTCAACGTCATGCCGACGCAGGGATACGCCACGTCAACCATTGTGGTGACGCTGGAAGGCCGGGACATCCCGCTGGTTGTCCGGCTGGAATCGGATTCCGTGCGCTCGCCGGAACGCAAGGCGGACGCGCTTGTTCTGTTCCGGCTTGCCCATCACGGCCCCAGGGCCAGTGTGCCTGTCACCAGAGACATCAAGGAAACAACGGATTCTTCCATGCTGGCCTTTCTTGATCGTGTTCCACCTGATGGGGCCGTGCGGCTTCGCATGAAGCCGCACACCGAACAGGTCAGCATCTGGAAGTACAACGACAAGCACTACATCAGGACGAACAATGCCCTGATGTGGCCTGCCTGGAGCGCGGTGGTCAATGGCGCGGGCAACATCCGCTGTTACGAAACGCCTGCCACAACACGCATCATGCTTTCCATCAACGGTCAGATTCAGACCTTTATTCTGAACAACGGTCAGTAAGGGGGAAACATGAGCGTTACCAGTACAGAAAAGAAACGCCGCGTCATCATGTTCGGCCTGTTGGGTACGGCGCTTGCACTTGCGGTTATTCTTGCGGCCTTTGTGGTCTTCACGCCGGAAAAGCCGTCTTCCGGCGCACGGCTGGTCACGCCGAGATCCGAATCCGTCACGGGACAAGCAGGTGGCGAAGGCTCTGAGGAATACAACGACAAGCTCAAAAAGCATGATGCTCAACAAGCCGATGCCGCACTTCAAAAAGGCGAAAGTTTTGTTCCCACACCTGTGGGACAACGAAAGCCTGTTGTCGTGAAAAAGGAAGACCCACGCCCGACTCCGCCTCCGGTCGCGCCGGTGCGTACCGCTCCCGTCCAGACGCCGCGCACGGACAACGCCATGCTCAAGCGCATGATGGAGGATTTGGACGCTCTGGACACGAAACTTTCCGCTGTTTCTGTCGGGGAAGGCAAGATCGTCTATCTGCGCGAGTTTTCGGAGGAAGCTCCGGCAGCAACACCTGTTGCGGCAACGTCGGAAACAACGCAGTCAGGGAACACTCCTCCCGCCGTGACGTTCAAGCCCGGCGATTTGCTGTACGCCATCATGGATGTAGGCGTGAACTCGGATGTGCCGTCCGCCGTGCTGGCGACAGTCACCTCCGGCGCATACCGCAACGCGCGGCTGATGGGCGGCTTCCAGCGGCATGATGAACGCCTTGTCCTGGCCTTCAATCGCGCTGTTCTGCCCTCCGGCGAGACTATTCAGCTTGAAGCCTACGCCGTTGATCCGTCCACCTCGGAAGCGTCTGTCGCCAGTTCCGTGAATACCCACTTTTTCTCACGCTGGGGTGGGCTTGTCGCGTCCGCTTTTCTTGAGGGATTGGGAAGCGCCAAACGCTACAGCGGGGCGCAAAGCAGCATTTACGGTTCAGGTGGCGACACCACGGATCAAATGGTCTGGAACACCTACAGCGTTGAGGATCAGGCATGGATAGCCGCCGGGAAGGTGGGCGAAAAGGCCGGAAAAATCTTTGAAAAGGGCTTTGACCGTCCGCCGACTGTCCGACTGGAAAGCGGCACTCCCGTGGGCGTCCTCGTCGTCAACGTCAAGGGCAGGTAAGGGCATGGACAACTACGTCGCCAACGTCATCCCGCACTTGCAGCAATGGTGGCCGGTGCTTGTCCGGCTGGCCTATCTGATCGGCGTGAGCTTCGCCGTCATGTCGCTTGGGCAGGCTGTCAGCCACAAACACCGCTTCAACCGCTCCACAGCGGCATGGACATTCGTCTGCGCCGTGCTGCTTCTGAACCTGCCCGCGCTTATGGATTCCCTGTCCATGACGGTCTTCAACCAAAGCTCCGAGCAGTCGTTGAGCTACAGCCCGCCGTCTTCGCCCGGCTCCGTCTACATCCAGTTCGCGGTGTACGCCATTGCCACGGTCGGAGTCATCGGCATTGCGCGGGGCCTGTGCCTCATGCGCGACACGCCCAATCAGCCCGCAAACCTCAGCCGGGGCATTGTCCATCTTTTCGGCGGAATACTCGCCGTCAATCTCGTCACCTTCCTGCGCGGCATTGGAGCCACCATTGGAGGGGACGTGCAAACATATATAGCCAGAATTATTGGCTGAAGGAAAACACCATGAACATCATCAGGAATACGGCTTCCGTCTCTCCCGTTCGCTTCACTGTCGCCTGCATGGGCATGGCCGCCGTCTGGCTGTTCGCGCCCGAAATCGTGCAGGCCGCCGTCACCTTCGGAGAAATCGGCCAGAATGTTGCCGACAACTCCAAGGGAGTCGCCAAGGGTATCACAATGGCGGGCTATGCCGCCGGAGCGGGCATGGGCGTGTGGGGAACCATTGACATGTATAAGGCCACGAAAAATCAGGGACAAAGCACCTACGCGGGTGGCCTGACCAAAGTGATCATTGGCGCTCTGGCGCTCGGTCTGGGAGAACTCCTCGGTTCCGGTTCGGCCACGCTGTTCGGTTCGGATCAGACCTCCGGCATGGGCGAACTCGGCCTGTAGGCGTGGGGCGATACGAATGAGCATCTTCAAGAAACGAAAAGATGTCCCTAACCCGCAGGAGCCAGAACAGGGCATGAACGCCATTCATGCGGAGTCGCCCGCGCCGGATGCCGCGACTGTCATCGGAGGTCTGGACTGGTACAGGACGCAGTTCCGCCGTTCCATGAAACTCTCACTGTGTCTGGTCGCGGCGCTCTGCCTGAGTCTCGCCGTCTCGGCGTTGCTGCTCCTGAACCAGCCGAAGCCGTGCTACTTCGCGGCCACGCCGGACTTGCGGCTTGCGCCGATGGTTCCGCTGGATCAGCCGCTGCTCACGCAGGAAGGGCTGCTGACCTGGGCCTCCAACGCCATCGCCGGGGCCATGTCGCTCAACTTCCTTGAATGGCGGGAGAAACTGGAAAGCATCAGGCCGCACTTTGAGGACGAGGCGTTCAAGTCCTTCCTCGCTTCCCTGCAAAGTTCCGGCGTTCTGGACATGATTCGGGACAAACGGCTTTCCGCGTCCGCTGTCGCCACGCGCGCGCCGGTGATCATCGCATCCGGCCTAGTAAGCGGCAAAACCACATGGAAAATCGAGTTTCCCCTGATTGTGTCCTACGAATCCAGCCAGGGCGTGGAAAGCACGCAGAAACTCCTTGCCACTGTCCTTGTCTGCCGTGCGTCCACAGCCAAAACGCCGCGCGGCGTGGTCATTCAGCAAGTCGTACTCAGGAGGGATTCCTAATGCTTGATATGCTTGTCAACGGCGTGGATCGCGGCGTCCGCGCCCTGTCCGAAGCCTTTGCCGCGCCGGTTCACAGCTACTGTCGTCTTGAAACTGTCGATAACGGCGTACTGGTGGCCGATGACGGAAGCCTCATCAGTCTGCTCCGGCTGGAAGGCTCCCTGAAACATGTGGGCGAGGAGGAATACGCGCCCATTGTCTCCGGTCTGACGGAAAAGCTGCAAGCTACGCTTTCCAGGCCGGGCCACGCCCTTCAGGTGGTCTTTGAATACGACCCGGAAAGCAGCGGGGAACGCATTGCCGAGCTTCTTGAGCCGTCGCGCCTGACGGCCAAAAACCTCGGCCTGCACATCGGCCCCCTGCTGGAGGATTGGGGCGACGCCCTGCAACGCTACTGCGCTCTGGAAAGATGCTGGATCGTGCTGTGGACGCGGCCTGCCGTGCTGTCCGATTCCCTGCGTAAAACCGCTCTGAAAGAGCGTGACACGGCCATGTCCAACGTGCCGACACTCGCGGGTTGCCAGCAGGTCGCCCGCGCCGTCGCCGCCCTGCATGACGCGCACAACGGCTTTCTGACCGGCGTACTGGATGCGTTCCGGCAGGCGGATTTGCTGGCCCATGCGCTGTCGGCGCATGACGCACTGCGGGACATCCGCATGAGCATTGCGCCGGAGTTCACCAGTCGGGCATGGCAGGCTCTTGTGCCCGGCGATCCCCTGCCGATCCGTCTGCCCGATCCCGATACCGGCAGCAAGGCGCAACTCCACAACATCATCTACCCGGACTTCAAAACGCAGCTCTGGCCGCGCGAGGGAAGCATGGTGTCGCGGAGCGCAATCCGAATAGGCGAGCGCATCTACGGGCCGCTGATCATGACGCTCATGCCGCAGACACCCCGGCCTTTTCAGGACTTCTTCCGCGTTCTGGCGCGGCGGGACGAGCGGTTGCCGTACCGCATGTCCTTTCTGCTGGAAGACGGCGGTCTGAACATGGGCCTCAAGCCCCTGCTCTCCGCCATTCTGGCCTTCACCAACGCGGACAACAAGCGTCTCAACAATGCCGTGGAATCCTTGCGGGCGCTGGATTTGGAAGGCGTGTGCTGCGTGAAGTTCCGCATCTGCCTCTGCACCTGGGCCTGTGTGCGGGAAAGCGAACAGGAGGCGCATCTTCTGCTCAGGCGGCGCGTGGCGGAACTTTCCAAGGCGGTGCAGGGCTGGGGAACGTGCGATGTGACGGAAGCTCTGGGCGATCCGCTGCTCGGTGTGACCGCGACGCTGCCCGGCCTGATGCCGTCCAGTCCGGCACCAATCACGGCCGCGCCGCTTCAGGACGCCATCGGCATGTGGCCGCTGCGCTCGGCCTCGCCGTGGCGGGAAGGCAGTCTGCTGTTCCGCACTCAGGACGGCAAAATCATGCCGTTTGCGCCCAATTCTTCCGAACAGGCCGCGTGGATTGATTTGGGCGTCGCGCCGATGGGCGGGGGAAAGTCGGTTTTCCTCAACGCCTTCAATTTTGCGTTTGTCACGCAGGCCGGACTGTCCCGTCTGCCCTGGCTGTCCATCGTGGACGTGGGGCCGTCGTCTTCCGGCCTGATCACGCTTCTGAAAGAAAACCTGCCCGAAGGCAAAAAGCACCTTGCGGCCTATCACCGGCTCAGGATGACGTCGGACTATGCTGTCAATCCCTTTGACACGCCATTGGGGTGCCGCAAGCCCCTGCCCTCGCACAAGGCGTTTCTGGTCAATCTGCTCAGTCTGCTGGCTACGCCGCTGGATGCTACCGCTCCGGCGGACGGTGTGCCGGGGCTGATAGGTCGGGCCGTTGACCTTGCCTATGAGGAACTCTCTGACGGCAACCATCCCCGGCTCTATCAGCCCAACGTCCTGCCGGAACTGCATGAACTCGTTGTTCATGAAGGCATCAGCCGTGACGCTTCCACCTCCTGGTGGGAAGTGGTGGATGGGCTCTTTGAGCGCGGGCATGTGCATGAAGCATTGCAGGCGCAACGCTACGCCATGCCGCTGCTGGCCGATGTGGGGGCGCAAATCCGACAGAACAAGGGTATCCAGAATACCTACGACGAACACACCATCACCAATGTATGGCGGGCCATGATGGACGCTATCGAGGCGTATGTCATTCTGAAAGAACCCACGCGCTTCGATTTGGGCGATGCACAGATCGTCAGTCTTGACCTGGATGAAGTGGCTCCGCGCGGCGGGGCCACAGCGGACAGACAGTCGGCGGTCATGTACATGCTGGCGCGTCATGTTCTTGGTTCGCGCTTCTTTTTGATGCCCGCCGATGTGCAGCTCATGCCCGCACGGTATCGGTACTATCACGCCAGACGCATTGAAGCGATACGCGAAGATCCCAAAAGATTATGTTATGATGAAGCGCATCGTGTAACCAACAACGTCTCGGTGTCCGGCCAGCTTCAGGCGGACATGACCACAATGGCGCGGGAATCGCGCAAGTGGAATCTGTCCATCGGGCTGTACACACAATCCATCGACGACATCCCGAAAATCATCACCGACGAACTGGCTACCACGGTCGTCATCCTCGGTTCCGGCACAGACAAGAGCATTGAGAACCTGACAAACAGGTTCGGCCTGAACGGGGCCTGCCGTCATGCGCTTTCGCGTCTGGGCAAACCCGGCAAGGCCGGTTCCAGTCTCATTGCCCTGTTCAGGACAGGTTCGGGCATGTCGCAGCTTGTCCTCAGTCTGACCATCGGCCCGCAATCCCTGTGGGCGTTCTCCACCACCACGGAAGACGTGGCTATCCGCAACAATCTCTATCAGCGGCTGGGGCCGTCCGAAACCCTGCGGCGGCTGGCCGCGCGTTTTCCGGGCGGTTCGGCCAAGGCCGAAGTGGAACGTCGCAGGCGCAACGTCGAAGACCAGAGCGACGCGGCTGATGAAGTCGTCAACGTCCTGCTGGAAATTGCCAACGAAGTAGCGGGGGAACAATGAAAAAGCTCTTTTTTGCCCTGGCGCTTGTCCTGCTTCCGGCTTCAGCCTGGGCCGGAGGCTGTGGCTGCGGCTCCGTCAGAGCCATTGTCACGGCGGCGAAGTCCGAAACCATTCAGGCCGTCAACGCGCACACGGCGGCGGAAGCGCAAGCCATCCGCTCGGAAATCCTGCTCGCCGCGCAAAACATCATCGGCACATTGAAGGCGGAATCCGCCACCATTGTGCGGGCGCTGATTGCGCTCAAGGAAAGCAACGCCGCCGCTCTCAAGGGGCAGGCCGTGGCGGGCGAAGCCATGAAAACCGAGGACATGTACGGCAAGGCAGCGCAACCCGCCGGGCTGTGCGGAAGTAGTTCCCTGGGCGCGGGCATTCAGATCGGCGCTCGCGCCGGGCAGGAAATCCATGCCGCCATGCGCGAAAAGCAGCTTGAACACGCCCATACGCCTCAAAAGCCGGTGGACTTTCTCCAGCGTGTGTTGGCGGACGATCAGCCCTCGGAACAGGAAAGCCTGAACGCGCTCTTTCCGCTGCAAGCCACACTCACGGAAGATCAGGTGGCGCAAGCGCATGAAGCCATCAAGACGCTGGCCAATCCACGTCCGTTGCCGGTGGTGACGGAGGAACAGAAGGAAACACCCGCCGGACAGACCTACGCGGCGGCACGAAAAATCCATGAGGAGCGGGTGGCCGCTGTCATGGAATCGTTGAACAACCATGTGGTCTATCACGCGCCCACCTTGCCGGATGACGTGACGGCATGGGCGGAAAACCAGTGGTCGGAAGCGGGCGGGAGCGGCACGCCGCCCGGCATTGTGAACGGCAAGCTCTCGGAAGCCGGGCTGTACAAACTCCTCTCGCAGATGAGGACTGGCAATCCCAACTGGTTCGCGCAAGTCGCTTCCGCGACTGATGCGGGACTCTTGCGCGAGCTGGTTATCATGCAGGCGTTTCAGTTGGAGCTGACGCGCAAGAATACGGACTTGCTCGACAGGCTGACCGTCATTGCCTCGCTGGATTACCTCACGCGCATGGAGGGCACAACCGGCAAGGAAATGGATGACCTCTACACGCGCATGGTCGGCGCACAACAGTAGGGAGGGAAGATTATGGCATCTGACCTTCCCGCGACTTCGGAAGTCCTCCTGCAAACGGACGCCAGCAAGCATATCCTGGACACCTTTCTCGGCCAGGGCTGGGATACCTGGGGCACAAGTCTTGGGGGCAGTCAGGCATCCGAGTTGATGCTTGAAATGTTCAGCGCCTTCAATCTGGTGGCTCTGGCCGTGGTGTCAGCCCTGTTCATCTGGGTGCTGGCCGTGGCCGTGGCCGGAACAGCGCACGAGGGAACGCCTTTCGGCAAACGCTACAGTTCCCTGTGGATGCCGCTGCGCTTTGTGGGAGCAATGGGGGCATTGGCTCCCATTTTCAAGGGACTGTCGCTTTTTCAGGTGGCGATTCTGGCCTGCATCGGCTTTTCCATCAATCTTGGCAACTACGTCTGGGAGCTGGGTACGGATTACTTTGTGGAGCATGGCGGTCAGCTCACCGTGCAGGCTCCGGATCAGAACGTCACCCACTACGCGGCCATCAGCAACGGCGCGTTGGAATCGCTGACGCTGCAATACTACCTGAACGAGCGGCGCGGCCTGAACATCACGCCTGGCGGGGAATGGACATACAGCGGCAACTGGTTCCGCTCCGGCGGGGAGTACAGATTCATCTTCAACGGCAACGCCGGGTCTATTTCTGTTTCCTGCGTGGATGAAGGCGACGCTTTGTGTCGGGGCAAGGTCAATGCCGTGAGCGCGGCGGTTTCCGCGCTCTCGCCGCTGGCGCAACAGCTTGCCGATCCCGATACGCCCGCTTCCTCCATTGATCCTCGCGCCCTGTATGACGCGGCCAATACGGTCAACCAGACCATTCTGGCCGATATGCAGCACTACGCGCAACAGGGGCAGCTTCAGGGCAAACTCAACGAGTTCAGGGAAAACGCCGCGCAATACGGCTGGTTTGCGGCAGGCTCATCCTACTGGTCAATCTCATGGATCAATCAGGAAGTGCGCGAGGCCATGTACTCCGGCATTAACTACAGCCCGCACGAGTACACCGTGTCGGAACTTCAGGCGCTGATGCACGGTCTGCGGGACTACGAGGCGGCCAGAGAGCGCGTAGCCAACTACATCAAGACCGCCTACGCCAGTCGGCGCGGCATTTCCGACACCACGGCCACGCCGTCCGTCACGGACGAAGGCCGCGCCTTTGATGAAATCCGCAACTGGCTGCGGGCAACGCTGAATCAGCTTGTGGCCGGAAACATCCTGCCCACAGCCATTGAAAAATTGTCCTCCAGCGATCCCATCATGGCCGTGTCCTCTGTGGGGGATTACCTCATCGGCGCGGCCTGGGGGCTGGCCTCGGCGCTCGGCGTTGTGGACGTGGCGCACTCAATGGGCAAGGCGCTGCCTTTTGTCGGCAAGGCCATTCCCAATCTGGACAAGTACATCAGCTTCGCCCTGTTCACGGTCTTTCTGCCGCTCCTGCTCTACGGGCTGGCGCTGGCCTATTATCTGCCCGCCATTCCGTTCATCCGCTGGATTTCGGCGCTCGTGGGCTGGATCATTCTGGTGGTGGAAGCTCTGGTCGCGGCTCCGCTCTGGCTCTGCGCTCATGCCCTGCCCGATGGCGAGGGCGCGGCGGGTCAGCACGGCAAACGGGGCTATTTCCTCCTGCTCGGCATTCTCATTCGTCCGCCGCTCATGGTCTGCGGATTCTTCGCCGCCGTCATCCTCATGAACGTGGTGGGACGGATGCTCGGCGCGGGCTTTGAGATGTTTGTCGGTGGAACCATGCAGACCAAGATCATCGGCATTACCGGCACGTTCTCCATGCTCGTCATCCTGGGCATTGTGGTCATTATGACGGCCAACAAGTTCTTTTCCCTGATTCACTACCTGCCCGAACACGTCACCAACTGGATAGGCCAGCAGTTCCATGCCCTTGGTGAGAAGGAGGATCAGGCGGGGGTCAAGAATGTCTTTGTCGGTTCCACCAATGCCGTCAGTTCCGGAGCGCACGGCGCAAGGGAACTGCGCGGCGATCTGGCTCGCCAATGGAAACAGCCCGGCGCTGGCCTGACGGAAAAGCATTTCAGGAGCTGATATGGACAATATCGTCATCAGTTGTTTCGATTTGACCGGCAACATGGTCATGCCCTGGGCGGAAGCGGGCTACCCCTGCTACTGCGTTGATATACAGCACCCGGCTGGCGAAAGTCGTGACGGCAACATTATCCGCGTGGGCGCGGACATGCGCGACTGGCTGCCGCCGTTCAGCCACATCACCTTCGCCGCCTTTTTCCCGCCCTGTACGGACGTGGCCGTTTCCGGGGCACGATGGTTCCGGGACAAGGGCCTGTTCGCCCTGTTCCAGTCCATACGCCTGTTTTACGCCTCCATCCGTCTCGCGGAATGGACAAAAGCGCCGTATCTCATCGAAAACCCCGTTTCCACCATCTCAACCTACTGGCGCAAGCCGGATTTCACCTTCGATCCCTGTGATTACGCGGGCTATCCGGGCGGTAAGAACGATACCTACACCAAGAAAACCTGCCTGTGGACAGGCGGCGGTTTCATCATGCCTCCTCCCAAACGGCTTGAGCCGGTGCAGGGAAGCAGGATGCACCGGCTTCCGCCTTCACCGGAACGGGCGAACCTCCGCAGCGCCACGCCGATGGGCTTTGCCCGCGCGGTCTTTGAGGCGAATCGCCCGGATCGGAGGCTCGCATGAAAACGCCTGCTTCCCTGCAAACGATTCTGGATACGGCCAGACAGTCCGGGCGGCATGTCGCCGGGCTTCGCGGCGATTTCCACTCCCGGCTGACCGTTTTCCGGCGTCACCGCGCGGCCTCGGAACAGACCGCGCTGGAAGAAGATTTCAACCTTGTGCTTGTGGCCTGGGGCATGGCTGAAGCTGATATTCCCGGCGTTGTTTCGGCCTTGCGCCTGCGTCTGCTGGTGTTTCTCGCTCCGGCGCTGGCCTGTCTCATCGCATTGGCATGGTCACACAGCCTGATTTCCTTCCTGTCGCTGGCCTGTGTCACGCCTCCCTGTCTGTTCGGCGTTGTCACAACGCTCTGGCGCATTTCCATTCTGCGAAACCGTCACTTTACGCCGCTGTGCCGCTGGCTGCTGCGTTTCCGCAAGCCCGCATAGCGGGCGGGGGCGTGTCTGTTTTCACCTTCCACCTTATAAATAGGAGCAATCATCGTGATACCCAAAACCCTGCTGATCGTGTCCTGTCTGACTCTTGCCGCCTGCGCGGAAAAGGCCGCGCCTCCGGTTCCTCCTTCGGTCGATTTTGTGACGGCCACACTCGGTCAGGCGGCGGAACAGGCGCACGGCGAACTCGCCATGCTCGCCCAACTGCGCGGCCAGGGGATGCAGCCGTTGCTGCCGCCCGCCGATCCTTCTCTGGCGCAACCCGTTTCCATCGACTGGACAGGCGAAGCGTCCGGGGCGCTCAAGGCCATCTGCCTGCAACTCGGCTACCGCTACCGGGAAACCGGCGCTCCCTCGGCGCAAACCATGCCCATTGTGGTGCATGGCCTGAACCGTCCGGCGCATGAACTACTGGAAGACATCGCCTGGCAGATTCAGCCGCAAGCCGTGTTGCGCGTTGATCCCGTCAACCGTGTGCTGACGCTGGCCGGAACTTCCGGCACGGAGGGACGGTCATGAAAGCTCCCGCCATCCTCATTCCCAAAAAGCCGTTACCTGACTTGAATGAGCCGCCCATCCACATGGAAAGTTACCAGAAAGGATTTCGGGACGGTTTTCAGGACGGATTTGTCGCCGCCGACTTGTCCACGCCCGGCGTTGTTCTCTGCGGAAGCGGCCTCTTGGCATTGCTGATTGCCTGCATCGTGGTCATGCGCCACGCCTCGCGCGTGGTGACTATCCTTTGTCAGCGTTTTCAGGTTGACGTGTCCAAAAAGCCCGCCTCGCAAAAGCTGGCCGCGTTGCTTCTGCCGTTTCTGCTCTGCGCCGCTCTGACCGGCTGCGCCGGAAAACAGGATGTCGTCAATCCCGCGCCCGTGTCGCCGGATGTGGTCAACGCTCCGGCTCCCGCCGACAGCGCCGACAAGGGAACGAGTAAATTCGTACCCCATGACGCCACATATCGGGAAGACGGCGCGGGTCAGTCTCTTGAGGTGTATCTTCCCGCCAATCCCGCGTCCGGGCCGCGCAAGGACGATCCCGCCGAACTGGCGGAACTGCTGGAAATGAAGGGCACCGGCGACAAGAAACAAACCGCCGTTCAACTCATGCGACCCAGGGCCATGAGGGAAGCGGCGCGGCTGGTCACGTTCCAGACCGCCATGTCCTGGCGCTACGGCCAGCTTGTGGCGGAAACGGAACGCTACAGCGCCATCATGGATACGGCGTTCAACTTCGGCCCGCTCATGCTCACGCAGGGGGAAGCCCTGATCATGCCGCCGCAAATCACGCGGGCGGGCGCGTCCATGCGCATCGAGGACGGGGACACGGCCACAGCCGCCAAAACAACCTATGAACTGCTGGAACCCGCCCGGTACATCGCGGTTGTTCCCAACTGGCGGGAATTTCTCATGGCGGACGACTTCCCCGCCCCGGAACAGCCCAACCCCGCCGTGCTGCCGAAGAATGCGGAAGAACGCGCCATCTGGCGGGCGGCGGTACGTGAAGCCTGGGCACAGGGACTGGCCGAAGCGGATCAGCTCTATGCCGACAACGTATCCCGCATGGCGCGGAGTTATCGCGGCGTCATGCTCTACCACCTGCTCACCGCACAGCATCTGATGAGCCGGGTCACTACGGCGTCCGCCGATTTGGGTACGCGCCAGTCCGACAACGGCAACAAACTGAACATCGGCCAGAAGGTGTACCGAATCACCGCGCCTTCCGCCTTTACCGTTTCGCCTCCCGCGCGAACAAAGGGAGGGAAGCGGCAATGACCAGCAACTTGTATCCCGCTGAACCCCGCATCCGCTGGGATTACTCCCAACTCAACGAGTTGTTGCTCTGGGCCACGCACAGCGGCATGTCCGATCTCTGCCTGCGTTCCGGCCTTCCGGCCTGGATGCGGCTCAACGGCTCATGGCGGCAGATTACGCAACGCCCCATCACAACAGATGAACTGCTGACCGCGCTGGAACGCCTGACCAAAAACAATTCCGCCTCGGCGCAAATCAAGTCCGGCCAGTCGGATTACGATTTTGCTCATGAGATAGAGGAATCGCGCGGTGTGCGCCGCCGCTATCGCGGCAACGCCACGCCGGTGGCGGACGGCTATTCCACGGGCGTGAAGATTGTCTTCCGCGCCATTCCCTCCATGCCGCCCGCGCTGGAAGACCTAAACGTGGAACAGGGTATTCTTGACCACGCCATACCGTCCAACGGTCTGGTGCTGGTCACGGGCGTGATGGGGTCGGGCAAGTCCACGCTGCTGGCCGCCATTTTGCGGCGCATCATCGAAATCGGCGGTCGCCATGTCAGCACATACGAGGCTCCCATCGAGTTTGACTTTGACGCCGTGCCCAACCCCGGCGGGCCTGTTTCGCAAAGCACGATTCCCGAACACCTGAAATCCTTCCTTACGGCCACGCGCAACAGTACGCGCACAGCCCCGGACGTGGTGCTGATTGGCGAAAGTCGCGATCCCGATACCCTGCGAGGCATGATGGAGAGCGCGGAAATCGGCGTGGCCGCGTACTCAACGGTGCATACCCGCTCCGTGCCGGAAACGCTTTCCCGCATCATCAACGTCTTCCCGTTCGCGGAGCGACTGCAAGTCACGGCCACGCTGCTTTCCAGTCTGCGGCTGATTGTTTCGCAACGCCTCCTGCCCCTGCCGGACAAAAGCGGACGTATCGCCCTGCGCGAGTATCTGGCCTTCACGCCGGAAATTCGGGAAACGCTGCTGGATACGCCGCTGGAACGGCTGATTCTAAAAACAGAGGAATTGCTGGCCGCTTCCGGCCAGAGAATGCAGGACGCCGCTCAAGCCGCTTACGAGAGCGGCAAACTCGCCAGAGAAAGCTGTCTGGCAATTCTGGCGGAACGCAAGGGCAAGGAGGCAAGCAATGGCTGACCTTCTCTGGCGCGATACCGCGCTCACACCCAAAATCTTCATTCTGGACGCCCGTGCCGTTTTCCCTCTGGCTCTCTGGTTGTTTCACTGGGCATGGTGGACGGCCGGGCTGGCACTCGCCGCCATTGTCGCGCTCTATCTGGTGCAACGCACCGGCATGACGCCGCTTGCCTGTCTGCGGGCGATTCGCGTGGCCTGCATGGGACGGCGGCGGGAAACACGAAACAATGAAAGCCAGTGGCGCAAACGCTGCCGCTGGCAATAACAAAAAGGAATTGTCATGGAACATTACGCTGCGATTTTGAACCTTGAAGATGCCGATTCGTATTGTCTGCAACAGGATGAACTCTTTGATCACGAGGTACAGGGCACAGTATCACGTTCGATTCTGCTTGGTCACGGGCAGACTGAACATGCGGCCCTGACAGTCGCGCTCAACACTCTCCAGGATAATGGAATGCTGAAAACCTATAAGTGCGAATTTGGCGCTGACGGCATTCTGAAATCCGGTTCGGGCAGGGAAGCTCTGCGTCACCTCTGGCTGTATGACAAAAAAAATGGAACGAGCCCAAGACTTTACCCTTTGCCCGGACATTCCAGTGCTGTGGCTTTTTGTCGCAAGTACAATCTTTCAGAAGAAGCGACAGAGGAACTGTCCATTCTTGTCAGCTCCCTGCTTGACCTGGACGAATAAGGAGCGATGGAAACATGGCTGAACAAAAACGAAACGCCCACGGATTGTTCGATATGCCTGTTCGCTTCCCTGAAAAGGAGCGCGTCACACTCACCCAGGCGGACATTGAACGCCAGCTTGACGCGGGCGCGTTTCTTATGAGCCGCGAGGAAGCCATTGCCGCCGGATTCCTCAATCCTCTGGAAGAACCGGATACCGTTCTTGTGGACATCGCACGGGAGGACGCATGAGCCAGACACAGGAGAAAAAAAGCCGCTTTCAGGTCAGCCGCGAGGTGCAGGAGGAGTTTGTCAACGGCATTGCCGAAGCCATGCTCGCCCTGACTTCCAAAGCCGCCGGGAAGCCCCATGTGGCCGACACTCCGACAGGGACGCCGTTTTGTCCCACAAGCGGCAGGGAATACGGCGGCCCCAACATGCTGCGTCTCATGCTGGCAGGCATGGAAAAAGGCTATTCCGACGACCGCTGGCTGACCTTCAAACAGGTGCGGCAATACCAGAGCGAGCATCCGAATCTGAAAGTAGGCATCAAAAAGGGCGAACACGGCGTCAAGCTCCTGCGACCCGAAGAAGTCTTTTTCACCATCGGGGAAGACAAAAAGTGGACATTCCACTCTCAGAAGGAAGCAAGAGCCATTGAAGCGCAACGCAGGCAGGGCGCAAAACTCCCGCCTGTCCAGTACAAGACGCTGTTTTATCCGTTCACGGTCTTCAATGCGGAGCAAATCTATGGCCTGCCCGCCAGGGAAAAAACGGCTCCGGCACTCACGGAACAGGAACGCAACGCCTTTCTGGAAAAATTCATCGCTGATTCCGGCGTTACTGTCGAACACCACCAAGGCCCGGCTGCCTACAGTCATGCCGAAGATGTGGTGAAGCTGCCGTTCCCGGACACGTTCACAAGCTCGGACGCCTATTACGCCGCCAAGTTGCGCGGCTTTTACGAAGCGACGGGCCACAGTTCGCGGGAAAACCGGCAAGCGGAGCCGGAAACCCTCAAAAGCCGCGCCTTCGAGGACATGAGGGCAGAACTGTTCTCCCTGTTGGCCGGAGCGAAATTCAATCTGCCCATGCCCGACAACAGCGCGTCCGCGCAAGTAGCCAACTGGAACCAGAAATTTTCCGGCGGCGATGTTGCGGAGCTGTTCAAGGCGGCGGCTGACGCAGCCAGAACGCTGACTTCCCTGCGCCAGTTCGAGGCAGGAGAAAAGCCGCGCGACTGGTGGTTCCCCAGACCCGAAGCATGGGCGGAACTGGAGGCCATGCAGAAACAGCGGGACGCGGCTGTCGGCGTCTCCCCGACACTGGCGGCGTCGTCCGGGCCTGCGACACGGCACGATCCCACACTGGCCGAATCCATCGCCGCGTTCGAGGCTACGGATGATCCCGTCGCCAGGGCACGCGCCATTCTCCGGCATCCCGATTTTCTGGACATGGCGCTCAGGCAAGACCCTCAGCACATCAAAGAGCTTGCCGACCTTTGCGGTCAGCTTTCCCTTGTCCTGAGTCATGAGGCCGACGCCGCTCTGGAACAGGCTCCCGCTGGCGCTCTGGAAAGCTCCATTCCGCTCACTGAACAGAAAAACGCGGCCAAGCGCCGCATGAGGATATAAGATGCGACTGTTTATTGCCGAAAAACCTTCTCTTGGCCGGGCCATTGCCGCTGGCCTTGGCAATCAGAAAAAAGCCGAAGGCTGCATCCTCTGTGGCAACGATGTGGTGACGTGGTGCTTCGGGCACATGCTCGAACAGGCATGGCCACGGGATTACAAGCCCGAATACTCCCACTGGCGGCGCGAACACCTGCCCATCATTCCTTCCCAATGGAAATACAAGGTCAAAAAGGACGCCGCCGCACAACTTGACATCATCGGCTCGCTGTTGCGGGAAGCCGATTCCGTGGTCAATGCGGGCGATCCCGACCGCGAAGGCCAGCTCCTCGTGGATGAAGTGCTGGAACACTTCCGCTACACGGGACACGTTGAACGTATCTGGCTGGCCTCGCTGGATGATCTCTCGGTCAAAAAGGCGCTGGCAAATCTCACGGACAACGCCCGCTACGCGCCCTTGCGCGACGCCGCTCGCGCCAGAAGCCGCGCCGACTGGCTGACAGGCATCAACGCTACTCGCGCCCTGACCATCAAGGGACGCTCTGACGGGCGCTCCGATGTTCTCTCTTTGGGCCGCGTCCAGACGCCCACGCTGGCGCTGGTGGTCGCCCGCGATCTGGAAATTTCCCATTTCAAGCCCGTTGACTATTTCGTCCTCAAGGCGGCGCTTGTTCACAGTGCCGGAGACTTTGCCGTCACCTTCGTGCCCTCCGAGGATCAGGCCGGGCTGGATTCCGGCGGACGCCTGATTGATGCCGCCGTGGCAAACGCTCTGGTCGCGGCCCACAAAAACACGGATGGGCTTGTGGCGGAAGCGACGCGGGAAGCCAAAAGCAAGGCCGTGCCTCTGCCGCATTGCCTGTCCTCCCTGCAAAAAGCCGCGTCCTCAACGCTCGGCATGTCGGCGCAACAGGTGCTGGATACCGCGCAAGCCCTGTACGAGAAAAAGCTGACCACCTATCCGCGCACCGACTGCCGCTATCTGCCGGAAGAACAGTTTGCGGACGCCGCCGCTGTGTTGACCGCGCTCTCCTCGCTTCCCGGTCTGGAGCAGGTGGCGGGCAAGGCGGATACCTCGCTCAAAAGTGCCGCGTGGAACACCAAAAAGGTGACGGCGCACCACGCCATTGCGCCCACAGGCGAACTGCCGCCGGACTCACTCCCGCAGAAGGAACGCGATCTCTACCTCATGATCGCCACGGCCTTTTGTCTGCAATTCCACGCGCCCATGCGCTACGAGGCGCAAAAAGCCGTTGTTTCCCTTGCCGATACCCGCTGGGAAACCACGGGACGGCGCATCCTTGACCCCGGTTGGACTGCCTTCAGCGGCCATGACGATGAGGACGATGATCCTGATGAACAGTCCCTGCCGCCGCTGGAAAAGGGTGATAGCGTTCACTGTCGTGACGTGCAGACTCTGAAGAAAAAGACTTCGCCGCCTGCCCGCTTCACCGAGGGAACGCTTATCGAAGCAATGGCCAATGTTCATCGTTTTGTGGCCGATGCTGACGCCAGGACCGCGCTCAAGGAAGCCAAGGGCATCGGCACCGAAGCCACCCGCGCCAAGGTTCTCGAAACACTGAAAGAACGCGGCTATCTCGTTGCCGACAAAAAAGCCCTTGTCTCCACGCCGCTCGGCAGGGAAGTCATTGCCCTCACGCCGCCCGCGCTCAAAGACCCCATCACCACGGCGGAATGGGAATCCCGTCTGGAATCCATCGCGCATGGCGCGGAAACGCTGGATGCCTTTCTGGCCGATCAGTGCCGGATTCTGCCGGACTTGCTCGCTCCGATTCTCGGAGACGGCAAGCCCGCCTTTCCCTGTCCTTCCTGCGGCGCGGCTCTGAACCGCCGCAAGCGCAAGAAGGACGGCGCGTGGTTCTGGGGCTGTACGGCGTACCCTGATTGTCCGGTCATCCTGCCCGATGACAACGGCAAACCCGGAAAGGCAAAACCCCGTCCCGCTCTCTCGGAATACGCCTGCCCGGCCTGTGGCAAACCGCTCGTCAAACGCTCCGGCGCGAAGGGCGAGTTCTACGGCTGTTCCGGCTACCCCGGATGCAAGCGGATCTGTCCGATCAAGCCGGACGGCTCACCCGATTTCAGCGAGAAAAGAGGAAAATAGACTGGATGTGGGGGCGCTGCCCCCCACGCCCCCGCAAGGGGCATGATGCCCCTTGACCCCCATTGCCGGAACACATGGCTTGCCATGTGTTCCGAAATGAGGGGGTTCGGGGGGAATCATTCCCCCCGACGGGGTTTGGGGTGGAACCCCAAAGAGAAAAAGGGAGAGACCGAATGAAATATATTCTCGTGGTTATGCTGTGTCTGACGCTGGCCGCGCCGTGCCTTGCCGGTTCCTGCCAGGATATGCAAGAGGCCGTGGGCGGTGCGATTCAGGAACGCAATGGCAGGGTATCGGATACGCATGACGTACTCATGCCCGATCCGGAAACGGAGCGCGACGCGCTCTCCGACTGTCTCGGCTCCATCAACGGCATAGGCGACGCCTTCAGCCTCGGCGTGACGCTTCCGAGCATGGATCAGATCGTTGCGGGCATCTGCAAACAGGTGGATTCCTACATCCATCAGAAAATCAATGACGCCCACAACCAGGTGCTGAATACCGTCAACGGCATTGGCGGCAACAATCCTTTCAAGGTCTACGGCACAAGCGGCGACTACATCCTGCACCTCAAGGGGAAGCTCAAATGAGGGCGGTCTGTGTTCTTTTGGCCGTGCTGTGCCTGATTCCGGGCGCGGCATTTGCCGCCGGGCGGGCAAAAGTCGTCTTCCCGCCCATGCGTCCCCTGACGGCTGACTGCGTTCTGGACGCCGCCCGCGCCAGTGGAATGCCCGCCGCCGCGCTCTTTGCCATTCTCGCCACAGAAGGCGGCAGAATGGGTGAAGCCCTGCGCAACAAAAACGGCACATGGGATTTGGGTTGCTTTCAGGTCAACACGGTACACCTCAAGGACCTGGCCGCGATGGGCATTTCGGCAAGGGCTGTGCTGTGTGATGGCCGCGCCAATGCTCATGCCGCCGCATGGCTGTTACGCAAGGAATACAGGCGCACCGGCAATCTCTGGCAGGCCATTGGCGCGTATCATTCCCGAACGCCGCATCGACGTGACGCCTATATCCGGCGCGTCAAAAACAATATGGAACGACTTCGGAAGGAAGAGTTGTCCGTGTTTGCGTTGCAGAGCGGGGAGATACGGCCATGAACCAGTCCGACAACGACAGGGAAGATCAGCGCATTTTCTTGTGGTTTGCGTGCCTGATTATCGTTTTCTGCATTGTGCCGCTGCTGTACGTCGCGCATTCCGAGGTCGTGAACGGCCCGCTTTTGACGCTTGCGAAAGCACAGATCAAGGCGTTCACGCCGTTTTTCGAGGAAGCGGAAATCGCTTTCGGACGCATTGACGCCGCCGATCCCGCCGTCCTGTCCTGGGACACCATGCAAAAAGTCCTGCGCTACACCGGCTCGTGGATTCGCTGGCCGTTTCTTCTGCTGCTTGTCCTGTTCGGCGTGGCCTCCATCTTCATGGGGCGCGTGAGCGGACTTGTCCGGCGTTTCAACATGGAAAGTCTGCTGAAAAACAATGCGGAGTCCTTCCCCTGCCTGCGGCCTGTGGTGGGACGCGGCAAGTATCTGCTTTCGCCAACATCCTATGATTCCGGCTTGTGGCGAATCGCCCGGACGCCGGTGCAATTCGCGCTGGAGCATGGCCTGCTGCTGGACGAACAGGGAAAACCGTTCACGCCGGAACAGGCTCTGAAAAACGGTCTGCCGTCCACGGCGCTTCCCGCTTGGGGCCATGCGCGGCTGGATGAGGGAAAAGCCCGTGCCGTGCTGACGGAGCAGCTTGGTAAACCATATGAAGGCGACAAGGGCTTTTCACCCTGCCGCCATGCCCTGGCTGCCGCCTTTCTGGCCTATGCGGACGGGGACAAGAAGGGCTGCATTGCTCTGCTGGATGCTGTTTCTCTTTCCTATACGGAAGAAAACGGGCAGGCGTCCTGTCCTGTTCTGAAAGACGACAACTTTGTCAGCAAGCTGAAAAAACAATGGGAATGTCACTCCTCCGTGCTGAGCGAGAAGTGCCTGACCATCCATGCCGCCTATGAACTGCCCTGGTTCATGGCTCTCCTGTGCCGGGCGCGGCAAAAAGGCGTGTTGGGCACTTCGCAATTCCTCTGGCTTCGCCCGCTGGATCGTCCGCTCTGGTACGCCCTCAACCAGTGCGGCGGTCGCGCGGCATGGGCCGAAGCCTTTGCGGCATGGGCGCACTATCAGGCGGAAGAAAAAGTTGGAATGCTTTTGATGGAACCTCATGTTCAGCCCGCTGTCGCCAGTCTCAGGCAATCTCTGGCGGCTCAGGGCTGGCTGACGGAAATCTTTGTGCCGCCCATGCCGGAAGCGGATCCGGTTCCGCCCGCCGCTCCCGCCGAAACGTCACCCCCGGAGACGAAAACTTCTTCCATTGAGCCGCCGCCGGACGTGGTGCTGGCCGAAGCGGAAGACAATCCCGAATACGACGCCAATGATGATGAACCACTGGCTGACGAATATTTTTAGAGGTTATCCATGAACAGACAAATCAGAGGTCTGGAAGACCACGAAACACAAGAGAAAAAACGCCTGTACCGCGATGTGCGTTCCCCCTCGCAACGTCTGGCGGACGCGCTCAAGACCGGGGAGGTGCAGACCGGCGGCATTTTTGCGGCGGGGGTGTGTCTCCTGCTTTTTCCGGCCTGCGCCACGCCGTTGTTCTGCCTCGGACTGGCACTTTTTCTCGTTCGTTGCGCCTGCGTGAACAACGAACGCCTGCCGTTCCGTATGCCGATGGGGTTGTACGGCACGGACAGGGGCGATCCGCTCCCCGGCAGGAGCGGTTTTGCCAGACCGGAAGGCATTTTCTTCCTCGGCAACCGGCTTCAGGACAAGCGGGAATTGTGGCTCAAGGCCAAGGATATTCTGACCCATTGCCTGCTTTTCGGAACGACCGGCTCCGGCAAGACGGAGACGCTCGTTTCCCTGTCCTACAACGCGCTGGCAACAGCCAGCGGGCTGTTCTACATCGACCCCAAAGCATCGCCCAAGCTGGCCGTGCAGATATGGCAGATGGCGCGTTTTCTGGGGCGTGACGATGATTTTCGCGTGTTGAACTACGGCACAAGCGGAAAAGTGAAGGGGAAAAGCCCCCGTCGCCTTTCCAACACCAACAACCCGTTCACATTCGGCTCGGCGGAAGCCCTGACGCAGCTTCTTGTTTCCCTCATGCCCGCGTCGGATGGGGCCAATTCCATTTTCGCGGACAAGGCGCAAGCCCTGATTTCCGGCGTCATGTATGCCCTGGTTGACCTGCGGGACAAGGGCCTGCTCAAGCTCTCCACCTCGATCATCCGCGATTCTCTGGCGCTGGAAAAATGTGTGGCTCTGGCCCTGCACCCCGAACTGGATGAGGAATCCCGCGCGTCCATCCAGGCGGCTCTTGCCACCTCCGGCTGGATTGCCGGGCGCGACCTGAAAGACCAGCCGGAATCTTTCGCGGAGCAGTTCGGCTACGCGCAATCCTACTTCGGCAAGGCACTGTCCAGTCTGACCGACACCTATTCCCACATCTACGGCGCGGAAGATGGGGAAGTGGACTTCAGTGATGCCATCATGCAACGACGCATCCTCGTGGTTTTATTGCCTTCTCTTGAAAAAGCTCCCGCTGAACTCGCCAGTCTTGGCAAGATAAGCCTTTCCGCCATCCGTAATGCCTGTGCTGTTGGTCTCGGCGCAAACATTGAAGGTGATGCCGCTGATGTTCTTGAAGCATTGCCCACTGATGCCATTGGCATAGGTCCGTATCTCTGCATTGTGGATGAATATGCCGCAATCGTAACGCCAGGTTTTGAAGTTGTTCTTACACAAGGACGCGGCCTTGGCATTGCAGCCATTGTTGCTTCGCAGGATTATGCCGGTATTTTGGAAGCTGATCAGAAGGGAGCGCAACAGATGGTTGCGAATACCTGTTTGAAAATCTTCATGCGAATGCAGGACGCTGAAAAAACATGGGAACTGATACGCGGGCAGGCCGGACAAAGCACTGTCCTTCGCACCACAGGATTCAACGTCAACGAGCAAGTCAGTTCCGACTACCGTGACGCCATGAATACTACAATAGAGCAGGAAGACCGTGTTGTTCTGCGCGACTTGCAGGAACAGATAGAGGGCGAAGCCCACTTTGTCTTTTCCGGCCAGATCGTCCGGGGAGACATGTTCTACGCCAATCCCTCACTCAAAAAGGCGCAACTGCGTGTGCCGCAGTTGCTGCAATTGGCTCAAGGAGCAACGTATGAAAATGCCGCGTAGAAAAAAGAACCTAAAACAGAGCGGTTTTCACTACCGGACGACTTTTCACAGAAACAGCTTGTACGGAACATGGAAAGTTTCGCCGATACGCTTGGCCATATTGACCGAAATATTGCGTTTTCCGCTTTCCATGTCGGAAACCATGTTCTGGCTGATACCCAATCTTTCCGCCAATTCCGCCTGTGTGATGTCCTCCTTGCCGCGCAGGCCGCGCAGCATCATTGCGGGATTCGCATTAGGAAAAACCTCATCTGCACTAACGATTTCTTCTCCATTGGCGTTCACTCGGCGTACCTTGTGCCCCGCCAAAGACAGTACGCTCCTGATAGCATCAGCTACCGCTCGCGCTTTGCCTGTGGGAACCGTCAGCGAAATCACTTCCTGCCCTTCCTTGATGTCCAGTACGGCCTGTCTTGCTTCACACGGATGGAATCTCAATTCAGCCTGCATTGCTGTTCTCCTATTTGAACTGCCGGTAATTCACATTTTCATGAGTTCCGGTGTAACAAATTTCAATGACACGCACAGTATTGCTTATCACTTCCCACACTGCCACATAGCGGGGTTTGCCCTTATTCAGGTGGCAATGGTGATATTCACCTTTCTTACCTACGAGCTTGCCGTAATGATGCCATTCCGGTTGAACCGGACCTTCCAATTCCAGTTCGCCCTTCAGCAACGCAAGAGTTTCAAAAACGGCACTTGGCAATCCATCGGCCTGTTTTTTGGCCTTTCGGGTAAAATCCACGTCCCAGAGAGCAATTTGGTCGTCAGCGATGTCCATAGCTCAAATATGACCAAAACAGTCATAATGTCAAGGGCGATATAACTTCGTTTGCTGTTCTATTTCAACCAAAGGATACGCTATGTTTTTGCACAAATCCTTTCTGTTCGCAGTCTTGTTGTTTTGCTGGTTTGTTGGAGCTGGCAGTATCGCTCACGCCGGAACCCCCATGTCTGACCGGCTCGCCGTGGAAGCTGGCGTCAAAGCCGACATCGCCAAAGACCTGTCTCAGCCTCATATGCCTCTGGAAACGCTTTCCGGCAGAACCTGCCTTGACGGTCGTCCCGTGGACAGCTTTGAGGGAGACATCCTTGAATACTGGTCAAATCTCGAATGCCCCTATTGCGGCATTCAGGAGCCGCTTCAGGCGCAACGCAACAATCCCAATCTGTGCATCGTTGTACGGCATATCCCGTCTGATGAATACGGCGAATCCCTCAAAAAAGCTCTGGCGTATGAGGCATTGCGCGGTTTTTCCGGCAATGCGGCGCATCGTTTTTGGGATGCCGTCCTGCCCAAAACCTCACTCGGCATTCCCGTTCCATACGAAGCCGCTTTGCAGGTCGCACTACAGGAAGCGGCCATTGCGCCGGAAGCCTTTGCGGACGCTCTGCAAGCTGTTGCTCCTCTCATAAGCGCGGATATTGTCGCCGCGCAATCACGCATCATGTCCACGCCGACATGGATTCTGGACGGCATCCGCTTTCCGGCCTGCGATTTCAAGGCCGGAGAACTGCCTGCGGCTCTGGAACTGGCCCGCAAAACCCGCGCCGGGGACGCGGACGCTCAGGAGCGCGTCATTGGGATCATCACGCGCGGCCTGCTCAATGAGGCGCTTTTGTAGCCGGAGGAGAAAAGTGCTTGACCTTTTGCCAAAGCCCTTTTATCTTACTTTCAAGCTAATACTTGAAAATAAGAAACAAGGAGAACAGGCATGGAACTGGCCAAGCTCACCTCGCGCTGTCAACTCACGCTTCCCCGCGAAGTCCGGCAAAAGCTCGGCGTCAAGGAAGGGGACAAGGTTGTCCTTTATGAACATGACGGGCGCATTGTCATTGACAACGCTGAAAAGCTGAAACTCGCCCAATCGGAACACAATGACGGGTAGCTCCGCTCTCGCGCCGCCTGCCTGTCTTTTGTAAAGGATAGGAACGCATGGCCAGACGGCGCAAGCAGACAAACGATCCTCGCCAGTTGTCGTTGTTCGACGTGATGGCGACACAGATCGAGGAAATACGGGAAGAAAACATTCAGGACGATATGCGGGAGGAAGCCGCTCCCCCCGCACAGGACGAACAGATACAGCCTGCTTCCGCTGTGCCGGAGCCGGAAAAAACACAGGGCTTTTCCTTTCCGACACAGAAGGCGGAAAGAACGCTCCTCGGCATCAACGGCAACGGCGAATCCGTGTACGAAATGCGCGACGGCTCGCGCATGTACAGCCGTGACCCGAACATCATGCAGGTCATGGACGGCGGCAAACGAACGCCGGAAAAGCTGTTTGAGGCCGGAGCCGACGAGTACCTGACCATACAGGAAATTCACCATTTCACGCAGACCCTTCCCTGGGAGGTGCAACATGCTCGACAGACAAACGTATCCTCTGGAAATCGCAAGAAAGGTTCTCAAGCCAGAAATGATTCGAGAAGTCAGAAGCGCGGGGTTCAGCAATTCGGCTTATTTAATTCTGGACAGATGGGCGCTGAACAGCCCGGAAAAACTTCGGCAACTGGAGATGGAGGGCGACCTGGCCCTGCTCGTGAGGCTGGATCAGCAGCAGACACTGGAGAAGCAAACCCTGAGCAGCGAATCAGCCCGGCAGGCGAGTCTGCGGGGGATGTCGGACTTCGAGATATTGCAGAGCTGCGGGGTCGAGATGAACCTGTAAACTTCCGCATAACCCCGGAAGTTCGGCTGGGCGTTGGCGGCGCGAAAACCAAATATGCGGATAACGTCGCCGCCATCCGCCTGCTGCAACAGCTTCAGGCCAGCAACGCAAAACTGGCCGCGCCGGAAGAACAGAAAACCCTTGTCCGCTATGTGGGCTGGGGCGGTCTGCCGCAGGTCTTTGATCCCAAAAACGAGCAGTGGGTCGCCGAATACCGGGAAATGCAGGGGCTGCTTGCCCCGGACACCTACTCCGCCGCCCGCCGCTCCACACAAGACGCGCACTATACCTCGGAAGCGGTCATCCGGGGCATCTATCAGGGGCTTTCCCGCCTCGGCCTCGGTACTGGCGAACCGCTCCGCGTTCTGGAGCCTTCGGCGGGCATCGGCAATTTTATCGGCCTTTGCCCCGAACACTTCAACGCCAATTTTCTTGCTGTCGAGCTTGACCCCACAACTTCATCCATCGCGCAATACCTGTATCCTGAGGCCAGGCATTACAACACCAGCTTTCAGAGCGTTGGCCTCAATGCTCCGCATTTCGATCTGATTGTCGGTAATCCGCCTTTCGGCAAGCAATCGCTCTACGATCCCAACTTCCCAGAACTGCGGAAATTCTCCATTCACAACTACTTTCTGGCCAAGTCCATCAGCCTCCTCCGGGAAGGCGGCGTGGCCGCGTTCGTGGTCAGCCGCTATTTCATGGATACCGTCGATTCCGCAGCCCGTGAGCATATCGCGGGACAGGCCGACCTGCTCGGCGCTATCCGCCTGCCGTATACAGCCTTTCGCCAGAACGCGCTTACTGATGTCACGACCGACATCGTGTTTTTCCAGCGCCATAACGGCGAAAACAAGCGAAGTACAGATTGGGTCACAACAGGGTCGGACTTTGTGGACGACCTCCAGAACGGCGGGACGCGCCAGGCCGTCATCAATAACTATTACCTCCAGAACCCCGGCCAAATCATCGGCAGAATGGTCTTTGACGGTGGCATGTACGCGAAGGAGCTGTTCTGCCTCACCAGCACGCCAGTGGAATTCGGCCCGGAAATCGTCAAACGCCTTGAGGCGCTTCCGGCGGACTGCTTCGTGCCACGCGAGGAAAGTCCTCAGAATACGAAAGTCAGAGTACGCAACGCCGACTTCATCAGCAGCGAATATTTCCAGGGGCTGAAGACCGGCGCGTTGTGCGTGGAACCGCAAAGCCGGAAGATTGTCTTCAAGGTGGCCTCCGCCTTTGGCGAAAGCGATTACGACATCCTGCCGGTCAAGAACGAAACCGCCCGCCTGCGTCTGGCGGGCATGATTCAAATTCGGGATACGTTGCGCGCATTGCTCAATGAGGAAAAGAGCAACGGCGATGAAAGCCGGATGACGGTTCTGCGTGGCCGTCTCAACAGTCAGTATGACGCTTTCGTCAAAAAATACGGACACCTCAACTCACAGACCAATCGCGGTCTGATGCGTGACGATCCCGAACACTCCCTGCTGGAATCACTGGAACTGGATTACGACAAGGGGCTGTCGCCGGAAACGGCCCGCAAGCATGGCGGCGAGGCTCGGCAGGCGTCAGCGAAAAAGGCCGCGATTTTCCGGCAACGGGTACTCAATCCCGCTCAGGCGGCGGAAACGGCGGAAAACGCCAGAGACGCCCTGCTCATTGCCCTGCGGGAAAACGGCAGGGTGGATTTCAGCCGCATGGCGCAGCTTCTGCATCGTCAGGCGGAGGACATTCAGACGGAACTGCGGGAACATGGGCAGATTTTCCTGAATCCCGCCAGTGAGGAATGGGAAATCCGCGACAGATACCTGACCGGCAATGTGCGGGCAAAACTGGCGCGGGCGAAGGAAGCCGCGCAAACGGACACGCGTTTCGCTCCCAATGTGGAGGCGCTGACCGCCGCCATGCCGCCGGACATTGAGGCCGTGGACATCGGCATCAAATTCGGATCGGCCTGGGTTCCGGCACAGGTCATTTCGGACTTTGTGGAACACTTGCACGGCGGCAAGGGGACGCAAGAGATCAGCTATCTGCCCACGCTTGGGCGCTGGCTGGCGAAAGTAAGCATCTGGGACATGGCCATAAGTGACAGCGTGTGGGGCATTCCCGAATATCCGGCGGAAAAGATTCTTGAATCCCTGCTTATCAACAGACCTATCAAGGTGGAAGAAGACAGTGGTCACAAGGATGAACACGGCAAGCCCATCATGGTCATCAACCAGGAACTGACCGCCGCCGCCATGCAAAAAGCCGAAGAAATCAGGCAGGCGTTTCTGGATTGGGTGTGGACGGACGATGAACGGCGCGACATGCTCACCAAACTCTACAACGAGCGATTCAACACCAACGTGCCGCCGACCTATGACGGTTCCCACCTTGAGCTGGTGAACGCATCCGAAGCTGTCAAACTGCGTCCGCACCAGAAAAATGCCGTATGGCGGGCAATTCAGGAAGGAACTTGCCTGTTTGACCATGTTGTGGGCGCGGGAAAAACATTGGCCTGTGTGGCAACAGTGATGGAATCAAAACGCATGGGCTTTCTTTCCAAGCCCATGATTGTTGTACCCAATCACTTGTTATTTCAATGGAAAGATGAGTTTTACAAATTGTATCCCGACGCCAATATTCTTGTTGCTGACAAGACGGATTTCACCAAACAGAACAGGCAGCGGCTCTTTGCCAAAATCGCCACAGGCGATTGGGATGCCGTTATTGTGGCGCACTCATCCTTTCGCAAGATTGATATGCCGCGCGATGTGCAGGAAGAAATTCTTCAGGAACAGATTGATATGGTTGTGAACGCCATTACGGCCGCAAAAGAGGCGGCAGGCGGGCGGGCCACCATCAAGCAACTGGAAAAGCAGCGGGAGAAGATGGAAAACCGCTACCAGGAACTGATCGCTTCGGCAGGCAAGAAAGACGAGAATGTGGACTTTTCGGATTTGGGCGTGGACGCGCTGTTCATCGACGAAAGCCATGAGTTCAAGAATTTGGCCTTTCAAACCACAATGAACGTCTCCGGCCTCGGCAACATCACCGGTTCCGCCAAGGCGCTCGATCTGTTCATCAAGTGTCGCTACCTGCAACGCCAGAACAATGGGCGCGGCGTATACTTCATGACCGGAACGCCTATCAGCAACACCATTGCCGAAGTCTATACCCTGCAACGCTATATGCAGTATGAGGAGTTGAAAAACAAGGATATTGAGTTCTTTGATGCCTGGGCTTCCACCTTCGGACAGATTACCAATGGGTGGGAACTTGACGCAACTGGCGTAAAC
>OJIY01000213.1_pt1 | contig 28332 bp, 20 predicted proteins | sample 1596061 | NCBI WGS metagenome assembly OJIY01 (sample SAMEA4350111, study PRJEB24818) | metagenome | biome: human; feature: gut; material: faeces | place: Denmark | collected 2013-09
CTCCGCCCCCTTGCAACCCCCCGGAGCACCCTGCTGGGCTGATTGCGGCGGCAGCGTAAAGCGGGGCTTGTTCGCGTGCTCACGTCGCCCCTTAAGCGCTGCCGCCGGGCCGACGACATTACATAGATCAAAAATTGCACTACATGAGAATTGACACGCGGCGCTTTCGGGGCGCAGCCCCTGGCGCTCCCCCCATTGCCGCCCGCGCCGGAGGCGGCCCAAACTCAAGCGGAGCGAAAAACGCCACGCCCGCAGGGCACAAAAAACGCCGGGCAAGAGACAAGCCCCCTGCGGCTGACAAAGGATGGGCACCCATCATCAACCAAACGACAAATTCCGTGTCCGCAGGGCAAACCAACCCCCATCCGAACGACAATCCCCTGTCCAATATGAGCGGAAACGGAAGCGGAACCATGTTCCGCTTCCGTCCCGCCTTCATTTATTTTCCGGCATTGGGAAAGAACAACTGCTTGCCTTCCAGCTTGTACGCGGCGATGCGCTTCTGGGTTTCGGGCTTCACCCACCAGTCCTCGAAGACCAGGGCCAGGTCTTTCTTGACCTTGGGGCACTGGGCCGGATTGACCGTGATCACGCTGTACTGGTTGAACAGGGCCTTGTCGCCTTCCACCACGATGGCGAGAGGATTCTTGTCCCCCTGCTTGTTGGCGAACTTGATCCAGGTGCCCCGGTCGGTGAGGGCATAGCCCTTCTTTTCAGCGGCCATATTCAGGGTGGCCATCATGCCCTGCCCGGCGGAAACGTACCAGGGTTCCTTGTCCGGCGAAAGGCTGGAGGCCTTCCAGAGCTTGAGTTCGGCCTTGTGCGTGCCGGACTGGTCGCCGCGGCTCACAAAGGGGCTCTTGTGCCCGGCAATGGCCTTGAGGGCCTCGGCCGTGGTCTTGCCCTTGACCTGGGCCGGATCCTGGGCCGGACCCACCAGCACGAAGTCATTGTACATGATCTGGCGGCGGTCCACGCCGTGCCCGGCTTTGACGAATTCCATCTCGGCGGCGGGCGCGTGCACCAGCAGCACGTCGGCGTCACAGTTCTTGGCGATTTCCAGGGCTTTGCCCGTGCCCACGGCCACCCACTTGAGGTCGATGCCGGTCTCGGCCTTGAAGGAGGGTTGCAGGTATTCCAGCAGACCGGAATCCTGAGTGCTGGTGGTGGTGGCCATCATCAGTTTTTTGTCCGCGGCGTGGGCCGCGGGCAGGTTCAGGGCCAGGCAGAATGCGGCGGCCAGAGCCAGAATGGAAAGACGCTTCATAGATGCGACTCCTGTAATATGTTAAGAGAAATATGGTGTAGTGCATACCCGCGCGCGGGCGGCGCGTCAATGACCCCGGCGCAGCAATTGTCGTCCCCAGACAGCCTGACCCAGCGACAGGCCGCCGTCGCCCGGCGGCAGTTCATGGTGCATGAGCGGACTGAGTCCGCGTTCCGCCAGAGCCCGCGGCAGCAGACGCGCCAGCAGGGCGTTCTGCATGACCCCGCCGGAAAGGCCCACTTGGCGCGCGCCGGTTGTGCGGGCCGCCTCAGCGGCCATGGCCGCCAGCGCACTGGCCAGCGTGCCGTGAAAACAGGCCGCGATGCGCTCCGCAGGTTCCCCTGCGGCCTGAGCTTGGAGCACATGGCCAAACAGAGCCGCGCTGTCCAGTTCCAGCAGGCCGTTCTTTTCCAGCGGAGGCAATGACCAGACCACGTTGTCGCGCAGCGCGGCTTCGTCCGTGGCCGCTTCGAGGCGGATGGCCGCCTGGCCTTCGTATGTGGTGGCCGAACAGAGCCCCAGTTGGGCGGCGACCGCGTCGAAAAGGCGGCCGCAACTGGAGGTCGGCGGGCAGTTCAGACCGCGCGCCAGCATTTCCCGCACGGCGACGGCGGCGGAAGCATATTCGCTATCCCAGGGCGCGGGCCGCTCCCCGCATCCGGCCTGAAGCCGCAATGCCAGGGCAATGCGCCAAGGTTCACGGATGGCCGCCTCGCCGCCGGGCAGGGCAAAGGGAGAAAGCCGCCCCAGACGCTTCCAAGCCGGTTCCGACAGGTCCATCCAGAGCAGTTCTCCGCCCCAGATGGCGCCGTCGTCGCCCAGGCCCGTGCCGTCCAGGCAGAGAGCCAGGGCGGGCCGGTAACAGTCATTTTCCGCCAGCACCGAAGCGGCGTGGGCCGCGTGGTGCTGAAGCCGCCAGAGCGGCAGGCCTTCCCGCGCGGCACGGGCCTCGGCATAGCGGGTGGAGAGAAAATCCGGATGCAGATCGCAGACAAGGGCTTTGGGCCGGACTTCCAGCAATTGCTCCAGATGGGCAGCCACTTCCTCGTAAAAGCCCAGTGTGGCCGGATTTTCCAGATCCCCGATATGCTGACCCACAAAGGCTTCGCGCCCGCGCGTGAGGCAGATGGCGCTCTTGAGCTCGGCTCCGGCCCCCAGCACCGTGGGATCAGACGCTTCCCCGCCCGGCGCGCCGCCCAAAGGCGGCAGAAACACCGGGCGCGGCACGTACCCCCGCGCGCGCCGGAAAAATAGCGGCTCCACCGCTGAAGGGACGGCATCGGAGGCGGCAGCGGGAGCGGCCCCGTCCACGGCATGCCCCGGCCGCGGCGGACGCGGGGCCACCGTAAGCACGCTGTCGTCCACGCGCACCAGAATGTCCCTGTCGTGCAGCAGCCAGGCGTCGGCCAGATGTCCCAGACGGGCCAGAGCCTCGCGGTTGCCCAGGCAGAGCGGTTCGCCGTGGGGATTGGCCGAGGTCATGACCAGCACCGGCGGCAGCGCCGCGCGCGGAACCAGCCAGTCGAACAAGGCCGCATGCAGGGGCGTATAGGGCAGCATCAGGCCCACAGTGCGCGTATCCGGGGCCACTTCCGGCGGCAGCGCGCCCGCCGCCCCTGCCGGGGCCGAGCGGCGCGGACAGAGCACGATGGGCTTTTCCGGACTTTGCAGCAGGGCCTCGTGTTCGGGCGTGAGCTCACAGAGCGCGCGGGCCGTGGCCGGATCGGCCACCATCAGGGCCAGGGGCTTGTGCGGGCGGCTCTTGCGCCGCCGCAGTTCCCGCAGCGCCCCGGCGTCGCGGGCGTCGCAGGCCAGTTGGAAGCCGCCCAGACCCTTGAGCGCCAGAATGCCGCCGTCCAGCAGCAGTTGCCCGGCGCGGGCCAAGGCCTCGCGCTGATTGTCCAGCGTGGGGCCGGTGTCGCCGCTACGGGCCACGCGCCTGTCCACAAACCAGAGGCGCGGGCCGCAGACCGGGCAGGCTATGGGCTGGGCGTGAAAGCGCCGGTCGCCGGGATCGGCGTATTCCGCCGCGCAGTCCGGGCAGAGCGGAAAGCAGCTCATGGTGGTGGTGGCCCGGTCATAGGGGATGGCGCGGGTGATGGTATAGCGCGGGCCGCAATTGGTGCAGTTGGTGAAGGGATAGCCGTGGCGGCGATTGGCCGGATCGCGCATGTCCGCGAGGCAGTCCGGGCAGATGCCCATGTCCGGGCTGACCAGCACGCTGTGCCCGGCATGGCCGTGGCTGGGCACAATAGTGAATGCGGTCTCGCCGGACAGGGGCGCGAGTTCTTCCTCGTCCAGCCCCACCAGCCGGGCCAGGGGCGGCAGTTCCGCGCGCAGGCGGCGGCCGAAGCGCGCCACCTCTTCCGGCGGGCCCTGCACCTCCATACGCACCCCGTCCGAGGTATTGCCCACCGTGCCGGTAAGCCCTCCCTCCCGGGCCAGCCGGTAGACAAAGGGACGGAAGCCCACGCCCTGAACCTGCCCGGCGGCTATGAAAGCCCGGCGCGCTGTCTGTTTCATATCCATTGTCGCACTGTAGCCGAAAAGGAAAAAGTCCGCCAGACTGTTTATATGATCAAGATCAGACACCCTTGCCGGAACCGTGACTTTTCTGTATTCTCTTCTGTTATAATCGGTTCATTAAACTGTTCCCCGCCGTTGCGGCGGCAAGGAGGAGCGCCCATGCCCACGGAGTACCATATCGGCACCCGGATTCGTTCTTTCCGTGAGGAACGCGACATTGATCTGGAAAACCTGGCCCAGACCACCAATTTGAGCGTGGAATTTCTGGAAAAGCTGGAAAACGGCGAGATTTATCCCAGCATCGGCCCCCTGCAGAAAGTGGCCCGCGCTCTGGGGGTGCGCCTGGGCACCTTCCTGGACGACCAGTACACCCGTGATCCGATCATCGGGCACATCGGCGGCGCCGAAGCCGATCAGGCCCTGCACACCGGGCGCATGCCCCGGCCCAGCTATGTGTACCACGCTCTGGGCAAAGGCAAGAGCGACCGCAACATGGAACCCTTTTACATTGAAATTTTTCCGGACCCCTCGGTGGAGCGCAAAACCTCGTCCCATCAGGGCGAGGAATTCATCATGGTGCTCAAGGGCGAACTGCTGGTGATCTACGGGCGGGAAAGCCATGTGCTCAAAGCCGGGGACACCATCTACTACAATTCCATTGTGCCGCATTTCGTGGGCGCCGCCGGCGACGAGCCGGTGGAGATCATGGCTGTGGCGTACAATCCGTAGACCTCCCCGGCGGCGCGCAATCCGGTTGCCATCCCACGGACGGAGTAAAACATGGACGAAAAAGTACGCGAGCGGCAGGCGCAGTTTGAACTGCGCGAGTGGACCCTGGGGCAGATTCTCGACCATACCGTGGCCCGTTTTCCCGACCGGGAGGCCATTGTCTACGCCGACCGCAACTACCGCCAGACCTGGCGCGAATTTGCGGATGTGGTGGACCAGTTCGCCAAGGGGCTCATGGCCCTGGGCGTGCAAAAAGGCGAAAAAGTGGCCGTCTGGGCCACCAACGTGCCCTATTGGGTGGCCCTGCAATTCGCCACGGCCAAAATCGGGGCCGTGCTGCTCACGGTAAACACCAATTACCGCGAGCACGAGCTGCGCTATCTGCTGCGCCAGTCCGAATGCGAGAACATCTTTCTCATCGACAGCCTGCGCGACCACGACTATCTCGCCACGCTCTACAAGCTCGTGCCCGAGCTGCGCACCCACGGGCGCGGCGAACTGCGTTGCGCCGGGCTGCCGCATCTGAAACGGGTCTGCTTTCTGGGCGCGGAAAAGCACCGCGGCATGTATTCCGTGCCGGAAATTCTGGCCATGTCCGTCATGGTGGACGACGCGGCCTATCAGGCCCGCCAGGATTCCCTGGACCCCTGGGACGAAATCAACATGCAGTACACCTCGGGCACCACGGGCTTTCCGCGCGGGGTCATGCTGACCCATGTGGGCGTGGGCCTCAACGGCTACTGGATCGGCCGCCACCAGGGCTTTACGGAACAGGACAGGCTCTGCTTGCCGGTGCCGCTTTTCCACTGTTACGGCTGCGTGCTGGGCGTGTCGGCCTGCGTCAACCACGGGACCACCATGGTCATCCTGGAGAGCTATAATCCCCTGAAAGTGCTGGACGCCGTGGACAGCGAGCGCTGCACCGCGCTCTACGGCGTGCCCACCATGTTCCTGGCCGAGCTGGAGCACAAGCTCTTCAAGCGTTTCGACGTCTCCAGCCTGCGCACCGGGATCATGGCCGGTTCGGTCTGCCCCGAGCCGCTCATGCGCCGGGTGGTGGAAGACATGTACATGAAGGAGATCACCATCTGCTACGGCCTCACCGAGGCCTCGCCGGTGATGACCCAGTCCGACATCCACGATCCGCTGTCCCTGCGCTGCGAAACCGTGGGTTGCGCCATGCCGGGCATCGAAGTGCGCGTGGGCGATCCCGACACCTGCGAGGAACTGCCGCGCGGCCAGGTGGGCGAAATCCTCTGCCGGGGCTACAATATCATGAAGGGCTATTACAAAATGCCCGGAGACACGGCCAAGGCCATCAGTCCGGAGGGCTGGCTGCATTCCGGCGACCTCGGCGTCATGGACGAGCATGGCTACGTGCGCGTCACGGGCCGGATCAAGGACATGATCATCCGGGGCGGCGAAAACGTCTATCCGCGCGAGGTGGAAGAATTTCTGCTCCAGATGGACGGCGTGCTGGACGTGCAGGTGGTGGCCGTGCCCAGCCGCAAATACGGCGAGGAAGTGGGGGCCTTTGTCATCCCCCGGCCCGGCGCGGACCTGCTGCCCGAAGACGTGCGCGACTACTGCCGGGGCAAGATCGCCTGGTTCAAGATTCCCAAATACGTGGCCGTGGTGGAGTCCTTCCCGCTCACGGCCAGCGGCAAAATCCAGAAGTACAAATTGCGCGAAATGGCCGCCGAGCGCTGGCCCGAAGCCATGCGCTGACACAATACGTGTTGAAACGCCCCGGCGAAATACTCCCGCCGGGGCGCTCTTTTCTCCATGCCCGCATCGTGCTAAGCAACGGTGCATGAACAACGAAAATTTTACTTTGACCCCCGATACGGCGAACCCGCCGGACCAGGCCGGGCGAGCCGCCGGGAGCGGCGCTCCCCAGCCCGCCACCTGCGCCGCAGCCTGCCCGCTGGCCCGAATACCTGCTCCGGTCTGGAAATCCCTGTTGCGCCGCCCTTTCCGCAAGCGGCATCCCTTTATCTTCTGGCTGTTGGTTCTGGTTCTGATGCTGGCCGGCGTGGCGGCCTTCAGCCGCAGCGAGGACGGCCAGGCGATGTTCGGCGGTGGTGAGCGCCTGGCCCTGGTTACAGTGCGCGGGCCGATCATGGATGTGGCCCCCACCCTGGCCTGGATCCGTAAAATCGAGCGTGACCCCGATGTGAAAGGCGTGCTGCTGCGGGTGGATTCCCCCGGCGGCGGAGCTGCCGCCTCGCAGGAAGTGTACGACGCTCTGGCCCGGCTGGCCAAAAAACGCCCCATCGCGGTGAGCATGGGCTCCATGGCCGCCTCGGGCGGTCTGATGGTCAGCATGGCCGGACAGCGGATTTTCGCCAATCCCTCCACGGTGACCGGATCCATCGGCGTGCGCATGGACATCCCGCAGCTTCAGGGCCTGCTGGGCAAGATCGGCGTGGGGCAGGAAACCCTGGTCACCGCGCCGTACAAGAACGCGGGTTCCTATCTGCGCCCGCTCTCGCCCGAGGACCGGGCCTATTTCGAGGGCGTGCTCAAGGACATGCACGAGCAGTTCGTGGGCATCGTGGCCTCCGGCCGGAACATGCCGCGCGAGCGGGCCGCGCAACTGGCCAGCGGGAAGATTTTTACCGGCCGGGAAGCCCAAAAACTGGGTCTGGTGGATGCAATGGGCGGCCAGGATGCGGCCCTGCGCTGGCTGGCGGACAAAACCGGCGTGCCCGCAACCCGCAAGCTGCTGACCCGGCCTAAGGAAGGCTCCTGGCTGGCGGCGAGCCTCAAATCCTGGTTCGGCCTGGATCTTTCATCCCTTGCCTCGACCGCCGTCGGCGACTGGCGCACGCCGGTCTTCCTGTACCAGTTCTGAACCCCGCGCGGGCCAGCCCGCGGGAATGACGTTTCCCCGCAGCCGACGAGCATCACCGCTTTTGAGCGTGCAATGCAAAAAACCACATGAACTGAAAAGGGCGTCCCTGCGGACGCCCTTTTACTTGCCGTATGTCAACAGCCCTAGCTGTTTTCGCTATTCTCGCTGTTCTCACTTTCCTCGAACTTCTGCTTGAGCAGGTCGCCCAGGCTCTGCCCCGCTTCCTGCGGCCCGGAATGGAATTCCTTGGGCTTGCGGCGTTCCTCTTCATCCTTGATCTGCTTGATGGAGAGGCCCAGGCGGCGCTCTTCGGCGCTGACATGGATGACCTTGGCCTGGATTTCCTGACCTTCCTTGTAGATTTCCGCCGGGGTCTTGACCTTCTTGCCGGACAGCTCGGAGACATGTACCAGACCTTCGATGCCCTCCTCAACTTCCACAAAGAGGCCGAAGTCGGTGATGTTGGTTACCACGCCCTTGATGGTGCAGCCCACGGGATAGGTATCCGGCACATGGCCCCAGGGATCGTCCACCAGCTGCTTGACGCCCAGGGTGAACTTCTCGTTTTCCTGGTCCACGGTGAGCACCTTGGCCTGCACGGTGTCGCCCACCTTGTACAGCTCGTTGGGATGGCGCACCTTCTTGGTCCAGGAGATGTCCGAAACGTGAATGAGGCCGTCAATGCCGTCCTCAATGCCGATGAACATGCCGAACTCGGTGATATTCTTGATGACGCCCTCAAGGACAGTGCCTTCAGGGTATCTCTCGGCCACCAGTTCCCAGGGATTGGGACGCACCTGCTTCATGCCCAGGCTGATACGCTTCTTTTCGCCGTCCACGCCCAGGATGACCACTTCCACCTCGTCGCCGGTGTGGACCATCTGGGAAGGATGACGCAGCTTGCGCGTCCAGGACATTTCGGAGATGTGCACCAGGCCTTCCACGCCGGGCTCCAGTTCCACGAACGCGCCGTAGTCCACCAGATTGGTGACCTTGCCGGTGCACTTGGCGCCTTCGGGGAAGCGGGCGGAGATGTCCTGCCAGGGATCGGGCACCAGCTGCTTGAGGCCCAGAGAAACTTTGTTGTTCTCACGGTCGAAGGAAAGCACCTTGAGGGTCAGTTCCTGGCCCATGGTGATCATTTCCTTGGGATGGCGGATGCGCTTCCAGCTCATGTCCGTGATGTGCAGCAGGCCGTCCAGGCCGCCGAGGTCAACGAACACGCCGTATTCGGTGATGTTCTTGGCCTTGCCCTGGACGATCTGGCCCTCTTCCAGGGTGCGCAGCAGATCCTGCCGCTTGGAATCGCGCTCCTCTTCCAGCAGCACGCGGCGGGACACGATGACGTTGCTGCGGCGGCGGTTGATCTTGAGCACGCGGAATTCAAATTCCTGGTTGACCAGGGCGTCCATGTCCGGCACGGGACGCAGATCCACATGGGAACCGGGCAAAAACGCCTCCACCCCGCCGATGTCCACTGTGTAGCCGCCCTTGATGCGACGCACGATGTGGCCCTTGATGACCCTGTTGTTTTCCTGCACGTCCTCGAGCTGGTCGAAGACCTGCATGCGCTTGGCCTTTTCAAAGGAGAGGGTGATGGTGCCGTCCATTTCGTTCTTGCGCACCACATAGACGTCCACCCGGTCGCCCACGCTGACGGTCATGTTGCCGGCGGGGTCGCGGAATTCAGCCGCGGGGATCTGCCCCTCGGACTTGAAATTCACGTCCACCAGCACGTTGTCGTCATCCACGCGGACGATTTCGCCTTTGGTAATGGAGCCTTCTTCAAGGTCGCCAAAATCGGGATTGAGATAGTTTTCGAGGGCGCTTTCGAAATTGATTTCGTCGTGCCCGGTTTCCTTGTCTGCCATCTGCCATGCCTCCAAATAATTTCCCCTCACTGTGAGAGTGGGAAAAATTATCAGAGCGCTGGAAAAAGCACAAGCAAAATTGTCCGGCGCGGCGTTGCGGAGGATGATGGCTTCCGCATTGGCACTGCTGGACGTTTGCTCTCCGGCAAGGGCACGCTCCTTTTGTCTTTTCAAAAAAAGAAGCGCGCTCCAGTCTCAACCGCCGGCGCGTCCCTTTGCTTGGGCTGCCTTGCGGGTCAGAGCGGCCACACTGTGGGCTCGGCACGGCAATGATCGGCACACGACAGCAATGGCCATATTCGGCAAAACCGGCGGAGAAAAGACGTCGGGTCAACAGGCCATGAGCCAGAGCAGGGCCGGTTCCGGCAACGCCGGCCCGGCGGGTGGAGCCGTTGCCAGACGGCGCAGGGAGGGCCCCACGTCATCGGGCCGAGCGGCCAGCCCCCGGCGCAGCAGATGCCCGGCCAGATCCTCGGCAATGCTGTTGAAGCAGCGCAGCTCAATCCAGACCGTCGCCCCCGCCGGAGCCGACGGGACAGAAGGCGCATTGTCCGGCCGCTGGGTGATGCCGGCGCGCATGGCCGCGTACCAGCCGCCCCGGCGCAGGGCGGCCCCGGCCACGCCGGGCATGGCCGCCGACAGGGCCAGCCGGTCGCCGGCGGCCAGCGACACCGCGAAATCATCCACGGCCAAACCGTTACGCAGCAGGGTCTGGACCCGCTCCTCCAGATAGGCGGGCTCCAGGCCCAGACCACGGGTCAGAAAAAGCCCCAGGTTCGCGGCATCCTCGCCGCGCGCGGGCAGCAGCACGCCCCGGCGCAACAGGGCTGTGGCCTCGGACAACATTGCGGCCGCAAAAGCCGGGGGAGCATCAGACGACGTACTCATAGTTCCAGCATATCCTGAAAACCATGCCGGGCCAAGGCCTCGGCGATATTGCCCGCGCCGGGACACGCAACCGTTTTGGGGCGCACCCGTGGGCGGGATTTTGCCGAGGGTCATGGCCGTTGCCGTGGAACAGTCCGGAGCCCGGTCCGTCCGGCAATGGCGGCAGGCCGACCCTTGACTTTTGCGCCCCCCTGTTGTCCTCTGCCGTCTGTAGCGGGGAATTCCGTGCGAATCGGAAACAGTCGCGCTGCGGTAAGAGGGTACAGAGCTTCTTCGTCCCCCGGAAGGTTTCCGGAGGGACGCGACAGCCAGCCGTCCATACGGTGAAGGCGAAGCCGAGGCGCGGGGCCGTTGTCCTGAAATCTCGCGGGACGCCGACCTCCATATCCCTCAAGTCCGAACACCCGCCGGCCAAGGCGTTCAGTGCGCCGACGGCCATCATACATCACCTTTCAACGCACGATTGAGGAGGTCGCCATGTCTTGTATCCTGCGCAAATTTCCGCGCTTCCTGCCGCTTTTCCTGCTCCTGCTGGCCCTTATGGCCGCGTCCGTCCAGGCGGCGGAGCGGAAAGCCCCCAAGGAAGGCGTGCTGCTGGTGGCTTTCGGCACCAGCGTGCCCGAAGCCCTGCCTTCGTTCAAAGCCGTGGACGCGAGCTTCAAGGCCGCTTTTCCGGACAGTCCCGTGGTCTGGGCCTACACCTCGCAGATCATCCGCCGCAAACTGGCCAAACAGGACCGTCCGGTAGGCGGCATCAGCGACGGGCTTGCCGAACTTGCCAGGGACGGCGTAAAGCTGGTGCGCGTGCAGTCCCTGCACGTGATGCCCGGCGAGGAATTCACGGAGCTGGAGCGGGCGGTGCTGCTTGACCTGCAAAAGCATCCCGGCCGTTTTGAGGCCGTCTATCTGGGCCGCCCCCTGCTGGAATCGCACAAGGACGCCCTGCGCGTATCCAAGGCCGTGCTGGCGGACATGGGCGACAAACGTCAGAAGGGCGAAGCCGTGGTGCTCATGGGACACGGTCAGGCCCACGGCCGGGCGGATCTGGTTTTTGAGGGCACGCGGGCCTCGTTCAAGGAAAGCGATCCTCTGGTCTTTATGGCCACCGTGGAAGGCGCGCGCGGTTTTGACGACCTGCTGGCCGAACTCAAGGCCCACAAGGTCAAAAAAGTCTGGCTGCAGCCTCTGATGGTGGTGGCCGGGGACCACGCCCGCAACGATCTGGCCGGGGACGAGGAAGACTCCTGGGCGTCCCGGCTCAAGGCCGCCGGGTTTCAGGTGGAGACCAACCTCAAGGGCCTGGGCCAGGTGCCCGGCGTGCGCGAGGTCTTTGTGGCTCATGCCAAAGAAAATGTGGACGATCTGACCAAGGAACCCAAGAAGCAGTAAAAGCTGTTCGCAAAGCGGAACCATCCGCCCCGATCCAAAGGCCGTCCGCTTCCGCGCCAGAGAAGCGGACGGCCTTTGGATACCGGACACGGCGGAACATCGCGGATTGACATTACGATTCGTAATGGTTGAAGACGCTCACTCCGGCGCTTAACAGCGCAAATGAATTGCGCTTACGCCTTCGTGACGGGCGGCTGCTCTCGCTACCGCCAGAGCAATGTTAAAATAAAATTGTTCTAATTTTCCGAAATGGAGAACTCGCCGTCGTCCGCCATGGCCACCGTAAAACGGCGCGCACCCTTGGTGCGCGTGCCCAGTGTGCCGTTCAGGGCGGGCACGGCTCCGGCCAGCAGGGCTCTGAAGTCATCCCGCTTGCCGGAAACGCTGACCTCGGTGCGCCAAACCTGCGGGCCCAAAGGCTCTTCCGGGGCGGCCGGATCACCGGAAGAAGCGGGCGCAACGGCGTAGCATTCCAGGAGCAGATGAGCCGAATAGACGGTGCGTTCCGTCATGGTGGTCCGTTCCACCGGCACATACCGCACCCTGCCCCGGTAGCGGATGGGCCGGTAGCCCCGTTCGATGCCGGTTTCCACAGTGGTGACGGGCTCGCCCGGCCAGTAGAAAATTTTCGCCACATAGGCCGCGCCCTTGCGTTGCGTCGCGGGCGGATAGCCGGCCTCGCGGAATGCGGGCTCCAGCAGGCGGCTCACTTCCCGGAAAAGCAGATCGTCCGCCCCCACATCCGCATTGCCGGGGATCAGCAAACACGGCCCGCCCGCGACAGGCGCGTCCGGATCGCGCAGGGAATCCACGCTCACCGCGTAACGGGAGCCGCAGGCGCAGAGCAGCAACGCGCAGCAGGCCAGACAGAATCCAAAGCACCGCTTCATACCCGCCTCCTCCAACAATGTCCGCCGCCGCACACGTTAGCGGAAAAGGACGGCGCGGATGCCGCACCGGGCAAGCTCCGGCGCTCTCAGCGCTTGTCCACGATCCGCTTGGACTTGCTGAAGGTGCGCGGCAGGCTGGCGTAATCCGCCACCCGCACCTCCATGCGCGCCAGGATGGCCTTGTGCAGCCGCCGCTCCACGGCCTGGGCCAGGGCCTCGTCGTTGCCGGAGTGCCGCCCCTGGGCGCGTTCCACGGTCAGGGCCAGATGGTCCAGAGAACGCTCGTCCCTGGTCAGCTCCATCTGGTATTCGCCGCCCAGCTCCGGGAATCGGCCGATGACTTCCATGATCTGGCCGGGGTAGATGTTCACGCCCCGGTAGATGATCATGTCGTCGGAGCGGCCGAGAATGCGGTCGTGCCGGGGCATATTCAGGCCGCAGGAACAGCGGCCCGGCAGCAGGCGGGTCAGATCATGGGTGCGGTAGCGCAGCAGGGGCACGGCCTCCTTGCGCAGGCTGGTGACCACCATCTCGCCCACTTCGCCCTCGGGCACGGGCTGAAGGGTGTCCGGGTCCAGCACTTCGATGATGAAAAGATCCGCCCAGTAATGCAGGCCCTCGTGCGCGTCGCAGTCCATGGCCGTGCCCGGCCCGTACATTTCGGTCATGCCCGCGATGTCGTAGCTGCCTTCCAGGCCCAGCTTGCTTTCAATGGACAGACGCATCTTTTCGCTGCGCGTCTCGGCCCCGCAGATCATCCTGCGCAGGCGGATTTGGTCGCGAATGCCGGCGCGCTCCACCTCCTCGGCCAGCAGCAGGGCCATGGAGGCCGTGGCACCGAAACAGGTGGCGCCCACATCCTTGAGCAGTTGCAGATGCATTTCCAGATTGCCCGGCCCCACGGGGATGGTCAGCATGCCGAACAGCTCGCTGCCCAACTGAAAGCCCGCGCCGGCGGTCCACAGGCCGTAGCCCACGGCCACCTGCATGCGGTCTTCGGGCGTGAGTCCGGCCAACTCGTAGCAACGGGCCATCTGGGTGCTGAACGTCTCAATATCGCGGCGGCTGTAAGCCAGAATTTTGCGCTTGCCCGTGGTGCCGCTGGAAGCGTGAATGCGCACCACCTCTTTTTCCGGCACGCAGAGCAGCGGCAGAGGGTAGCCCTCGCGCAGGTCTTCCACGTCCACCGTGGGCAGCAGACGCAGATCGTCCAGGCTGCGGATGTCCTCGGCCCGCGCGCCGCACGCCTCCAGGCGCGCCCGGTACTGCGGCGAATTGCGGGCCTGCCGCAGAGTGTAGCGCAGGCCTTCCAGTTGGGCCTGCCGGATCTGCTCGTCCGTGAGCCGGGGAATAAAGCGATAGTCGCGCTCGGGCATGGGCTCTCCTTGTAAGGAGCCTATGTTACGGCGTTTCGGCTCCTGTACGTGGTGTAGTGCAAACCGCCGTGTCCCGCAAGGGCAACAGGTCAAAGGAGGCTGCGGAAGCGCCCGGCCGCACCAGCCAAAAAGGTCCGTCCAGGGGATACAGGCCCCAGAGTTTGGCTGTGCCGCGCCCCTCGCCCAGGCCGTCGGCGTCTTCCGTCCAGGTCAGGGAGGCTGTGGCCTGAGCGAAAAAGACCGGCACCAGCCATTGCCGCCAGCTCCCGGGTTCTCCCCGTCCCAGCCACCGGACAAGTCCATCGGCCCAGGACTGCGGCAGATAACGCGCCAAACCGGGATTGCCAAAGTAGTAGACGTAAATTTTCCGGGGGTGGGCCTGCCCCGGCGGCAAAGCCAGACGAACATTCAGTCGATCCCAGTATTGTCTGGCCGTCAGGATTGGTTCGTCCAGCGGCCCTTGGGGAAGCCCAAGGGCCGCTAAGCGGCGCTCAGGCCTCGGGCAGAGCGCCGCGGATTTGAGATGCCACATGGCGGCCACAGCCTGATTGACCCAGAAAGCGGGATCATATTCCATATCCTGCTGATACGAACCCAGCACCATATAACGATCCCCGCGCACGGGCAGAGGCGGCACACAGACCGCTTTGCCCGCTGACCGCGCGTAGAGCGCGTCGCGCTCCCGGCAGGCCGCGTCCACTGTCTGGAACAGCAGCATTTCGCGCGGAATCAGCGCCAGACACCAGATGGCGAAAAAGACCCGCGCCACGCAGGCAAGGGTGAGCGAGGCGCACGCGTTTTCCTTTTGGGAACGGAGCATCTGCAGGGCCTGCCGCGCCGCGATCAGCGCCCCGGCCAGCAGGAACACCGCAATCATGGTATAGGCGCGCTGAGGCGGTCTGGGCGCGAAAAGATACGCGCCCTGGCCCAGCACTGCCGTCGCCAGACAAACCCAGGTCAGCACGGGCACACGCCGCCTTGGGGCGCGGCTCCGGCGGCACAGCGTGTATACACTCCAGCCCAAAATCAGGTAAGGCAGCCAGAACAGACCCTGAACCTGAGGCTGGTGCAGGAGAAAGGCGGTAATTTTATCTGTGAGCCCAAGCTGAAGGAATTCCGGCGTACGCAAAAGCATGCGGTGGGCATTGCCCGGCGCAAGAAAAACGATCAGACAGCCAAGGCAGATGCCCGCCGCCCCGGCTATGTATAACGTCAGACTTCCTCTGGCGCGAGATCCTTCCTTCCGGCCGCGGCAGCAGAAATAGCCACAGGCCGCCACGGCGAGCATCGCGCAGAGAATGGGGGTCAAAAATTCAATGCAGCCCACAAAAAGGCCCAGCAGGAAAAAAGCCACAATCCATACGGGACTATGTGGCGCATTCCACGAAGGTTCCTCCAGACGAAAGCGGTAGGGCAGCAGAAAAACCAGAGCGCCGAGCAGACTCGCGGCATAGCCGAGACCTGTACGCCAGAAATATATATCCCCGAAACTGGGCAGGGCCACGGCCAGCATTCCAAGAGTGAGCAACAGGCGGGAGGCTGTGATATCCTCTTTCCAGGACACTCCGTAGACATGGGTCAGAAGGCAGAAGGCCGCGCCGAGGATCAGGAGCGGCGTCACCGCGACATATACCCAGTCAGGCGCGGCGAGAATAGAGCCGAAAACCAGATAAATGCCGACGCGGCCATCCCAACTGCCATACATCTGCAGCGGACGGCGCAATACGTCCATCGCGGAGGCGGGAGGCTGTGACCGGACGGGAGCGCCCGCCATAATCTCCGCAAAAGGCTGCTCAATGCCTCTGGAAAAGAAATAATCATCGGAAATATACGGCGTATGCGCGCAGAACCAGGCCAGCACGACATATGACAACAACACGGCGATTCCAAGCGACCATGGCCGACTCCTGTCGTCATGCGCCTTTATTGTATGTTGCGGTTCACCCACTCCGACTCTCCGACGATATGACTCAACCAGCAACCGCTATATTTTCCTGAGACAAAACGAAAAAACGCATTTTATCGCTACCCATGTTCATCGCGCTTGCGGTAAATATAATAGCCCATCCAGCCATAATCTTTGGCTTTATTCACGGGGATGGTCGTCACAAGTTCATAAAGGCCGCTGAGTCGCACAGCCTCAACCACGCCTTCAACAAAAGCCGGTTCGTGATCCGAGTAGGTAAAGCCCACAGCCAGAGCATCGGGCGGATTGGCCCGCAGAGCCTCCGCCAACCGATTCGCATCTTTTCCCAAAGCAAGATAGGCTCTGCTCAAGTCACTGAGATGAAAAATATCCTGCGGCGCGAAGGCCCCGTCAGTCGGCGGCAATACACCCAATACTTCATACAGAAAAAAAGTATGCCCGCTGGTGGACAGCGTACCGCCGACAGGAAGAATGCCATGCAATGCTTTGGCCGCCAACAGCGTATTGGATTGCAAGACGTATTGTTCAGGCCAAACTATGGAGGGATATTGGCGCAATACGTTCAGGGTCATCCCGAACTTCGCGGGACCGGGCAGACCTGTAAGAGCCAAAAGACAGGCCAGAGAAGCCAAGGGCGCTCCCATCCGTTTCAGACGGAATAAGGGGGGACACTCCACCCGCCGCCAAGCCAAAGCGCAAAGCCCTGCAAAGCCAGGCAGGCAAACCGCAAAATGATAGACGAAACCAATTTTGAAAAGCGGTTCCAGCAAAGGCAGCAAAGCGGCTGCCAACCAAAATAATGCCCTTTTGTCGACAGGCACGAACTGTCCTGCCTTTCGGCAAAGACGTCGCTCCAGGACAAACACACAACCTGACAGAGCTGTCAGCCCCAATGAGCCGACAAAAGAAAACAGGGAATGCTTGCCATTTGATAAAAAATTGTTGCGGATTCTCCAAGACTGCTCCGTGTATACCTTACTCAGATCAGTATAATATTTGACAAGGCCTGCCATACCGCCGCGCGCGGAGCTCGTCAGGCCTAACACCGTCAAGCCCGTCAGTCCCCCTCCTGCTGCGTATCTCCATGCCGCGTTGAAGCCCCATCCAGCCCAGATGGCAAGTAAGCCCAAGGCGGCAAAAATACTAAAAGGTTCTCGCAAAAATACAGCCAACGCAACTAGCGCGCCTACGCCATACCAACGAAAGCTGGAAGCGCGCAGAGGTCTCTGGCATAGCCGTAACGCCAGGAATAAGGGTAAGTAGGCGGCAAAAATTGAATTTTTGAAACCAGCGTCAATGACATCCAGCCGGTTCATGCCGCATAAAAAAGCCAAGCTCACAAGCAAGCCCACAGCATGATTACCGCTCTCCTCTTCCATCAACCGACAGAACAACCATGCAACGCAGGCCGCCACCAGCATATCCGCCAAACGCAACCAGATCAGCGGCATACCCGGTAATGAAAAAATCCAAGAAAGTAGCAGAGGATATAAAGAAAATCCACCCGCATCGGGCAGGCCATGGCTGGCAGCGAGGCTCTGATGGATGAGCTTACTCCAGTAGGCATATATACCCTCATCCATATTTGGGAAATAACCTAGTACAATAAGGCGCGGGTAAACAGTGCTGACCAATATAACAAAAATGCGCAAGAAAAAATATTTCATAATATTTCTCTTATGCATATGGGAAGATATCATCAATATATTTTTTATATTCTTCAATTGGCTGTTGTGGAAATTTTTTGACTCCTGTTATAAGTAACGCCCCTAATGATAATGAAACCATTTGCAAAAAAATTATTATTAACAGTCCACTTACAGAAGATAGCCATCCCGGACTTGCCAAGCCCCAAATTTTAAGTAAAAATGCAGATACTATCCCAAGAGCTGTGAATATAGCGACAAATGCACTGGCAATAGCTATACGGGCTTGAACATTTTCCGCAAAAATCATTATTCCCTTGAATCCATGGCTTACTAAAGAAGAAAAATTCATTTTCGATTTTCCAACATATCGCGCGGACCTACGAATTGGACATTTAACATACCGCAGACGCGAGCAAAGTACAGCGCCCGCAACATGGACAGGCAACTCATCCATGCAAACCAGTCGCTTTACCGCCGCTGGACATAACGCCATAAAATTTCCCCAAGTTATCCTTTTACCGGTCAATAACCAAAAAATAAGTTGGTATATTTTATAGAACATTTTGAATCTAAAACTTTCGACCCTACTTCTTCTTTCAGCAACGGCAATATCTACGTTTTTATCAGCAAGTGAATCTAAAAGATATTTTATTGTTGCAGGAGAGTCCTCTCCATCAGAATCCATTACAACAACAGGAATATCCTCTTTTAAATTTTCATAAATCCAGCATAATCCAATAGATATTGCCTTTTGATGTCCACAATTCTTTTTTAGTTTCAGTATTATATAATTTACTGCTATATCTATATTATAATTATAATTTATAGACCCATCGTCAACAATAACAACACAAACACGATCTTCAAACTCTTTTTGCATATCTTTTAATAAAAAATTAAGCGCTGAAAAATCTTCGAACACAGGAACAAGCACGATCAGATCGTATTCCACTTTACACTCCTATCACCTTAAATACATAAAAATAATTCCCTATGTACATACAATCTCCAGTCATTATGATACATTTTTCAATAAAACAAATTCGAATGGACACCATTCATTCCTAGGGTATACTAAAAAATACGGACTTTTCTCTTCATAAAAACCATGCAGCTCAGCCTTCCCCCGACCTACGGCCCTGCCGTGCTCATCTTTTTCCCAGCGCAAGGAAGCCTCGGTTCGCGCATAGAGCAAGGGGATCAGCCAGCGCCCTAACCCCTCGGTTTTCAAACGGTCGTAAACCCATCCCGCGACGGGATTAGGAAACCAGCTCAAAAGTGCGGGCTTCCCATAATAGTAAATTACCGCTGTTGCCGGCTGGTCTTTTCCTGGTCCCGCCGTCAAGGTAATCTCCATTCCCACGTCACGCCGTTGTTGCCAGCGCAACAGATTACTACCCACCATTACGCTGGGATGTGGATCCACCCACTGCCTGACAGTCGCCGTGAAGGCATAACCGGCCATCGGCATGGCGACATAATGACGCGCTGCAAATGGACAAATTCTGACGGACCGCAGTTTATAGTGCGCGGCAACCACTCTGTTCACCCAAAAAGCAGGGTTATAGCCGATATCCTGCAAATGCGAACCCAGAACCATATGACGGTCGGCTTTGACAGAAAATCGCGGCACACAGACATCTTTTCCTGCGTTGTCTACAAATACCGCCTCTCTCTCCTGATGCTCCGCATGCACAGTACTAAATTTTATTATTTCCGATGGAACGGAAATGAGGCAGTACAGAATAAAAAAAACCTGCATGGCACGCAAAAGAAGATTCGTGCCGGCTGCGGTTTGTGCGCGAACGACAAAAAATAGTGTGTAGCTCGCCAAAATCAGCTGTACTGCAATAGTAGCATAGGCCCTGGGGGGTGGTGTAGGGGAAAAAAGATATGCGCCCTGAGCCAGCAGTGCGGCAACACCCCAGAAATACACAGATGCCGGAACAAAACGCCACGCCGACCTGCCGTATCGCCGCCACAGCATCCAGCCCCCCCACAAAAGCAGCGCATACGGCACAACCAGCATGGCCAGCGCTTCCGGCTGGCGCATAATGAACGAAAAGACCTTTTCGCCGAATGTACTGTGCAGATATATGGCGGTCTGTTCCGAATAAGTGGCCTCAATCAATATTCTCTTGGCGTTTCCGGGGCAGGCTATGGTCAGAATACCGCCAAGAATAATACCGGTAGCTCCCCACGCGAGAAATCGCGGCCAAGTCCGCATACCTTTTTTCTGTCGAAAATAAACATACAAAAGTGTACCAACCGCCATGACTGGGCAGACTGCCGCTGTGCTGTAATCCTGCATGGCGGTGAACAGGCCGAATAAACCGAACAAAAAGGAAAACAAGCTCGTCGAGGCTGTTGATTCTGTGAATAGCCTCAAACCAGAATGTTGAACATCTTCGGACGGTGCCGCGGCACTGAAGTTTTTGCGCTTTTCCCCAAAACAAGCGGGCGTGTCCAGTGCCATGCGGTAAGGCAGCAGAAAGGCGGCCTGGCAAAGCAGGGTATTGGCCCCTCCCACGCATATCCAAAAAAAAGCGGAACCAAACGACGGCAAGCCGACCCAGAGCAGGGCGGCAAGTGTCAGAACACGGACGCCTGTCAAGTTCTCCCGCCAGCGTGTGCCGAATACACAGATATGCAGAACGAAAATATAGACTAAAAACAACAGCGTGGCCCAAACGGCATATACGGCATGTGGGATATACAGAAAAAGAGTCATCAACATATTTCCTGTAAATCTGCCATCCCAGGATTCATACATCTGAACTGAACGCGTCCAAATATCTGAAAAGACAAGCGGTTGCGTTACCCGAACGGGATTGCCCGCCATAATTTCTGAATAAAGCTGGTCCGTACCCAATGAAAAGATATAATTATCTGAAATCGGCGGCATCATAAAGACAAAATAAAAGAAGAGACCGCCGCAAAAAATAAATGCAGGAAAAATCGTCCTGCAACCACGCATTCTACTATCTTCCATTACCATATATCATTCGTTATAAAAATTGTAAGAACAGAGAAATACCACGTCATCGCAGCCGTCTTGAAAGCCATTTTTAAAATCTGACGACGTTACCGCGCGGCCGTTCGCTTCCTCACCGGCAGCAGCCCGCCCAGATCCACGCCGTGCGGGTTTATTGCGGCCCTGTAAGGATATATTTCCACCCCGCAGGCCATCGCCTCGTAAAACAGCTCCGCATAGACCGAGTCAATAAAGTCCGCCGGGGCGAAGCAATGCCCGTCCGGTCGCTGCACCAAGTAGAACATGGCCGCGCGCTCGCCTGAGCTAACAATATCCATGAGCTCGCGCAAGTGTTTTTGGCCGCGCTCGCTGGCCGCGTCCGGAAAGCAGGCCGCGTCGTCCTCCACCATGGTTACGTTCTTGCATTCCACCCAGAGCGGCGGCAAGTCCGGCCCGGTGAACAGACCGTCCAGGCGGCTCTGGCCGCGTTTGGCCTCGCGGGTCAGAGTGGCGTACCCTGCCGCGAAGTCCAGCCGTCCGGCCCTGAACGCCGCCTCCAGCATACGGTTGGGCACGCTGGTGTTGACTCCCACCCAGAAGCCTCGCCCGTGTTCCGGACCGGAGTCTGCCGGGCCGCTGGGCACGGCGCTTTCCGTCAGCCAGACGCATTCCTGGGTGTATTTGAGCTTGCGTGCAGGGTTGGTGGCCGGGGAGGCCAGCACCGGCGCGCCGGGCCGGGTCAGGCCCAGCATGCTGCCCGAATTGTTGCTGTGCACCCAGACCGATGCGCCGTTCAGAAGCAGCTCCACGCTGAAGCGCTTGCGCCGTTGCACAAAAGCGCCGGTCACACAGCCCGGCGGCAACGGCAGCAGCGGCTTCTCCGGCCCGGCCGCCACCGTGTCTTCAGAGGTTTCACACATTTACACCCCGCTTTGAACCTGCTAAAAAAACGCGACAGATTTTCCCGCTTTTTCCAGCCGCGTCCGCATGCATAACGTGAAGGAGCCTTCCATGCAGATTTCCGACCGCTTGCGCAGCATCAAACCTTCTCTGACTCTCAGTGTCAACAGCCGGGCCCTGGAACTCAAAGCTCAGGGTGTGGACGTGACCAGCCTGGCCGTGGGCGAGCCGGATTTTCCCACGCCCAAACATATCTGCGACGCGGCCAAAGCTGCCATTGACGCCAATTTCTGCCGTTACACCGCCGTGCCCGGCATTCCGGAACTGCGCAAGGCCGCGGGCGGCTATTTCCAGCGGACCTACGGCGTATCCGTGCCCATGGAATCCATCATCATCGGCGCGGGCGGCAAACACTGTCTCTACAATTTTATGCAGGCCACCATCAACCCCGGCGACGAGGTGCTGATCCCCGCGCCTTACTGGCTGAGCTATCCCGACATGGTCGAACTGGCGGGCGGCGTGCCTGTGACCGTGCATGCCGGGCCCGAACGCAACTTCAAGGTCACGCCCCTCATGCTTGAGGAGAAGACCACGGATAAAACCCGGCTGCTGATCCTTAATTCCCCCAGCAATCCCACGGGCGCGGTTTATTCAGACCGGGAATTCATGCAGATTATGCGTTGGGCCCTGGCGCGGAATATTTTTGTATTGGCGGACGAAATTTACGATCAGCTGGTCTTCCCGCCCGCGCGGATGACCAGCGCCATCACCTGGTTCGAGCACTGCTCCGAACTGGTGGCCGTGCTTAACGGCCTGTCCAAAAGCTACGCCATGACCGGCTGGCGCGTGGGCTTCCTGGCCGCGCACCCGGATCTGATCAAAAAAATCTCCTCCATGCAGGGACACAGCACCTCCAGCATCTGTTCCGTGTCCCAGAAGGCCGCCCTGGCAGCGCTGGAAGGCCCCATGGACTGTGTGGCCGAGATGCGTGCGGCCTTCATGCGCCGCCGCGATCTGGCCCTGAAGATCATCGGAAGCTGGCCGTGGGCTATCTGCCCCAAACCCGACGGGGCCTTCTACCTCTTTGTGGACGTGCATCAGTGCTACGGCGACCGGGTGCATAATTCCACGGAATTGTGCACCTACCTGCTGGACAAGGCCCATGTGGCTCTGGTGCCGGGAGTGGCCTTCGGCGACGACAACTGCATTCGCTTCTCCTACGCTGTGGCGGACGATGTGCTGGCCGACGCGTTGGCCCGCGTGGGCGAAGTTCTGGACGAACTGGCGACGGAAGCCCGGCGCTGAGGCGGGAGAGTGAAAACGGTGTCCTGAGAAAAATATCCAAAAAAACATTGACAGAATCCGCCCTTTTGGGCAGTATGCCTTTTGCCGTGGGGCTGTAGCTCAGTTGGGAGAGCGCTTGAATGGCATTCAAGAGGCCGTCAGTTCAATTCTGTCCAGCTCCACCAGATTTCTTAAAAACCCCCGATCATCACACAGATGATCGGGGGTTTGGCGTTTTGAGAGGCTCTTAGTAGAAAAGACTAGAGCTTAGTCGCCATGGTGTTATTCGTTTTTGTTGCATTTGATGCTTAATATGTTATGGGAATATACATAATAACATTACTGTTCTCCGCAGTCATTTAAGGCTATCTTGAATCAAAATCGCTATGGCTCACTGACACAAGTACGATGAATGATACACAATGGGAGGAGTATGGTATAAAAATATATTAATTGATGAACTTGAAAAAAATACTATAAAATGTAAAAATGAACAATTACTCAACAATATATATAATACTGTAGTTCACAATTTGACAAATAAGTTTATTTGTTGTCTTTCTGAGCATGGAGATATTTTAAGTCAATGGCGCACATATGCTGATGATGGGAGAGGGTTTGCAATTGGATTTTCTGTTGAGAATACAAAATTTTTACAAAACATTCCATTTTACATGGCTGTTGATGACAATAAACATTCGATTGGCATTGCGCCAGTTATTTATGACAAAGAACGTCAAGAGATGCTAATCTCAAACCAAGTATCTAAAATGACAAAAGATGATGCCACTCATGGCGGCTGTGTACCAGAAATGCCGGGTGCGGAAAAGGGCAAGGAGGAGAGCCCGGCAGGGTAACTTGGCAAGGACGCCATACCCCGTAGTACTTTATTTTTATGGGCATGGGCTGACGGCCCTATGCCTTTTTATCAAGTCCGCAAGGGAAGGCATGGAGATACGCTGGAAAAATTTCTGTGGGAACGTTTGGAGGCTCTGTGCCGCGAGAGTGGCGTGGAGAATATGCCGCCCGATCCGCTGGTGCGGGAGGACGCTGCCTGTTCAAGCGTGACGGTAGTTGCGGCCTGTGTGTCCGGCGCTATTGACGGAGCGTGGTTTTGACCGTTTGGCCTGCCTTGCGCAATGCCTGAGAAATGAGGACGGTATGCGGGTGCGGAGGACGTGTGCGGCCAGTGCGTGGTGGAACTGTCCTGTTCGCATGTCTGCTTTGTCGCGGCGGCGTGAGCGCGGCGCCAGCGTGAGAGCGGCACCGTGATGTGCGTAAAAAACCGTATAAAAGCGGGATAATTCGCCTAAAACCCAGAAAAAGGCCTTGCGACTTTCATCGTAACCCATTGATATTTCTGGTGGAGCTGGACAGAATTGAACTGGCGGCCTCTTGAATGCCATAATCAGACACACGTTCCTCGGAAAATTGACAGCCAACCTTCCGGGCAAGCAGTGCTATATTCCGGTTCCGTCACTATACATTTTAATCAATCCGTATACCCGCTCAAATCTCATGCATAAGGATTTCAAGCACTTCCTTATCCTCAATGTCCGGTAGCGCATGGTGGCGCTCGGTAGTGAGATAACAGATAGCGGCATGCAAGCTGCTGACTCTGGAAAAATCGGCTGACGCTCTGAATATGAATGTCTGCCTGTTCACACACAGTAAAGAAAGCCCCTTCGCCTGACAGCGTCCCGCGCGGATCAGAAACTCTGTTCCGGCGACAGCGCCGCTTCCCTTTTCCCTTTTTGCTTCAACGCGCGCTTGTGGGCATACATCTGAGCGTCCGCGCGGGTCATGGTGTCATGCACGTCGGCGTCGCACGCCGGGTCAAAACTGGCGATGCCGTAGGCGAAAAAAAGCGGAAACCCGGCCACCTGAATTTTCAGAGCATGTGCGTGCAGTTCATCCATTTCAGCCCGCAGGGCGTCCACATCCGCATTTCGCAGCAGGGTGGCGAACTCGTCGCCGCCGATCCGGTAGGTTTCGCCCCGGTCCCTGAACCGCTCCACCAGCAGACGCGCGAGGCTGATGATATATTCGTCGCCCGCGGCATGGCCGCGCTGGTCATTAACGTTTTTGAGCATGTTCAGGTCGCAGGTCAGCACGGTCAGATCCTGCTGCTCGCTGCGCTGAAGGCGTTTGGTATCCAGTTCAAACGCATTGCGATTGTTGATGCCGGTCAGCAGGTCGGTATAGGCCAGCTTGCGATACAGGGGCACGGAAAGGCGACGCAGCAGCCAGGTAGTGACGAAAATGAACAGCGCCACCAGAACGCAGGAAATGAGCAGGCTGATGGACATGGCCTTGCGGATGCTCCCGCCAATGAGGCCTGCGTCAAATTCCATGACAATGGCCCCAACCGTGCGGCCGTCCTGCCGGATGGGCTCGCAGGCCGGAAGCACGTCGCCCCACTCCGTATACAGCACCTTGGCGGCGTGCGCGGAATGGCCCTGAAGGCAGCGCGTCAGCAGGGGCAACACCTCGGGCTCGATGAGATCCCCGATATGGCGGAAGTCTTCAGCCTCCGGATCAAGGCCGTCCACCACGTAAACGGCTTTGCCCTCGTCATTGAGCTTGGCCGTGTAGAGATAGCGCACCGCCGTGAGCTGCCGCACGCTTTTGAGCAGGGCCTGAACCTGCACGTACAGGAGGTGGTCCTCATCCGCCGCGCTGTTGAGCTCCAGCAGGCTGCGCGGCGGAATTCTGTTGGTCACATAGGAGAAAATGGCGCCCGAGCGCTCCAGCACCATGTGGCTGACGCCCTTGGTCATCTGGGAATAAAAGACGCCGAAAATAGAGATCGCCGTGGCCAGGATGGCCAGGGTGACGCTGAGCGGGATTTTTCTTTCCGCGGTGGACAGCGGAGTGCCGCTGGAATCCGTTTTCATGACCGATCCATGTTCCGGGGGAAGCCCCTTGTGGAGCGTGCGGGTTACAGCGCACAAATTTTAAAGAGTATATACCAGGCCCGGACGCGCTTCAATGAAAAGCTGACGCTCCGCCCCGGCGGGAACTTGCCTCAAGCCCCGCCCGCCTGTATAAGGATTAGAGCGGCCGCCCCGGAGTCACCTGACGCGAGGCGCGGCCAAGGAGTGTCGCATGTCCCCTTTCACAAAAAACAGCGAGGTCACCTCTCTCATTCTGGACAGCCTGCCCATGGGCGTGCTGTTTTGCGATATGGACGGCGTCATCCGCTTTGTGAACAAGGCCTATGCCGATCTGCTGGGCCAGCGGCCCGAAGAACTGCTGGGACGCGACATCACCGAGATCATCCCCCACTCGCGCGCGCGCGTCGTGCTGCGCGACGGCCGGGCCGAAATGGGCGAACTCTGCCAGCTCGGACCGGGCAACGCCCTGCCCGTGATAGTCAACCGGATTCCGGTGCGCGACGGCCAGGGGCGGCTGGCGGGTATGGTCTCGCAAGCCATTTTCAACGATCCTGAGGAGCTGAAAAAGCTCTCCTCCAAGATCGACCATCTGGGGCACACCCTTAATCAGTATAAACGCCGGATCAAGGCCAGCCTGTCGCCGCAGTACAGCCTGCGCAGCATTCTGGGCGAAAGCGCGCCCATGCGCCGCCTCAAGCAGCAGGTGCAGAGCTACGCCCAACTGGACGCGCCGGTGCTGATTCTGGGAGCCACGGGCGCGGGCAAGGAGCTGTTCGCCCACGCCCTGCACGCCGAAAGCCCGCGCGCCGAGGGCCCGCTGGTCAGCATCAACTGCGCGGCCATCCCCAAGGATCTCTTTGAATCCGAACTCTTCGGCTATGCGCGCGGCGCGTTTTCCGGCGCGCATCAGGACGGCAAGATCGGCCAGATCGAACTGGCCGACAAAGGCACCCTCTTCCTGGACGAAATCGGAGAAATGCCGCCCGAAATACAGGCCAAGCTGTTGCGCGTGCTGGAAAGCCGCAGCATCTGCCGGGTGGGTTCGGTCAACGCCCGTAATGTGGACTTCCGTCTGGTGGCGGCCACGAACCGGAATATCTCGGCCATGCTCAGCGCGGGCTCCTTTCGCGAGGATCTCTACTACCGCATTAACACCTTTGTGCTGGAAATTCCGCCGCTGCGCGACCGTGCGGACGACATCCTGCCCATCGCCCGCTACGTGCTCTCGCGCATGGGGCTGGAACATCTGACCTTTTCGCCGGAAGCCGAGGCGGCCATGCTGGCCTTTTCCTGGCCGGGCAACGTGCGTCAGTTGCACAACGCCGTGGTCCACGCGGCCACCATGCGCCACGGCGACCTGATCGAGGTGGACGACTTTCCGCCGGACACCCTGCCCAGCGCGGATCTGCCCCTGCGTACCGTGGCCGCCGGGGATCTTTCCGACATCATGGCCGACACCGAGGCCGTGGTCATCCGCAAGGTGCTGACCGAGCAGGGCGGCAACGTCTCGCGCACGGCGCGCACACTGCATATCGCGCGCGCCACTCTCTACGAAAAGCTGCGCAAGTACGGCATCAGCCGCCGCTGAAGCCGCTCCTCCCTTTCTGGTCCCTCCGCACAACTGAGCGGGAGGCCGCACCTTGCGGCACGACCTCCCGGCCGGGCGCGGTTTCCCGCGCCCGCCTTAGATCAGATTACCTTTGAAAAGCTGTACTTTTTCAAAGGTTCATTTCAGCCGAAAAGCCCGGTTCTCGGCTGAATCCACGCCGCTTCGCGGCGCGCCGCACCGTGTGCGACGTCAGAGCATTTCAAAGTTGAAATGCTCTGAAAACGGATCAAAGCGCGAAGTCCGGCTTGTCGCGCAGGTAAACCTCGCCGTTACGGGCCCAGTAGCGCAGCCCGGCATGGTTTTTGAGCTCTTCCAGAGCCTTGTCCTCCGCCGCAGTGTCCTCGGACCAGAAGCGGATCTTCACCTGGCGCATGCCGTCGTCGGAAATAATGGACAGCACCGTGGAGATACGCACGCCGTATTCCTTGAGCCGGTCCAGAATCTCGCGCAGGGTGCCGCGCCTGTTCTCCAGCTTGAAGGCCATCTCCACGCCCGTGGGCATGGCGGCCCCGCTGATGCTGACCAGGGCCTTGAAGATGTCCCATTCGGTGAGAATGCCCACCAGTTTTTCTTCATCGTTGACCACCGGCAGGCAGGCCACGCGCCTTTCAATCATTTTTGTGGCGGCCTGCTCCACCGTGCCCTTGTAATTGATGGTTGCCGGGTCCACGGTCATAAGCTGCTTGGCCTTGGTTTCGCCGAGCATGTCGAGCACTTCCAGGATCTCAAGACCCGTGGTGCGCTGCGGCGAAAACTCCTTGATGTCCGAGGCGGAAATCAGGCCCACCACCACCTTGTCCGCGTCCACCACGGGCAGACGGCTGATCTGGTGCTCCTTGAACAGCTTCCGGCAGTGCAGCAGGGAGGTGTCCGGCGGCACGGAGATCACATTGGATTTCATCCAGTCGAGTATCAACATGGCATGCTTCCTTTTGGCGATTTTCGGGGCCGCCGCGTCACGCGGGCGGCCGCTGTTCCGTGGTTATGCGTGGCTCTGGCCGCACCCGCAGCCCTGCAGTTTTTTGCGCAGGAATTCCGGCAGGATGCCGCGTACGGATTCGGCGGACACCATGCGGCGCATGATGCCCAGCTGGTCCTGCAACGGCAGTTGCTTGGGGCAGACGTTGTCGCAGGCCAGCAGGCCCATGCAGCCGAACACCCCGTTGTCGTCGCCGATCAGCTCGTAGTAGTCCGCCGGGGTGCGGTTGTCGCGCGGGTCCAGGTAAAAGCGGGCCATACGGTTGATGGCCGTGGCCCCGATGAAATCCTCGCGCATGCGCGCCGTGCCGCAGGCTGCCA
>OJIY01000215.1_pt1 | contig 28116 bp, 33 predicted proteins | sample 1596061 | NCBI WGS metagenome assembly OJIY01 (sample SAMEA4350111, study PRJEB24818) | metagenome | biome: human; feature: gut; material: faeces | place: Denmark | collected 2013-09
GCTCATAGCCACCTAAAGCGGATATGCCGCCATAAAGAACGTGTTTCTTTATGGCGGCATATCCGCTTTAGGTGGCTATGAGCAACTGAATGAGGACAAGAAGCTGCTGCCCGATGGGGCGACACTGCTCGACCGCTCCCGCTTTGTCTATGGCAGTGCCGTGCATGGCTCGGTGGAAGTGTTCCTGACGGACAGGGTTCTCTTTCTTATAAAGGCGCAGGGACGTTTCCTCTTTGGAACGGACGTGCATCGTTTTCGTCCGGTTGTTTCAGCAGGACTAAGGTTAAACTTTTAAGTAGAAGAAAAGATGAAGAAGATATTGAATACGATTTGGGTAATGGGTGTGCTGACCCTTGCCGTGTTTTGCCTATCTGCTTGTGATAGGGATTTGGATGTTCAGCTGTCTTATCCTTTCACTGTCGAGACGATGCCCGTTCAGAAGGACATCGTCAAAGGACAAACGGCAGAAATCAGGTGTATGCTCAAATGGGAAGGCAACTTTGCCGACACGCGCTACACCATCAGATATTTCCAACCGGACGGGAAAGGCACGCTAAGAATGGACAATGGAGCAGTCTTCAAGCCCAACGACCGCTATCCGCTTACAAAAGATGTGTTCCGACTTTACTACACCTCCGCTTCCACAGACCGACAAACCATTGATGTGTATGTGGAGGACAACTTCGGACAGACCGTCAAGCTATCATTCAACTTCAACAACGAGAAGAATGAGGACACGCCCAAAGTGATAGTAAAAGTACCGATACGACAATGAATTTAGCCAAGACAATCATATTATTTTGTTTGCTTTTAATGTGTTTCCAACCATTGTCAGCTCAAAGTAGGCGGAGGCGGCTCGCTGATCTCCCGCCCTTTGAGCGGGCGGTGGTCTGCATCAAGTATTTTGAGGGAATGCACGACAAGAAGGATTACCCATATGTCGGATATGGGCATCGACTATTGCCCGGTGAACAATTTTCTTCCAATATGTCAGAATGGCAAGCGGACTCCCTACTTCGGGCAGACCTTTGGAAATGCTTTGAGATATTCAAGAAGTACGGAAAAGATGCTTTGCTACTTGCCGTGCTGTCATATAATGTTGGTGTAGGACGAATTTTAGGTTATGGAAAACATCCAAAAAGTCAGCTGCTACGAAAGATTGAAGCTGGAGATAGAAATATCTACAAAGAACTTCTGACCTTTTGCAAATACAGAGGTAAAGTCTTGAAAGTGCTAGTTAAGCGGAGACAAGTAGAATATTTCCTATTTTTCAATCTTTAAGATTGAAGTTGAAAAAGAAGGGAAAATGGACACTTTTTCATAAAAAAACTATACCTTTGCAAGAAAACCTCATGGAAAGAATATTACCCTATGAAATTAGTTACAAATGCTTAGAAAAATGGAGATTTGTTGAAAATGGATTTTTATGGAGTCTTCTTCTATGTCCTTTTTTAACAGTACTATTACAAAAACAAAATAATGAGTTTGTTGTAAGATGTATAAACATATTATCAATAATCAATTATATATCTATAATAGGATACGCACTGCTTTATATAATTGTAGAGATTTTAATGCAGCCAATGACTGCAAGCAGTAGAAGAAAAGGGTTTATTGATAATTCTTTAGGAACTAAGTTTTTAGATCAGCCAGTTACTAATTACTATGATAATGATTCCATTAAAGTTGGAACATATAAAATGTTAGTAAACTGTTTTGAAAATTGTTTTTTCACTTTTAGCCTAGTTAAGGCTACACTATCAAGAAAATTTTTTAAAAACGTAATAATCGCATTGATTCTTATTTTCTTTACATATTATGGAATCAAGAATTTAGATGTGACAATACCTATATTACAACTTTTTCTTTCATTCTTCTTTTTAATGGACTTAGCATATCATGTTAGCTTTTATTTTAAACTACGCTCACTATTTGAAAGATTTAAATCTATTTTTTCAAAAAAGTTATCCAAAAAGGAAACACTTCAGCAGGCATTCTATATGGTTCTTGAGTATGAATCAGCTTTAGCCTATAATAAATCATCAATCAGTAACTTAAAGTATAAGGAGATGAACGAAAAATTGACAAATGATTGGGCAGAAATAAAAAGAAATTACAACATATCATAATGAAATATACTGTAGAAAACGTCTTGCAAGGCCATCCTGATAAGATTTGTGATCAAATAAGCGATGCGTTATTAGATGAATGCCTTAAATTAAACAAATATGCTCACACTGCAATAGAATGCCTTGGTACTGGTCATAATGTTGTTGTAGGTGGAGAGATTGACGGAATTGAAGATTTAGAATTAGATGTAGTGAAAATTGTAAATGATCTGTATCACTCTATTGGATATGAAGAATTCCTTTCCGTTCAAAATTTATTAAGATGCCAATCAAGTCAACTTAAAATGGGCCTCATTAAAGATGGTGCTGGTGACCAAGGTATTATGTATGGATATGCCGTCAATAATAAATATAACTATTTACCTTATGGTGTATATTTATCAAGTTTAATAGCAAAAGAAATTGATAAGTATAGACTTAATTCCGACTATCTATTACCTGATGGAAAAATTCAAATAATAGTAAATGATAATAGGCTAGAAAAATTATCAGTTAATATTCAACATAAGGGTAAAGTCGATAAATGTTTTATGGAAAATGATATTGTGGACAATGTTTTGAGTAAATTTATTGACCCATCTGAAACAGAATTTAATATAAATCAAAACTCAAATTTTCTACAAGGTGGCTTTTTGAATGATACCGGACTAACTGGACGAAAAATCATAGTCGATACTTATGGAGGAATAGCTCCTCATGGCGGAGGAGCCTTTTCTGGCAAAGACCCAACTAAGATGGATCGAACAGCTGCATATATGGCACGTTTTGTTGCCAAAAACATTGTTGCTAACGGATTTGCAAATGAATGTACAATTTCAGTAGCGTACGCTTTTGGTGAAGAAAGGCCAATTATGTTGCAAGTTGTAACTGAGAAAAGAGATAATCATAAAATGCTGACTCAGCTAATAAATGAGAGATTTGACTTTAGACCAGAAGCTATAATAGAGCGTTTAGGATTAAGACAGTTTTCATTTTTACCTACATCTCGTTATGGTCACTTTTCAAATTCTGATTATCCATGGGAACAAGTCTATACATTATAGAAAACATCTATAATCCTGCGACTTTCTTTTGCTTCTTTTCTTTGGTCGCCTGCTCGTTCAAAGAAAAAGAAAAGAAGCCACGCAATTTTGAGGTTGCGTGGCTCATTATGTTAGGGCTTTTCAGTTGTTTCAATTATCCGCTCTTCGGGGTGGGTATTAAAAGCCCAATTGATTTGTTCATCGGGCAGTGTGCTGTGTATTCCTCTGCCCATCACCATTCCACAATCTTCAAGGATTTTCCGCTCGGCTTCTTCTCGGTCTGTGGCTGCTACCTCAAATACTCCTTCAAAAACGTATTGCGTGCGTACTCTATAAACTTTCCTTTCCATATTTTCAAAATTCAGCGATTAGTAATCTGTGTTCCATTGGCTCGCCATTCGATAGCCAACGGTGGGTTAGCCAAAAATGATGTGCACCGTAACCATAGACAAAAAACTTGTCAAGTTCCGTTTCTTGGGAGATTTGGAGGAGTGCGGTCTGCAACTCCTCCTTGTTCTCAGCTATGCTTATGGCATTGATTACTCTCACGATGATGTTGGGGATTTCGTCTGCCCAACTGCGAATAATGCCTTCTATCTGTACTTTCATATTGCTTTGTTTTATGGATTGTGTTATGCGGTTGCTCTCTGCGCTATCGTTCTCATATTCTTCTGCATCAAGGCGAGTATCTGCTCGTGGTACTCGGTGTTCTTGTTGCACACGCCACGACTTTGCACCACTTTCATAGTTTCCAATGATACCTCGATGGTCTCGATGCGCTCTCCGTCCTTTGTGGCAGAAAAGATAAGCGACTGCGGTTTGCTGTAATAGCGTGCATCATATACGCAATGGTGCATTGCTGTGCCTTCCTCCAAATGCTCCTGCACACTCTCCAAAACGTGGATGCGGATAATGCCGTCCGTAAACTCTATGCCAAAGAATTTTGCTTTGAGTTGCTTGTACTCTTGTTCGGCTTCCATTGCTTCCTTACGCTTCTTGATAATGTTCTCACGTTCTTTCATCGCTCTGCGCTTGGCTTGGTAATGGTCGTGTGCTGCTCTTAGGTCGGTGGGGCAAACGTACTTCGGACTGCGTATGTCCTTGTTGAGTGTCGCAAGCGTATCAACCATATCGCACCACAAATTGCCGTCCTCCACTTGGTAGCTGTTGCGCAAACAGATACGGATAGATGCCCAATACTTGTCAATCTTGGCATATCTGTCCCTAATGAAGTGGCGAAGTAGGGAGATTTGTCCAGACTTCAATAAGGTTTCCGCCTTGTTGTCCGTAAGAATGGAATGGAACAACTCAAAGGGGGTAAGGTCGTGGAACGCTCCCTTAAATCCGTTGCGCCTAATGTCTTTCATCACTCCATAACGTGGGTAAATGCCGTGTGGGAGTATGTCGTACAATAGTTTGTCGGGACGGATTTCCAACTTACTGCCAAACTGCCACGTATCATACCAACAACTCATCGGGCGAAGTCGTGCCAATACTGCGCTTTTGCCGTTGGGTGCCATCCAACGCTCAACCACCTCAGAACAAAATCGTCTTATCGGTTGCCCTTGCTTGCGGTACACCTCCATATAGAAGTAACGTATCACTTGGTAGCCTTTGAAGGTGGTAAGTACGCAATAGTATGCAATATCTCTAGATACCCTCTGACGTTCTGTATGTATGGTGAGTTTCGTTCCGCAATGGGGGCAAATGGTGGTCTTGCCTTTATGCCGTGTGTCCGTCCATTGGTGTCCACACTCCAAACAAGTGTGTTCGCCTTTCGTGTTGCGCTTGGCAATATGCTCAAAAAGGTGCGTATATGCCCACTGACTTTGCTTGTCGGTAATGGTGGGGAGTTGGATAGCCAACTCCGCCACTTGCTTCTGAAATTTATTTCTTGGTTTCATTTTCTGTCCTCCTTGTTTTACTCGTCACGGAATACATATCCACTCTCAAACCAATACCCCTCGTCAAAGAGTTCGTCCGCATATTTGTCATAATCGAAATATCGTTCTGCAAACTCGGATAGTTCGTGTTCCATACTTACTATTTCCCTTGCAAACTCTTCTTTGTTCACATATCTGCCTACAAAAGCGGAATTGAATTGTCTCATTAGGTAATAGACGGACTCGGTTAAATCCTTGCCGGTATTCTCTACCCATATCCAAAAGGCACTCACATTCATACCGTCCAAATTCTCCAACTCGTCCCTCAGTTCAAAGAAGTTGCTATCCAAATGCCCCTCGTCAATGAGTTCTTCGGGTATGTTCCCCCAATCTTGGAACATCAATTCGGGTTCTTCCTCGTCTTGGTGGAGTTCGTGGCATACTTCCATAAACTCGTCTTGGTCGTAACACTCTGAAAGGTCTATCCACTTACCTCTTAGTGAGCCTTCGTTGTACTTGGCGTAAGTGCCTACATAGATGCGTGCTTCGCTTAAATCGTATCGTTCCATAGTCTTTGCTTTTTAGAAGTCAAACAATGAAGGTTGTGCAACCTCTGCCGTTTCTCTCTTTTGTGGTCTTGCGTTACGGCTCTGTATCTTGGCAAGTTCCTCGCGTTGGTACTGCTTGATGGCTTCCTGCCGTGCTTCGGCTTTCTCCTCCTCCGTGAGTTCCACAATATGGTTTACTGCCACTCTGCAAGTGATAGCCTTACCCACCTCGATTTCGTCCTCGTCATAGTAGTGGACTGCCATTGAGTAGATTTCATCGTCCTCAAATCCATTGCAGCCACTCGCCTGCACTTGGTTCAAGATGTAGGTTACACACTCCTCGATGCTCTTGTTAGGCTTCATCAAGTTGGGAGCAAACAAAGGGTCTGTCGCTGCACGCTGATTGAGATACTCGGCTATTGCTCTCGTAAAATGTTCTGTTCCTTTCATATCGCTTAGTATTTAGGGATTTCTACAATTTGGTTTATCTGTCCGCAAAGGAAACTTCTTAGGCTGGTGCGGTCGGGTGCATAATACTCTGACCAATGTCCGTATTGATTGACCAAATACTTCTTCAATACGTCCATAAAGTCAAACCGATAACCCATTAGGGGAACGGCTGTGCGGAAATAGGTGTTGGTGTTCACCGCTTCGGCAAGCCAATTCTTTTCCTCACGGCTCATTCGCTCCCCACGATTGAGTTTCAAACGTAGGAGATACACCTTACTGCCACTCAGTCTGTCCAACGGCTCAACGTCCCACTGCACAAACTTAGTTGCCACCAAACGCTCACTTTCATCAACCACCGAACTTATGCGGTAATGAGAGGAGGAGCTATATCCTTTTTCTTTCATCGAAGATGTGATATTTACTTTTTGCTGTTCCATAATGACATTTTTTTTATGCGTCCAAAGATCGGAGTATGCTGATTCCTTTTTGTAGCAATAAGAAGGTAGGGGGCGCAGCCGGCACAAGGTTTTGCAGGAAAATACTACCCGAAATGAAATGTAGGTGTGGAGATTTTCCGTGCAAACCAAAGGCACAGACCTTGTGCAAGCCGTAGCCCCTTACTACCTTTGCGAATAAAAAGAAATCAGCACCGACTTATGGCACATCAAAGTGGAATAGATGGAATTTAGAAGCGAAAGTGCAACGCCGGTATGGAAAATGAAAAAGGTGGCTACCTCAATCGAGATAACCACCCATAAAGAAGAATGAATCGAAGAAGATCTTTCCTTGTGCCTTAGAGCACACAGAGCAGGATTGCCACGATGACGGCAAGCCAGAACAGCCAACGCAGGATTGTAAAGGTTACTTGCAGAATAACTCTGACAATGAAGCGTAGTATCAGGAAACCGAGAATAACTGAAACGGCGGTTACGACTTGCGGCGTAACGATCTTCGAAATGAGGTAAACTGCACCGATAACGATGGAAAGCAGAACGGTGAGTTCGATGAAGCGTGTCCAACCGAAGTGGCGGACTTGCTTGGGAGAAGTCGGCTGCTGTTTGATATTATCGGTTTTGTTCGATGCGTCTGCCTTGATGAAGGCAGGTGTGTGAACGTCTTGATTCATGATGATTGTATTCATAATCGGGACTTTTAATAGTTTCAAGAGCGATAACAAGATGCGCACACTACACAAAGACAAGTGTTTGCAAAACTCTTGACGTGTGGAGTGGAGCGTTTATCTTGGCTCTTGACACTACAAAAGCCCCCGATGGTGAAGTATTAAGTCATGTTCTCACCGCCTATCGTTGGTAGACCATTGACCTCGATGAGCAGCACGATGGTACCGGTCAGCTCGGTGTACAGTTTGTCGTATTCTGTATCTGCCGCAAAGTCGTCCGTAAGTTCGTACCTGGCAAATACCGCTTGAATAGCCTTGTTGTTCAGTAAAATTAGTGCTAACCTTTCGGGAAGCGGACTTGGCAGCTCCTTCTCAAACTCCTGCTCCAGCAGGGAAACAAGGGTATCATACTTTGAGAAATGCAGGTTGTGGTACAGCACCTCGCTTGCCATCGTCTCTGCTTCGGGGTAGGAGAAACCTTGCGCCACGGCATCGCAGTAAGCCGTCAGAGCCTCGTCTGCTCGAGCGGTTACAAACGCATTGTCATTCACTCTCTCTGGAAAATGCTCTCCGAGATATGCTTCTAACTTCAAACGGAAGTAAGAAAGCTCTTTCTTTGTTGTTGCCATAAGTCTTAATGATTTGTTATTATAATAGGTGTATCACTCTTTTTGGTATAACGTCGCTTGGTCGCCTTTGCAGGCGGAGCACTTGCGAAGTCGAACTTATCCAATTTCTTGGATACGGCAAGCATATCATTCTCAATCTTCTTGTTCGTTATGCGGGCATAAAGCTGAGTTGTAGTTATGCTTGTGTGTCCTAACATCTTGGACACTGATTCTACTGGAACACCCTTGGTGAGCATCATCGTGGCAAAGGTGTGCCGGGCCATGTGAAAGGTCAGGTTCTTGTTGATACCGCAAACATCGGCTATCTCTTTCAAATAAGAGTTCATACGCTGGTTGCTGAGAATGGGTATCAATCTACCATTCTTTGCTTTGCCCTCATACTTCTTGATAATCATCTTAGGAATATCGAGAAGAAGGATATGGCTTAACGTATCAGTTTTCTGACGTGCCGTTACGATCCACTGCTTGCCGTCCATCGTTATGATATTGTCAGGAGTAAGGTTGGCTACATCAACGTAAGCAAGTCCTGTAAAGCAAGAGAACAAGAAGATGTCGCGAACATTTACCAATCGCTGCGTTGCAAATTCCTTGTGCATGATGGTATCCACTTCTTCGTCTGTCAAAAAGCCACGATCAACTCTTTTGGTCTTGAAGTGGATATTGAGGAATGGGTCGTGATTAAACACTCCAGCCTTTCGACCAAATATGATAACCGTCTTGAAAGTCTTTAAGGTCTTGATGGCCGTGTTAAAGCTCTGTCCAACCACCGTCTTGAGATAGACATCGAAATCGTGAATGACAATCGGGGTTAGTTCAATAATATTGAGGTCTGTGCGTGCATACTTCTCTTGAATGAACTTGGCGAAGTGACGCTTGCAGATGTCAAACTTGCGATAATTGGCTTTGGTAACTCCACAGCCAATCTGTGCATACATATCATTATTATATTTGGTAAACAATGAAAGAACGGTCTCCATATCCTCACGTTTACCAAGATATTCCGATTTGATGCGTTCAAGGCTGAGTTCTTCTGAGAACTCCAATCGTTGGAATATCATCTGAAGGTCTGTGCTGATGCTCGTCAGTTGTGCGTTGGTAGCCAAAGCCTCCTTGGTTCGTCCCCGTACTTTACCCAGTGTGCTATCCCACATTTCGGGATCAACACTAACGCCTGTTGTGCCGAGTGCCATTCTTTCTCCATTAAGATGGATACGCATCATAACCGATGCTTTTCCTTCTTTGTTCAAATAATTGCTTCGCAGATAGAAGCTTGTTCTGAAAATACTCTTCATACTTACAAGTTTTTAGTGCAGAAGTAAATCGTGCTTTCGACCCGTTTAAGGGTGAGTTACGCGTTATTTTTACAGCTGCAAAGTTCGACATAATTCTTTGAATAACAATGAAGTATGCGGTATCTGTGTGTACTCTGTACGGTATCAGTGGCTACAATTTTACAAAGTCGATTTTTTCTGTAGCCATATTGTAGCCAGTTGGGAGTATTTTGAGCGTTTCGGCGGTATCTGTATGTACTCCCAAGCAGGGAAGTATATAAACGAATAATCGCCGTAACTCGTTGAAGTTACGGCGATTATCTGATTTAATCATTTTTTGTTTTTCTCTTGTTCAGAGTACGTAAAGTGGAGCTGGTGGGATTCGAACCCACGTCCGCACAAGGAAACCATACGCTTTCTACACGTTTATTCCAGCCTTCATTTTCGTGTCATAGCAAGACCTGGACCACCAACTATGACCTTATCCTCTAAAGAATTCACGCCCGGAGCGAGGCATCCAAACGCTATTTCCGATTTACCTGCACCGCTTGACCCTTAGATTCGGAACAACATCCTTGGAGCAGTGTCTCGTTGCATCACCTTGTGACGCAATAAAGCCAGTAATCTACTATACTTCGATTAGGCAGCGAGAGCGTAATTATTTTCGCCAATTAATTTTTTGACCACTCAGATTAAGGAGCGAATAATCGAGGCTCCGCGTGCTTACGTACCATTTCATCTCGCCGTCAAATCCAGTCAACCCCGAGAGAATGTGCCTGCCGACAAACAGCAAGGCATTACACTGAACAGCCTTATTCATAAAGAAATTTCCCTACATATTCGTCGAGAAACAAAATCATGACAGGCATATTCTGTTGCAAAGTTACAAGAATTTAAGAAAAAAGCAAAATTAAAGGCGATTATTTATGAAAATAAATCCATTGCAACACCAACGGTTATCTCCCCTACCCCAACCTCATGCAATCAACCAACACAAATAGGGGAAGAGACGTTTACGCCGGATTGACATGATTTGAGATGCTGAATATCATGCAGATTAACAGGAGATCAGCACTCCTCCTGTACCTTTGTTTTTGTAAATTTGTTTCATACCACATTTGCATTTGCCTTAAAAATTGATTACCTTTGCCGTAGGGAAAGTGGCAACACGCTTTCCCTTTTTTCATATCTTCACGCAGACCGCCGTGTAAAGTCTATGAAAACAGCCTGCAATATGCGTCAAATGACGTTGCAACTTGCGTCATTTCATCATGCCTTTTGACCGCAGTCAGCACGAAAGATGATACAAATGGCAAGATTATCTGAACGAAAGACTCCTCTCTTTTGCATCTACCCGAAAAACAGAACCATGAGAATTAAAATCCAATGTCATAATTTCCGTAAATTTTTATCTGTTTTTCTTGCTGCTATTCCCTATGAGATGAGGTTCCTTCCGACTTGCACTTTGAGCGAAATCTGCGTTTCAACAGACTGTAATCGGCTCCTGCAGCCTGCCATGTTTCTACCTTATATAATATTCTTCCCACAGCTTTCTGATAGCTAACCGGATAATACAACGTGAGCACATACCAACGTCTGTGCCTGCGTATATAGTGAGATGTGTAGGCATAATCAGGCATATCAGCCAACCGACCACGCTGCATGAAGTTTTCACGGCGATAGGCATAGACGCTCTCGGGAACCACCTTGCACTCCATGACAATGTTAACACCATTGTGAAAACCAAACTGTACATGACCACATCCATAGCCCTCAACATGCTCGCGGCGCAGAAACGAGGGATATTCAAACTGATAATCGAAAATGGAATCTGTGTAAACGCTGAACAGTTCGAAGTTCATTCCCTCCTTGAAACGTTCTTGAGGCTCGCGCTGGTCGGGCTGAAAGAGGAACATGGCCACGCAACAAGCAATAATAAACAGAAGGATAAAAAACAATAGTTTCTTCATTTTGCAATGCTCTTGTAGCGCAAAAATAAAATAAAGCAGCACAAAGCCAACTAAAAAGAAACCAACATTTAACTGACAAAAGCTGTTTCAGAGATACTGACACATCACATTGCAATCCCCTATTCTATCACTTCGAGCCGATAATCACGCCCGCGCTCTGACGTGATTTTCAGTCGTCCTTCGGCTTCAAGCACGGGTTTGATGCGCTTGATGAGCGTATAAAGCGTGTCGTTGGCATCGGGTTTCTTCGGCCAAAGGGCATCACAGATATCCTGTTTCGACAGCTGATGATGCGGACTTCGGAAGAACATAAGGAGCAACGCATGCTGCATCGGAGTGAGTTTCACCGATTGATGCTTCAGCGTATAGAAGCGGTTTTCAGCTTCTGAAAACATCAGATGACCGAAGACTATCATTCCCTTGCGATGACGTTTGAAGTAACCTATGGAGAAAATCGCCCACAACAAGGCCACGGCCGAAAAAGAAAGAGGCAGCCGTTGGTCGGAGAATGCCAAAACAGAAGCCACAGAACAATGCACAAAAGCTTGGAAGTCAGCAGTTGAATGTTGGTTTTTCCAACGCATCGGACGTGTAGACAACATGCCTTCATCACCATTCATTGCATAATAGACAATAGACTTTTCGCGCAAAGCCATTATCCGAAGATGACTGCGATAGGTCAGAATAGTGTCCGGGGTGATTGTCATTTCGCTCTTTTCTGCCAAAGTCTGCCTCAATGCCTGATTCATATCGGCCACCATTTCACGCTCGGCACTGCGATAACTGTGCATGCTTGACAATGCAGCACAAGCCACAATGAACATAAAAACGACTAAAGAATGATATGCTTTCATACGTTCTTCTCCTTCTTAAAGCCTGTTGCCATGGCTTAAAATACGATTACTTCTGTGCAAAAATAATGAAAAAACAGAAATAAACAAAGTGAAAATACGATTTGTTTAAGGCTGTATAGAAATATAATCGATGGAAAAACCTATACTCAAACGAGGGGACGTTTACAGAAATGAATAGCCAAACAGGACTTTATTTTATAAAAAATCCTAAAAAATGGGTATTGTTTTATCTATTTTTAAGGTCTACCTTTGCACCCAATATAATTACAGTCATGAAAAAGAAATCAATTTTATTGTCCCTCGTGGCACTATGTGTGTTGGCCTTGTTCTCTTGCAGTGACAAGAACGATGCACCCTCTTACAGTTCAAAAGCATTGAAAAATGCAGAGTTAGTAAACATCTTGAAAGCAAAGGGTTACACCTTTAACGAAAACGGTCAGTTAGCACTTAACGAACTTGTCAATAATACTACATCACTTGATTTGAGTGGAACGAAGTTGAAAGACCTCACCGGGCTTGACGTGTTCCCAAACCTCCACGAGTTGAAACTCACTAATAATGGGTATGGTCCAACGTTTGATTTCACTAAACTTCCTGCTCAAATCACCGGTGTCGACCTGACAAATAACGACATTTATGATTTTGAAGGCTTAGTAAATACTAAGGTTGAGAATGATGAAGTAAAAACAACTATTCTTCGACCACTGACAAAACTCTATCTCCCGGCTACGGCTAAATATAATGTAGAAGACTTGATGCCATTCTATACTGAAAGCAAAGCCGAGAAGAAACAGGTTGACATGCAGATGATCAACGCTAAAGGACAGTTGGAAACCTATAATACAATCAGAGAAATTCCCGACGAATACTTCAGAAAATACCTTAAAACGGTATTCAAAGATCTGTTTGTTGACGAAACATCCATTGATATCAGCAAGCCTATGTCGTTGGAAGCAACGGGACAAAATGTGATGTTGAATGTTATGATTCCGTTTGAAGATATTGATAAGGTGAAATCTGTTGAAGGGATAGAATATTTTATCAACAACCCTTTCTATAAACCTTTCGGAGTTGCTTTGAATTGTACAAACCAGTGCTCCGTAGCGTATATCGCCCCAAGAGCGAATATCAAGGCGTTAGCACTCACTCACATTGATACCGACCCAGCGTCAGATTTCACAAAAGCAACAAGTTTAGTGGCTTTAGACTTTACGCACAACAATACAGTTCAACGCTTAGATTTTTCACAAACATTAATCGGAAACCAAAAGGCAGAGGCTTTTGATGTGCTCTTCACCAACATTTTAGGTTTGCGAGATTGTAAGAACTTACAGGAAGTGGTCATTCGAAAATCTGGTGAAGGAATATTAAATAATCTGGCATTTATTGACTTGCCTAAGTTGAAACAGATTGATTTGAGCTTTGTAAAAGGCCTCCAAGACCTCATGTTACTCCGCCTACCGAATTGTAAAATAACTTATCCTGCCACCTTAAAGTATTATTATGATGGTGGTGCTAACGAGTTGGTAGACCTGTCTGAAACGAATACTATTAGTTTAACGCTATCAGAAGATGTCTACAAAAAAGACGAAACAAAGGCATTTATAACAAAATACAATAAATACCTTGGGGATGGTTATGATGTTTGGAGTGAATACAATCCCTATAATTGGAAATAAACAGTTTTAATTTTTAGATTAACTTATCATGCAAAAAAGAATATTTTCGTTGTTGATGCTATTATGGTGCATCGTTTCATTAAATAGCGTTTACGCTGCTAATGAGTTCCATGTTGGAGACAGGGTAGCTTATTCCGGCACACTGACTCGCGTTTATATGAATGGAGAAAAAGCCTCTGGGCAAGCTGTAACGGCATTTGTAACAAAGACGTCAGACCAAACCTACACTATAGAACTTCAAGAATTCAAAGCTGGCAAGATGCCGGGAACTATCCAGGTAATAGCAAAAGATGTCAGCGTTTCTGCAGACGGCTCGTTTAACATGTCGTCAATGCAGAATATTATCATATTGAAATTATTTGGTTTTTCTAAAGCCAAAAGTTCTTTCAACGCAGATCTTTCAGGGACAATCACCTCCGATGGCCAGTTGACTTTCACCGTTACATCGGTGAATGCAAAATATTTTGGAATTCCTTTCAAGGCAATTGTTACTTTCAAGGGACACCAATAAAATAATAGTTTGCGGCATTGCACGCTACGATGCATTGTCGCAAATTTCGAATTTAGTAGTATTCTATTCAATGGTTTAATCATGATATATTCATATTTTCGCAGGATTCCGCTGTTTATTCTATCTTTCTTATGCATTTTCCTCACCGTTTCTTGCAGTTCAGATGAGGAACTGAAAAGGGCCGATGCCGACATTAAGTTGGTGAACGAGGCTAAATCTTTTCTTCAAGGAGATATTGTCCTTAACACACATGCTACTATGGGTGGTGTTAACAAGACTTTACTTCCAACAGGATGCCCCACAAAATTCAACTTTACCTGGAGTAATACAGACCCACAAAGCTTTACAATTTCGCTGTTAAACTTTACTGTTGGTAAGATGGGAATGATTATAAACTTCAACTGTGAGGTAAAAACGATGCAGCTTAATTCTTGGGAAAAGAACGAATACAAAGGAGAAGGATGGATTAAGTTTTATGGCGAGAATGGCTCTGTATCAGGAACAGACAATGAAGGTGTACCCTCTAAAGCAATGGGAAGTACCGTAAAAGGATATTATAATGTAATGAGTCATCAAATAAACTTCATCGTTAACTACAACATGATGAATGTGCGTTCGGAGTGTTTCCTGCAGACCATTGACAAGAATCGCATCAAAACATACGATGAAGACTTAAAAAAATACGAAGAAGATTTGAAGAAATACAAGGAGGAACATGGTCTGTAGTGACCACATCTCTACATAATGACATGAAAGAAATGTGGGTAATGCATGTATTATCCACATTTCTTTTTGTATAGAAAAAGTGCACATGAGAAGAAAAAAACTATTCCTTACACTGCTTTTTTGCTTCAGCTTCATGACTTTATGGGCTCAGCAGCAAGTAAAATTCAAAGTAGAGGAACAAGGAACACAGCAACCTTTGGTAGGCATTTACATCTCGCTTACACCTAAAAACAGCACTAAAGCAGAATTTAATGCTGTGACCGATGCCGCAGGAGAAGCCGTTTTCAACATCGAAAGGCGAGGTACTTACCACTATCAGACTACAGCTGTAGGCTATATTTCAGTCTCTGGAGATATACAACTGCCTCAAAACACTACAATAAATATTGTGATGCGGGAGGATGTTATGCACCTGAATGATGTTGTTGTAACAGGTTCCCGCACTGAACGCCCTATAAAACTGTCGGCCGTTACTACGCAAGTGCTGGGTGGAAAAGCCTTAGTGGATGCCGGATACAGCGACCTTCAGCATGCACTTCAACAGGAAACACCCGGTATGAACATCCAGAAAGTGGGCTTTGGCAATGAAATATCCATGCAAGGATTAGATGCCCGACACGTGCTTTTCCTACAAGATGGTGAACGAATGACGGGAGAAATGGCGGGAAACCTTGACTATGAGCGTTTTAATCTGCACGCTATAGACCGCATAGAGATTGTAAAAGGTGCCAGCAGTACGCTCTATGGGAGTCGTGCTTCAGGTGCAGTGATCAACCTTATCTCCAAGAAAGCCACGAAGCCGATAGACATTCAAGCGGGTTTTCGCTGGGGACAGATGAACCAACGTAATTATAAACATCCTTCAAAGCATGACTTTCTTTACATGTTTGAGAAGAATAGCGACCGTCCCAACCTACAAGCATGGGTGTCTGCAGGTATGAAATACAAGAAAATTACTTCGCAGACAGACGTTTGGTACAGTGAAAGTGATGCCTTTTATATGTATCAATCCAAACATGATAAAAAGGTATACACGAAAGAAGCCAATCCTTTTTTACCGCATGACATTATCTTAAACAGCGTAGCTGAGCGCTCTCCAATGGGTATCGAGGGTACGGAACACGTTTCAATTGCACAGAAATTCTATATCAACCCTATCAAGAACCTGTCTATTGAGACTTATGGTACATTGTTTTTCATGAATTCCTATGACTTGATTCAAGACATGACATTCACGCAGAGCCGTGACTTTATGACGGGATTCAAAGCAAAATACGATGTAAAAGACTGGTTTTCTGTCCACTTAAGTATGCATGCAGACTTTTATGATCGCTTCAAAAGGCATGAAAGACTTGATGAACGTAAGAAGGTTTACAAGAGCTGTATCCTCGAACCACGCCTGACTGTCACGAGTAATTACTTCAATCACCACAGTCTTATCTTCGGAATAGAGCATACCAGCGATGAATTGACGAGCGATCGCTTTGTGAATCGCAAGATGACAACACGTGCTTTGCACGAAACTGAATACTTCTTACAAGATGAATGGATACCCAATACACATTGGTTACTATCAACTGGTGTGCGCACAAACTTCTCGAAAGCTTTTGGTTTCATGTGGATGCCGAAGCTTGCAGCCAAGTATTCACTCAACAATCACTGGGCTTTTCGTGCCAATTACTCCATGGGCTACCGTGCACCAAGCATCAAGGAACTGTTCTTTAACTGGGATCATTTAGGCATGTTTCAAATCCGTGGTAACGAAGAATTACGTCCGGAGAAGAACCATTATATTTCATTCGGCACAGAATACACTAATGATCATTTCTTCATCAACGTGAATGCATACGGAAACTTCTTCAGAAAGAAGATTGAAGGTATATGGCATATCTACGACATGCAATATAACTTTGAATATACAAATCTAAGAAATCAGCGCATGTTGGGCATTGAAGCAATTCTCAAATGGCATTTCGCGAAAGGCTTTACCCTTAATGGAACCTACAGCTATGTGAATATAAGTAAGCAGCAAGGCATACAGGTAAACACCACATCTCCACATGCGGCAACTGGCAGTTTAGACTATACGCTCAACCAAAAGAACTATCGTTTGAAGAGCATTCTCAGTGCATCGCTCATGGGACAGAAGCAATTTGATGTGCAAGACCGCGTATGGGTAGACGAACATCACAAGAGTTACGATGCCTATTTCCGCTGTACATTGCCTACATATGTACTTTGTAATTTAGCCGTCGTGCAGACTTTCTGCAATAAAGTAAAAGTAACCTTGGGCGTTGACAACCTATTCAACTACGTTCCTCATACCTTAGGATCGGGAATCACGATGTTCAATGTACCGGCGACATGCGGCACAAGAGGCTATATTCAAGTGGAATTCTTAGTCGATGACATTATCAAAACCTTGAAACATAAATAATGAAAACAACACTATATATACTTTTAGGCGCGCTCTTTACATTCACCTCATGTGTAAAATACGATGCCGAGCCTTTCACGGGGAAGACACTTCCCCGTGTTAGTGGTTATTCTACAGGTGTTACCAATGATTGGATTTATTTCAATCTACGTACAGGTGAGGTGTTCAACAGCTATCAGCCAGGCAGTGACATCAAAGAAGGTGAACAGAGAAACCGTTTGGACTGGGATCTCGCTTTCTGTGGCTACCGTCTCAGAACGAATAGTGGGACTTCGGGAAACGGTCAAGGTGGGGCTGCTGATTTAGGTAGTGGGAATTATGAAAAATGGCAAACCGTTTCACAAATTCCCAACACCATCCAATGGGCAGTAGATGATCACACGGTATCAATTACCTATTCACGCAACGACTGGAATAAGTATCTCATTGCCAATCACCTTGATTTTAATGAGAATCCATGGTTTGATCCCAACCGGGGACCGGCCACAACAAAGACTGATGCCAATCCAGTACTGGCACGAGCCATGACGTTCACCGGGCCACCACCGGTATATTCGCCTTCTTTCCACACCTATGTTGTGCGCACCGCCGATGGTAAACGCTACTTCAAGCTGCAGATTATAAGTTGGTATAAAGGCGACATTGAGGTCGGAGATACAGGAGGTCAGATCAGTTATTACTGTGATGAATTAAAATAAAACAAGTTTTTCAGAGTTAAATAAACAGTAGATAACGAATAGAAAAAATGGGAAATAACAAGAAGTGGTATATCAAACAGACCCTCATCTCATTCTTAGTAGTACTCTTTGCCATGCCTTTGGGACACGGAGCCATGAAGTTAATGGAAAGATTCATGAATGAGGGAAGCCTGCATGTGGCCGGTTTCATGATCGGATTGACAGGACTTGTGATGGTGATTATCGGCGTCTTTGTGAAAGGCGACACCCGACAGACTTTATGGGGACTGTTCGGTGGGCTCCTCTTCTGGACGGGATGGGTAGAGTTTCTCTTTATGTATTATGCCCGCCGCTATGGAGTCCAGCCTGAAATAGAATATGGGAAGACGGTCACACAACCTGAATATCTCATCCTTCCTGCATCGTTTGGCATGTGGATGATGACGATGGTGATGTATGTGTTCAGCACGAAGAATGGCTGTCTTTTCATTACGTGGGTGCAGAAAGTGTGCTTCCGCAGCCAGCGAAAAGCAATTGTCGTGCAGCCCATGACACGTCACACCTCAATCGTAACTTTCATGGAAACCAACATGATGCTGTGGGCTTCCTATCTCTTGTTGATGTTCTGTTACGACAAAAACTTCTTTGGTGATCATCATCCTGTTACGTTCTTGGTTGGCTTAGGCTGTCTTGTGGGGTCGCTGTTCATGTTAGAAAGGCAACTGCATATTGCTTCCTGGGGTGCCAATATCCGTATGGCAGTAGCCACAGTGATTGTGTTTTGGGTGCCCGTAGAGATACTTGGCCGCATCAACTTCTTCAAGGAGTTCTGGGTCGAGCCTGAAAAATACGCGCTTCCCATGCTGATTATCCTGACAGCTTTTGCGGTCTTGGGCGTTTATCTATGGAGAAAAGGTCAGGTGAAGCAATAACAACAGGACTTTTTCTCTACAGAAGTATCATAAAAAAAGAAGTTTTCAAAGAAGACAAAATCAGTGTAGTGCTATGAAATATATTGTTGCCATGGACTCTTTTAAGGGCTGCCTTTCCTCGGAAGAGGCAGGAAATGCCGTTGCCGGGAACATCAGAAAGCGCGACAATGAGGCCGACATTCAGATTTTCTCCATGTCAGATGGTGGCGATGGTATGCTCGAAGCATTCTGCAAAGCCACGAGAGCCAAGCGCCTTTCTGTGCCAACCCGCGATGCCCTGATGCGGCGGATTGAGGCGCAATATGGCATCACTAACGGCGGAACAGCAATCATAGAGATAGCACAGGCAAGCGGACTCATGCGCATTGAGCCTGAACAACGCAACCCCATGCGTGCCACCTCGTATGGCACAGGACTTCTTGTTGCCGATGCACTGCGCCGTGGCTGCCACAAAATGATTATCGGATTGGGTGGCAGTGCCACAAGCGATGCAGGCATAGGCATGCTTCGTGCTCTGATAGAAACCTTTGCCCCGGAAGGAAATTTCAAGGATATTCAATCCCGATTTGACCGTTGTGAAATCATATTGGCAAGCGATGTGACGAACCCTCTCTATGGTCCAAATGGTGCAGCCCACGTGTTTGCTGCCCAAAAAGGAGCCACACCAACTATGATTGAAGCTTTGGATGCCCGCGCAAAGCAGTTTGCAGAGCATGCAGCCAAAAGCATGGGAATAGACAAAAGCATGCAACCCGGTGCGGGAGCAGCAGGAGGTTTGGGCTATGCTTTTATGCAATTCCTCAACGGAAAGATGCAGTCGGGTGCAGAACTGCTGTTAAAACTGCTTGATTTCGATAACATCATTGCCAATGCCGACCTTATCATCACAGGCGAAGGAAAGAGCGACAACCAGACGCTCATGGGCAAACTGCCGGCCATTATCATGCAGCATGCCTGCCGATACCACATTCCAACCTTATTAATTTCAGGCCAGATTGAAGACCACGAACACCTCATGGCCGCAGGTTTCAAGGCGGCATGCGGCGTAACTCCTGCCGACATGCCACTCCACAAAGCCATGATGCGCGACCAAGCCATAGCCAACATTAGGGAATTTCCTCTCCCCCTTTAGGGAAATTCCTTTCTCCTACCCTTTTATTTGTTCTATTTTTGCAATGTGAAGAAGAGGCAACGAGAGCCTCAGGCATCATTATTTATATAGCAACAAATAAAACATACAGGTATGAAAAAGTTTATATTAGCCCTCGTAACACTGTTCACTTTGACAGTCTCGGCAAACGCAATGAGCTATGAGCAGGCTCGCCAGCAGGCTTTGTTCCTTACTGACAAGATGGCGTATGAACTGAACCTCACAGACGAACAGTATGAGGCTGCCTACGAAATCAACCTCGACTATCTGATGAGCATCAATGATTACAGCGACCTTTACGGCGTTTATTGGACACAACGCAATCTTGATTTAAGCTATATTCTGCTCGATTGGCAATACAGAACCTATTGCGCAGCCAACTATTTCTATCGCCCACTCTATTATAACGACGGCTACTGGCGCTTCAGAGTCTATGCCCGTTACCCACATAGAGACTACTTCTATTTCGGTCGGCCAGGTTTCTATGCCGTCTATCGCGGTGGACATAGCTGGCGAATCAATGGCGGACAAAGTTGGTATCGCGGTCGGGATTTCGGTTGCAGAGACTCACATCGATACATAGGTATGCGTGATCATTTCAACCAAGGCAACTATGGACGTGGTTTCAGCAGCCGCAATTTCGACAACTACGGCAATGAGAACCGAGTGTTCGGAGGCAACAGAAACAGCCGCATCTACGGTAACGACATGCGTGGGAACCGCTCATTCGGCGGCTACGACAACTACGACTCACGCAGTAACCGCACGTTTGACAACAACACACGTACACGTATATTCGGTGGCAGTGCTGCGTCCGAAGGCCGTGGTAATGGCGCTTTCAACAACCGACAGAGCAGCACCCGGTCTACTGTTCCCGCTATTCCTACCCGCCCATTCGGTGCTGACCGCGGAAGTTCTATCCAGGAACCAACCCACGTTTTCGACCGTCCAAGCACAGGACACACCTTTGGCGGCAGCGCACCAAGCCGTTCTTTCAATGACAATGCGCCTACACGTTCGTTCGGAGGCAGTGCTCCAAGCCCATCTTTCGGCGGCGGAAACGCACCAACCCGCTCATTCGGCGGAGGCTCAACAACCCAAGGAAGCCATGGCGTTTTCGGCGGAAGAAGATAAAAGGACTATCAAACAGGCCAACACTTTTATTTATACTATATATACAATTCACTCAAAAGGGATTATCAGAAGGCTTTCGCCCGATGATAATCCCTTCTCTTTTCAGTGTCAATCACTATCGCTTTCTGTGCTTAAAGCATGTAAATCCTCACCTCTCCATTATCCATTTTGTGGATTTCACTCATGGGTTTCTTGTAATACACGCTTTGAATGGCCTTGTTGATGATGCCATGACCGACGGCAAGTACCGTCTTGTTGGGGAAAGAAGTCTTAAGATAGGTGAGGAAATTCTGCGCCCTACTCTTCAGTTTCTCAAGGCTTTCAACATTCTCCGGCCATTCCACATCCTTCAAATCGGGTATGAACTTGCCCGTGAAATCACCCCAGTCGCGCTCTCGGAGCAAGGGCGTTGTCTCCACATCCTTGTGATGTGGCGCTGCAATAATCCTGCAAGTGTCGATAGAACGTTTCAAATCGCTCGACACAAACACATCAATCTGCTCATTCTTCAATTTGTCACGCGTGGCTTCAGCCTGCTGAATACCCTTTTCATTGAGTTCTCCCTGCAACTGTCCCTGCAGAATCTGGGCTGCATTATCAATGGTTTCGCCGTGGCGCACTAAATATAATGTTGTCATATTTGCCGTCTTTTTGCTGCAAAATTACAAAAAACAACAGAGACATCACAATGAGTTCACAGTTTTTTGTTACCTTTGTCAAGACATAAAACATAAATCATGAAAGTATTAAGAAGTTCACTTTTCCGCGCCATCTGTGCCATGATAGTCGGCGCACTGCTGATTAAATACCGCGAACAAACCGTACAATGGATAACCATTGCCATTGGCATCATGTTCTTTCTCTCGGGAATTGTCTCGCTTGCCACCTATTACACAGCGCGCAAAGCATCAGGAGGCCCGGAGGTTTACAACAGCGACGGCGAGTTGATTTCGGGTGGGCCACGCCCTGCATTGCCCATTGTTGGTGTGGGAAGTGTCATTCTCGGTGCTATCCTTGCCCTCATTCCAGACACGTTTATCAATAGTCTGATTTTGATTATTGCCGCACTGCTCATCATCGGAGCTATCAGTCAGTTTATCAATCTGGCTGCAGCCCGCAAGTTTGCCCACATCGGATTTTTCTATTGGTTGATGCCCTCGGTCATCTTGCTCACAGGAATTATCGCTATCATCTACCCTGATGTAATTGCCACTGCGCCATTGTTTGTCATCGGTTGGTGCATGCTTCTCTATGGTGTTGTGGAATGTATGAACTCGCTGAAGATACATTCCTGTCAGAAGCAGATGGCCAAACAACGTGCTGAACAGGCTGCTATTGAAGTGCTGGATGAAACAAAAACAGAGGAACAACAGACCGAATAACCGCCTCTTCCGCCTGATTTCACCAAGTCATGTGACGCAGTTGGATTTTCATTCTCCTTAATCCCGAAAACCAATCTGCGTCACATGGCTTTTTTATTGCTTTGAGAACCATAGCCAAGGCAGCTACAAAGACATATTCTTTCTATCTGATTCATCATAACTTTCTGTAAAGATTATCACCTTGTTTTTAACATTTCAAAACCTCACCAAATAGAAATGAAATGTTGCTTTCAAGGCAAGCGCAGAGCTGTTTCTACATGAAAGTAACGTCATTTCTGCATAAGTGCGAAGCCATTTCTTGACTTCTACATCCCCACTTCAGCCTTCTTGCCCCGCTATCTCTATCACTTTAGCCTGCAAAGTGACTGAAATCATCATGCATCTTGACGCAGATTACAGGCTGAAATGACGCAAATTGCAAGTATTCTCAACATTACCAAGCGCTTCAAAATGCAGCTATCGAGATAACCATCTGACAGTCAATGCTTTGCTTAAACGGCTCAAAACTCGCGTATTTCGAACGCCGATAAATCTGTTTCTGAATTCGCGAGCTATGTAAGAGCAATTGTAAACATCCTTACAATGAATTAACATATCTTCCTCTTCCTGCTATACTCCTTTTCAATAAGCCTTTCATCAGCCCTAAGAAACATACAGGTCTACCTGCTTATCGATTTGACTTGACTGCACAAAAAAAGGGTCTTGTGCACAACTTTGCGCTTTTTGTGCATTTAATTTGGTCAATAAACAAAAAAAATGTAACTTTGCGCGTATGCTAAAATAGAACTATACACATATTTTACATATTAACTATGAAATTGAAAATCGTTGTACTTGCCAAGCAAGTACCTGACACACGAAATGTAGGTAAAGACGCTATGACGGCTGAAGGAACCGTCAACCGTGCGGCTCTTCCTGCAATCTTCAATCCTGAAGACCTGAATGCACTCGAACAGGCCTTACGAATCAAAGACCAAAACCCAGGTTCAACCGTCGGCATTCTTACCATGGGCCCTCCACGTGCGGGCGAGATTATCCGCCAAGGACTCTATCGTGGCGCTGATGAAGGTTGGCTTTTGACCGACAGAAAGAGTGCCGGTGCCGACACATTGGCAACATCTTATTTCCTCGCTAAAGGCATTGAGAAGATTGGCAACGTGGATATCGTCATCGGAGGTCGCCAGGCTATCGACGGTGATACGGCCCAAGTTGGCCCGCAGGTTGCCCAGAAATTAGGCCTCAACCAAGTGACCTACGCAGAGGAAGTGGTGAAGATTGAGGACGGTAAGGCCACTATTCGCCGTCATATTGACGGTGGTGTAGAGACTGTCGAGGCTCCACTTCCCGTGCTGATTACTGTTAATGGAAGTGCAGCTCCTGCTCGTCCATGCCATGCAAAGCGCGTGATGAAATATAAATATGCCACATGTCCGATGGAACGTAAAGGCGATGAACCTTGGAGTTCGCTTTATGAGACACGGCCTTACCTGACACTTGGTCAGTGGAGTATTGCCGATTGTGGTGCCGACTACGAGCAATGTGGCTTGGCTGGTTCGCCGACAAAAGTGAAAACCGTACAGAACATTGTGTTCCAAGCCAAGGAAAGCAAGACGCTTACCGGCAGCGATAACGATGTAGAAAGCTTGGTAAAAGAATTATTAGACGAAAAGATTATTGGCTAAAAACAGGAAAGAAGCAGGATGAAAGCTTTGGAATTGACTGCAATGCAGATGCTTTCGAAGGATAAAGAGAAGTTCGTCTGTCATTCTTCTTGGTTCATGTTGCGCATCAACTCCACATTCCTCACTGCACATTCCTCATTCATATTATGAACAACGTATTTGTATATTGCGAAATAGAAGAAACAACCGTACAGGAAGTTTCACAGGAATTGCTGACAAAGGGTCGTAAACTTGCCAATAAACTTGGTGTAGACCTGCATGCAATTGTTGCCGGAAGCGGCATTAAAGGCAAGGTAGAAGATCAGATTTTACCTTATGGTGTTGACAAATTATACGTCTTTGACGGAGACAACCTCTTTCCTTATACCTCGGCACCCCATACAGATATCCTCGTCAATCTCTTCAAAGAAGAGAAGCCGCAGATATGTCTGCTCGGTGCAACTGTTATCGGTCGCGACCTCGGTCCACGCGTAAGTTCTTCTCTGACGTCAGGACTTACCGCCGATTGTACCCAACTTGAGATTGGAGATTACGATGAAAAGAAGACCGGGAAGCATTATGAGAACCTGCTTTATCAAATCCGTCCCGCTTTCGGTGGTAACATTGTAGCCACCATTGTAAATCCCGATCATCGCCCACAAATGGCAACTGTGCGCTCGGGTGTAATGCAGAAAGCCGTCTATGAAGGTCAAGCCAAGGGCGAAGTGGTTTATCCTGACGTTGCAGAATATGTGCCTGCAGAAGATTATGTGGTTAAAGTTATCGACCGACATGTAGAGGCTGCAAAGCACAATTTGAAGGGTTCTCCGATTGTTGTAGCCGGAGGTTACGGCGTAGGAAGCAAGGAAGGGTTCAATCTTCTCTTCCAGTTGGCCAAGGAACTCCATGGAGAAGTGGGTGCAAGTCGCGCTGCCGTAGACGCAGGTTGGGTCGACCACGACCGTCAGATTGGTCAAACCGGTGTTACAGTCCACCCGAAAGTCTACATTGCCTGCGGCATTTCAGGCCAGATTCAGCATATTGCCGGCATGCAAGACAGCGGCATCATCATCTCCATTAACAACGACCCAGATGCTCCAATCAATAAGATTGCCGACTATGTCATCAATGGAACCGTTGAAGAAGTGGTGCCGAAGCTGATTAAGTACTATAAGCAGAACAGTAAATAAGAAGCCTCTCCCCCGGCCCCTCCCCGAAGAGGGAGGGGAGTAATATGCTTTTTTGTCTAAAAACTCAATTGGAATAAACTGACATTATATGACAGGAAAAGAGGTAACTCCATTTGATTATATGAGTTCTTCGCCTGACCGCTACGCACTACTAAAGGTGTATGCCAAAGAAAACCGACAGAAAATGACATTTGCCGAAACTATACTTTGGGATGAATTGAGGTCACTTCCAAGAACTTTTAAGTTCAGACGACAGCATATTATCGGTGACTTTATTGTTGATTTTGTATGCTTGGACTTTCATTTAGTTATTGAAGTAGACGGTGGTTATCATCAAGAACTGCAACAAGAATATGATGACAGGCTACGCACAGAGTCCCTAAACAGAATGGGATTTACCGTGATACGCTTCACCAATGAACAAGTAACAGAACATCTGCAAGAAGTAATAAAAGAGATAAAAAACATATTATATAATGAATAAAACAGCCCATCGCCAGCCCCTTTCTGCTTTGTGAGGAGAGAACACACTACTCCCCTCCCTCTTCGGGGAGGGGTTGGGGGTGGGGCCTTAGCTTATGTCAAACTATTACACCGACCATCCAGAGATTGAGTTCCACTTGAACCATCCTCTGATGAAACGCATTGTTGACCTCAAAGAGTGCAACTATGCAGACAAAGATGCTTTTGAAGACGCTCCCGTTAACTACGAGGACGCTATCGAAAACTACAAACGTATGCTCGACATCACGGGCGATGTCGCTGCAAACATCATTGAGCCAAACTCTGAAAGCGTAGACCTTGAAGGCCCACACTTGGAAAACGGCCGCATGCTTTACGCCAGTAAAACGGTTGAAAACATTGAGGCTACACGTCAAGCAGGCTTGTGGGGCATCTCTATGCCACGCCGTTACGACGGTCTGAACATTCCAAACACGGTCTTTTCCATGGCTTCCGAACTCATCGCTGCAGCCGATGCAGGCTTCCAGAACGTATGGTCTTTGCAGTCATGTATAGACACTTTGTATGAATTCGGTACTGAAGAACAGCGTAAAAAATATATTCCGCGCATCTCTGCAGGCGAGACTATGTCAATGGATCTTACCGAACCAGATGCCGGTTCCGACCTCCAACGTGTGATGTTGAAGGCAACTCAGGATACAGACGGCACCTGGAGACTCAACGGAGTGAAGCGTTTCATCACCAATGGTGACTCAGATATCCACCTCGTTCTGGCTCGTTCAGAGGAAGGTACACGCGACGGACGCGGTCTCTCGATGTTTATCTACGACAAAAGAGATGGCGGAGTGACCGTTCGTCATATCGAAAACAAACTCGGTATCCATGGAAGTCCAACCTGTGAACTTGTCTATAAGAATGCGAAATGCGAACTCTGTGGCGACCGCAAGTTAGGTTTGATTAAGTATGTCATGTCATTGATGAACGGTGCTCGATTGGGAATTGCAGCCCAGAGCGTAGGCGTTGAGCAGGAAGCTTACAATGAAGCACTTGCTTATGCCAAGGAACGCGCCCAGTTCGGCAAGAAGATTATCACCTTCCCTGCCGTCTACGACATGCTTTCCCGCATGAAGGCAAAGCTTGACGCAGGCCGTTCAATGCTCTATATGACGGCTCGTTACGTCGACATCTACAAGGCTCTTGAAGACATTTCGCGTGAACGCAAGCTCACGCCAGAGGAGCGTAAGGAGATGAAACAATACAACCGATTGGCTGATGCGTTCACTCCGATTGCCAAAGGAACGAACTCTGAGTATGCAAACCAGAATGCCTACGATGCCATTTCCATTCATGGCGGCTCGGGATTCATCATGGAATACAAGTGCCAACGCCTCTACCGCGATGCCCGTATCTTCTCTATCTACGAGGGAACTACTCAACTTCAGGTCGTGGCTGCCGTGCGCTATATCACCAACGGCACCTATCTTGGCATCATGAAAGAAATGCTTGAAGCCCCCGTCAGCGACAACATGCAACCTCTCAAGATGCGCATTGCCAAACTTGTAGCCCTCTATGAAGAGGCCCTCAACAAGGTAAACGGCGATGAAAGTCAAGACGAACACGACTTCCTTGCACGCAGACTCTACGACATGACAGCTGAAATCATCATGTCACTGCTCATCATTGCCGATGCAAGCAAGGCTCCGGAACTCTTCGAAAAGAGTGCCAACGTCTATGTTCGCATGGCAGAAGAGGATGTCATCGGCAAGGCTGCTTACATTAAGGCGTTTAATGTTGACGACCTAAAGAGCTTTGTTGCCGACACTGCTGCAGAAGAAACAGAGGCTTAAACGCTTTTGAATATTGACCGAAGGCTGCATCATGAGCATCATGGTGCAGCCTTTTTCATGCTCTTTTCATTACTTCCCCTGCCCTGGAATGCCTGTAAGAGAATAATGTGTTAATGCTTTTCAAGGATGTTTACAATTGCCCTTGCATAGCTTGCGTATTTGAAAAACCTTTTCTCTTTGGTCAGAATACGCGCCGTTTTTCAATAGTTTACAACACTTTGACAATCAGTATGTTATATAATTTGTTGCGGAAAACGATGCAAAATCACATGAAAAAACGATGCAATTTGTATTGAATTACCCTGCAATTACATTCATTTTAGCGCGCAACTAATCCTTGAAAATGAAGAAAAATCGAAGTTGGTGCAAACTGACTGACAATGAGCACGAAACGGAACGATTTGCATAAAATTGCCCTGTTCGCAAAGGGCAGCAATATGCAGATTCAGGCA
>OJIY01000216.1_pt1 | contig 28060 bp, 19 predicted proteins | sample 1596061 | NCBI WGS metagenome assembly OJIY01 (sample SAMEA4350111, study PRJEB24818) | metagenome | biome: human; feature: gut; material: faeces | place: Denmark | collected 2013-09
ATGCTATATTTATCTAACAATGTTAAATATCATGATATTTCGTGACGGAATCCTCTTGTCAACAGGGCGGTATGGGGATAAGTCCAATGAATAAGGGCTACAGCCTATAAAAAAGCCGTTGCCTCCGGACTTCCTTTCTGTTCCCGCTGTTCTTTTTCGGCGGCGGCTTTTTGACAACGCGGAGCGGCGGAAAAAGCATATGGAGCCATCACCATGAACGAGTCGGTCATCAAGGAGATGCTGGCCAAGATTGACGTCCGGATAAACGGAACCCGGCCGTGGGATATTCAGGTACATGACGATCGCCTTTGGGGCCGGGTCATCCGGCAGGGCAGCCTGGGTTTGGGGGAAGCCTATATGGAAGGCTGGTGGGACTGCCCGGCCCTGGACCAGTTTTTCTGCCGGGTTCTGCGCGGCGACCTGGAAAAGCATTTCCGCCTCACCCTGCCGGTGTTGCTGGGCATTGCCGCCTATGCGCTGCGCAATCTGCAAAGCGTGGCCCGCGCCCGCATGGTGGCCAGGGGGCATTATGACTTCGGCAACGACATGTTTGAAGCCATGCTGGACCCGGCCATGCAGTACAGTTGCGGCTATTGGGAGCACGCCGACACCCTGGAACAGGCCCAACTGGATAAAATGGAGCTGATCTGCCGCAAGCTGCGGCTGAAGCCGGGCATGCGCGTGCTGGACATCGGCTGCGGCTGGGGCGGTCTGGGCAGTTATATGGCGAAACGGAGCGGCGTGCATGTGACGGGCGTCACGGTTTCCTGGGCTCAGGCCCAATACGCCGAAAGCCGCGGCCAAGGCCTTGACGTGGAGTGGCTGCTGAAAGACTACCGCTCCCTGACCGGCAAGTATGAGCGCATTGTTTCCGTGGGCATGTTCGAGCATGTGGGGCACAAGAATTATACTGTGTTCATGGAAACAGCGCGCAACCTGCTCCATGAGGACGGCCTTTTTCTGCTGCACACCATCGGCGCCAATCAGAAACGGCTTTCCGTGGATCCGTGGATTGAAAAATACATCTTCCGCAACGGCATTCTACCCAGCATCGGCCAGATTGGCGATGCCGTTTCCGGGCGCTTCGTCATGGAAGATTGGCACAATTTCGGCGTCGATTATGACAAAACTCTGATGGCCTGGGCTGAAAATTTCAGCCGTGGACGGGAAGAGGGCAAATTCACCTGCACGGACAGCATGTTCCGCATGTTCCGCTATTACCTGCTGAGCTGCGCCGGGGCCTTCCGCGCCCGGGATCTGCAGTTGTGGCAAATCGTCCTCAGCCCGCACGGCGTTACGGACGGCTATCGCCGTCCCTGATCCCGCAACTCCGGGCGAATCCTTGTTTGCAGGCTGATTCGAGATTTTTGTCAGAAAGCGCTCCAGGCAGTGAGAGGCGGACCATGCGTTACGGCAAGGTCCGCCTCTCACTTTTTCCGATGCGCGGGGATGGCCGCCGCTTCAGCTCCCGCCCGCGCTACGACAGGCCGAGCAGGCGCGGCAGAAAGGTGGAAAGCTGGGGGAACAGTATGATGATGATCAGAGCCAACAGGGAGGCGAAAATCAGCGGCAGGGCGGATTTGCTGATCTGCTCCATGCTCAGTCCGCTGATGTTGGCGCCCACGTACAGATTGACCGCCACGGGCGGCGTCACCTGGCCCACGGCCAGATTGACCGTCATCATAATGCCGAACCAGATGGGATCCCACTGGAAGTGGGCCATGATGGGCAGCATGAAGGGCAGAAAGACGTAGTAAATGGAAATGGCGTCCAGCAGCATGCCGGCCAGCAGCAGGATGATGTTGATCATCAGCAGCACGACCCACTCATTGTCCGACAGCGAAAGCAGCACCGCCGAGCCTTTTTCCACCAGACCCACAGTGGACGCCACCCAGGAGTAAAGCCCCGCGCAGGTCACCACAATCATCACCACGGCCGTGGCGCGCATGCTGGCGGAGAAAATTTCGAACAGCATGCCGACGCTGTTGATGGTTTTGTAAATGAACACGCCCACGAACAGGCCGTAGAACACAGCCACCGCCGCGGCCTCGGTGGGGGTGAACACGCCGCCGTAAATGCCGCCGAGAATGACCACCGGCGTCATCACGCCCCAGAAAGCCTCGCGGAAGGCCTTGCCCACGGGCCGGCCGCACTTTGCGCCGCGATAGCCCTTTTTGCGCGAAATGATCAGCACCGCGCCCATGATGAACAGGGCCACGATGACGCCGGGGATGAAGCCCGCCGCGAACAGCGCGGGCACCGAGACATTGGCCACGCCGCCATAGACGATGAAGGCGATGCTCGGCGGAATGACGATGGCCAGCCCTGAAGTCACGGACACCGTGGCCGCGGCGAAGGCCTTGTCGTAACCGGCCAGAGCCATGCCCGGAATCAGGATCAGGCCCAGGGCGGCCACAGTGGCCGGGCCCGAGCCGCTCACCGCGCCCCAGAAGGTTGCCACGGCCACGGTTGCCACGGCCATGCCGCCGGTCATGGAACCGGTCAGGGCTTCCATCAGGGCCACGATGCGCGCCGCGATGCCCGCGCGCTCCATGATGTAGCCGGCCAGGATGAAGAAGGGGATGGCCAGCAGGGGAAATTTGGCGATGCCCGCGAAAAAGTTGTAAGAAAGCATGCTGAAGCCCATGTCCCATTTCCAGACGACCACCAGGGCCGCGAAACCCAGGGAAAGGGCGATGGGCACCCGCAGCAGCAGGGGGATCAGAAAGAGCGCGAGCAGCCAGAAGGCGGGATCCTGAAACAGCGTCGTTTCCATGGCCGCCTCCTAGTAGTTGCCCGAACGCAGGTCAGCGTATGAGCGTTGCAGCATGCGGAAAATGATCAGCAGGGAAAAAAGCGGCGTGGCGATGGTGTACCACCAGACTGGAATGCCCAGAGATTCGGAAATGGATTCCAGATCGTACTCGTCCAGCACTTCCAGCGTGCCTGTCCAGCAGAGCGCCCCGAAAAAAGCGATGCAGAGCAGTATGGTCAGCCCGTAGCAGAAACGGCGCGCGTTGCGCGGCAGCGCCTCGTACAGCAGGGTCATGCCCAGGTGCCCGCCCTCGCGGAAGGAGCGCGCCGTGCCCAGCAGCACTACCCAGACAAAGAAATTGATGGTCAGTTCCTCGGTCCAGGCAAAAGAAAAAGACGTGCAGTAGCGCACGATCACATTGATGAAGGCGATGCTTACCATGACCGCCAGCAACAGCGAACCCAGAATCTCCTCAAAGCGCGTATCCAGAAAACGCAACATGCCGATCTCCACATTCCGGCGCGGGAGCCGGGGAAAGCCCGTTCACGGAGAGCTTCCCCGGCTCCCGCGCCATCATTCTCAGAATCTATTTGACGGCGGCCATGTCCGCTTCAGCGGCCTTGACCAGCTCCGGACCGATCTTGGCGGTCCAGTCCTCGCGCACCTTTCGGGTTGCCTCGGAAAATTTGGCGATCTGTTCCGGGCTCAGCCGGGTGACGGTCATGCCCTGCTGTTCCATGAAGGCGTAGGGTTCGGTCACTGCGGGCAGCTTGCCGATGCTTTTGAGATAGGCCAGGGAAGCGCCGTCGTCCATGCCCAGGCGGGAAAGGGCCTTGCCGTATTTTTCCGTTTCCGCGGCGCATTCGCTGAGCAGCTTTCGGTCCTCGGGGCTGAAGCTCTGCCAGACCGCGGGGTTCACGCCCATGAGCAGCGGGTCGATGATATAGTGCCAGTCGCAGTGATACTTGTGAAAATCCCAGATCTTCAGGGGAATGTTGATGCCGTTGGTGGGATTTTCCTGCCCGTCCACTACGCCCTGCTGGAAGCCGGTGGTGGCTTCGCTCCAGTTCATGTTCACGGGATTGGCGCCCAGAGCGCGGAAGGTCTCAATAAAAATGGGGCTGCCCACCACCCGGATCTTGAGCCCGTTCATGTCCTCGGGGGTGGTGATGGGACCTTTGCCGGTGGTCATTTCGCGAAAGCCGTTCTCGGCCCAGCCGATGATCTTCACGCCCTTTTTCTCGATGGTGTCCACCATCATCTTGCCGGATTTGCCCGCCATGATGGCGTCCATGGCCTTGTAGCGGTCCGGCTGGACGGCCAGCAGAAAGGGCAGGGCCGTGAGGTTCAGCTCCTTGATCTGGGGGGACCAGTTGATGGTCGAAGCCAGCGCGAAGTCAATGGCCCCGTTGCGCAGCATCAGAAATTCCGAGGTCTGCTTGCCCGCCAGCAACTGGCTGGAGGGATAGACCTTGATGTTGATGCGCCCCTGCGAACGGTCGCGCACCAGATCGGCGAAATACGAGGCGGTCATGCCCCAGCCGGAGGTGGCGCCGGGCACCACGCTCAGTTTGTATTCGGCTTTGTAAGGGGCGGCCGCGGCCGGCAGCGGAGCGGCCAGCAGACAGGCGCAGAGCGCCAGGGCGCTCCAGTGTAAAAAGCGTTTCATCTTCAAACCTCCTCAGGATGACGTTTCCACGCTGCCTGACTCCCCTTCGAGGCGCGCCGACGTTGGCGCGCCGGGATGTCAGAGCAGCGGCAGGATCAAGAGCAGAGCGGGCAGCACCGCCACCAGAGCCAGGGTGCTGAAAATCCAGCAGGCGTTGGCCAGGTCCAGGTCCAGGCGGAACAGGGACGGCGGCACCAGGGCGGTCATGGCCACGGGCATGGCCGAGAGCACAGCCACCACTTTCAGGGGCAGACCGTTGTCGATGGCTCCGTAGCCGATGCACTCGGCAAGGCCGGTAATCAGCAGCGGCACGCCGATGAATTTTATAATGCACACGGCCAGGCTCTGGCGCGTATAGCGGGTCAGACTCGCCAGCTTCAGGCTCAGGCCGATGGCGAACAGAAAAAGCACTGTGGCCAGAATCATGAAGCCGGAGGCCAGATGCCCGCAGAATTCCGGACGGGGCACATGCAGCAGGTTGAGCGCGATGCCGAGCAGCAGGGCGCTGAGCACGACTTTCAAAATGGGATCAAAGCGCAGATTGCGGAAGGAAAGCCGCCGCCCGTCGTTCTCCCGGCTGTACCAGCGGGCGATGGGAAAGGAAACGCTGAAATAGAACAGCTCCTCGCAAAGCCGGTACAGGGCCACTAGGGCAATGGCGCTTTCACCCAGAAAAAGCACGCAGACCAGCGAGCCCACGGCGCCGATGTTGGTGAACGTGCCGCAGCAGTACAGGCTGCCGGTCTGGGCGCGGTCCAGCTTGAGCAGGCGGGCGAAAAGCAGGGAAAGCGCGCCGCCCCAGACCCAGGCGGTCAGGCCCAGCAGCGGCAGGGCCAGCAGGCGCGTGTCCGGCGAGGGCAGACCCCAGAGGGACAGCATGGCGGACACGGGAATGAGCACAAAAACCGCCGTTGTCTGGAGGCGTCGGCGCGCAAGGACCAGGGCTTCTCCGGAAAGGCGGACACGCCCGGCAGCGACGGCGTGCCGGAAGGCATAACCCGCCGTCAGGCTGACAAAGATGATCCCGAGAGTGAGCAGCAACCTGTCCATGCACAATCCGGTCAGACGGTAAGGAAATTTTTCCCGGAGAAAATCAACGCAAAAAGACGGAACAGAATATGGGCTTGCCGCCCTCTTGTCAAAGCCGGCTGGCGGGAGAGTCCGGCTCCTCCGGCGTGGCCGAAAGCTACGGCACGCTTTCCGTGACCACCCGCACGCTGCTGGAACGGCCCAGATCGTCCACAGCCGTGAGCCGGGTGACGCCCGGCGCGGCCTGCCAGAACAGCGGTTCATCAGGCGCGCTGCGGCCCAGGTAGCGGGCGCCCGCGAACCAGTAAACGCAATCCGCGTCAGCATCGGCGTCTGCCAGCAGAGGGATTTTTTGCGGATTTCCGAGGCTCGCCGTATAGATCAGGCCGGATTTGGGCGAGGAAATCAGCGGGGCGCGTCCGGGAACCTGCCAGGGCGCGTCCGTATCGCGGCACTCCGGGGCCAGAGGCGGCGCGGCGGGCTTGCGCACCCCGGCCTGGGTGAAAAGGCGGCGCAGATCGGCGGGCCAGAATTCCCAGACCACTTCACGGGTGCGGCCCGGCACGGCCCGGCACTGGCGGAAGCCGGTGACCTCATCCACCAGAATGCGGCGCAGAATGCCGGAATCCCGGATGGGAGAGACGCCGGGAATGAACCATGTGCCGGTCTGGCGCGAGGGTTCCGGGCAGAGGCTGAGATCGGTATCGCCCGTGGCGGCGCAGACGGCGATGCGGCGGACCTTCAGCCCGTCGGCGTTTGCGCCGGGGTCGGCTGGCGCGCCGGGGGGGCTTTGGGCTTCCAGCGCGCGCTGGATACTGAAAAAAACGGGAGCCGCCGCGTGCAGGCCGTTGAAGCCGGGATTGGACGCGCCGTCAAAACGGCCCACCCAGACCACCAGGACGTAGGGCCCGAAAATTCCGGCGGTCCAGGCGTCGCGCAGACCGTTGGAGGTGCCGGTTTTCCAGTAGACGGGCGTGCGGTCGAAACCCTGGGGCGACGGAGCGCGCAGCATTTGCAGGGCCACGAAGGCCGCTTCCGCCCTGAGCAGTGGAAGCGGCTCCGGCGCGGCTTCGTCCCGGCGGAGCACGGGCGCGCGCCAGACGCCCCGGTTGGGCAGAACGGCATACAGCCCGGCCAGTTCGCGCATGCTGACCTCCGCGCCGCCCAGAACCAGAGACAGGCCGTAATGCTCCGGGCCGTGCTCAAAACGCACTCCGGCCTTGCGCAAAAAACCGTACAGGCCCGGCGCGGGCAACTGACCGGCCAGACTGATGGCCGGAATATTGCGGCTGCCCAGCAGGGCCATGCGCGCGCTGACGGGTCCGCGAAAGCCGCCGTCGGCATTTTCCGGCTCATAGCCCTTGAATACGCGCGGCGTGTCGGAAAGCAGGCTTTCCGGATGGATCAGCCCTTCCTGCAGGGCCAGGGCGTAAATAAAAGGCTTCAGGGTGGAGCCGGGCGAGCGCCGCGCCGCCGTGCCGTCCACCTGCCCCTGGATGGCGGCGTTGAAATAGTCGGCGGAACCCGCCAGGGCCAGGATCTCACCGCTGCTCCAGTCCAGCAGCAGGGCGGCGGCATTGTCCATGCCCCACAGCCGCCCGGCTTCCACAGCCCGGCGCAACTGGCGCTCCAGCAGCCGCTGTAGTCCGAGATCCAGTGTGGTGACGATATCGCCCTGCGGCAGATCCGGCGCGGCCAGCAGACTGTCCACGGCGTGCGGCGCGGCGAAGGGCAGCTCCGAGGGCCCGTGCACCCGCAGTGGGACATCGGGCAGCCCCTGACCGGCGGCCCGGGGATGGGCTTGCCGCCAGATTTTGTCCAGGCGCGCGCGGGCCTGGGACAGGGCGCGCCCCCGGCTTGTCAGCGGATTGCGCGCCGCCGGGTGCTGGGGCACTGGCGCCAGCGCCAGAATTTCGGGCAGGCTGAGTTCGCCCGCTTCCTTGTGGAACCAGACGCGCGCCGCCGCCCCAGCGCCCTCCACGTTGGCGCCGTAGGGTGCGAGGTTGAGGTAGGCTTCGAGAATTTCATCCTTGTCGTAATGCCGCTCCAGCACCAGAGCGTGCCAGATCTGGCGCAGTTTGCCGGGGATGCTGGCCGTGGAGAATTTACCGCTCAGGCGCGCCACCTGCATGCTGATGGTGGAGCCGCCCATGCGGCGGCCGCCCAGAGCCATGCTGACCGCGGAGCGCAGCAGGGAGAGCGGATTGACGCCGGGATGGCTGAAAAAGAAACGGTCTTCATAGAGCAGGGTGGCTTCAATGAGTTCCGGCGGCATGGCCGTCAGGGGCGTGAAAATGCGGTACGCGCCGTCCGGGGCCAGGGTGATGCGCAGCACACGGCCCTGGCGGTCCAGAAAAGAGCGCGAAAAGCCCGCCCGGCCGTATATATCCGGTCTGGGCGCGGCGTACAGCGCCAGAGCAAAAGCCAAGGCCGCGCAACAGAGCAAAAGCGGGAGGCCCATAAAGACCAGCCTCCCGCCCGGACGGCGTTTATTCCTCAATGACGATCTTCTCCGGCAGGCTCAGCGCCCCGACTTCCGGATCGTACATGGCCTCGGCCTGCGCGGGCGGCCAGGTGAATTCGCCACGCCCTGTGATCCTGACCCGGTAGCGGAAGGTACGTTCGTCCGTGGGCAGGTCCGCAAAGATCAGCATCCGGTCCTCCCGGCGTTCGGCATAGGCGGGGTTCATATCCCGGTCTTTGCGATTCCGGCCCTGATCCGTACGCAGCTCCGCGCTTTGTCCGCCCTGGCTGACCACAAATTCAAAGCAGCCGGGCAGCATGTCCACCAGAGCGATATTTTTTCGCGTCACGTCAAAAGCGCGGGCCGTGAGCGCCACCACCACTTCGTCGCCCCGCCGGAGGACAGTGACGGGCCTGCCGTCGGGCGCGCGCAGTTCGCGCCGCACGCTGAGCCCCTTGCTGACGGCCTGCGTGGGCAGATCCCGGCCGAAACCGACGCTTTCCATCTGCCAGAAGAAAGGCGCATCCGCCGAGAAACTCAGTCCGGCCAATTGGTTCAGCAGATTGCGGGAGTCTGCGCCGCTTTCGCTGTCCAGGGCCAGAACCCGCACACCCTTGCCCTGGAGCGGCGGCAGGGCGGGCGGCTGTCCCTCCTGATCCGCCGGGTCCGCCCGCGTCAGGCCCTTGACCTCGGCCCGCGCCAGTCCCGCGTCCAGCCCTTGGCTGTAGGCCATCAGTGCTCTGGCCGTCTGCGCCGCCGAAATGGTCGTGTAGCGCCGCTGCGCCGTCAGGCTGAAGATGTCGTCGAGCATCTCCTGAGCTTTTTTACTGTGCAGTTCCTCGGGGAACTGCCCGGCCAGCACTGTGAGGAAAAAAGCCCTGGAACTCAAGCCGTCAAAGGGATAGTCCGCCCGGAATGCCTGTGCGGCCTCGGGCCGGTAGTTCCGGATCAGTTCACCGGCCAGTTTGTCCTCCTTCATCAGCTTCCAACTGCCGGCCATGAACACGGCTGTGAGATCGCCGCGCCACTGGTCCGGCGCATAGCGGTCCAGCCAGGCCGTGAGCGTGGCCAGAATATTGCTGGTCAGCACGCCGTTGCGGGTCAGCACCCAAGCCGCATAGGCCTTGACCCGCGCATCGGCGAGGCTGTCGGGACTCCGCATAGCCTCTTCTTCCAGAGCCTCCAGAAATCCTTTGTCCAGACCGTCGCTCAGGGACAGGCCCGCCGCTCTGGCTGTGCTCAGGAAGTCCGCCGCATAGGCGGAAAGGAAGAGATCGCCCCGGCCTCCCCCGGGCCAGGCGGCGAAACGCCCCTCGTCCGCTTGCCGGGCCTGGAGCATCCGCAGGGTTTCCAGCACCCAGGCGCGGATTTTTTGCGGCGTATATGCGGCATCCGGCGGCGTCAGTTCGGGCCGGGTCAGAAGGGCCAGATCAGGGAAGGCCGCGCTGACGCGCTGTTCCGTGCAGCCATAGGGATAGGCCGCCAGCCAGCGCATCAGGCCGTGGGCCGGCGGCAGCGGCAGGGCGGAAAGCGAGGCGCGCAGTTCCGCGAATTGCGGGTACAGGCGGCGCGGCAACTTGGCCTCCGCCGTATAGGGAGCCTGCCCGGCCCGGCCCAGAAGCACATCCGTGGAACGCGGCAGCGCGGGGCGGATGGAAAGGCCCACGGGCCGCGTGACCGCTTCGCCCGGCTGACCGGGCAGGGGCGTGGCGGTAAAGTGCAGGTTATGCCCGCCGGGCAGATCCTCGGCGCGGAAGCGCAGGCGTACTGTCTGTTGCCGTGCCGGTTCAAGCGTCAGGGCTTCGGGCAGGGCGTCCAGCAGCGTGCAGCCGCCGTCGCCGCGCACGCTGAGGGCCAGGCGGCGGGGCGTGTTCTCCTGACCGGCCGGACGCTCCAGCATGTCCGTCAGGCTGACGGCGGCCTCAAAGACATCGCCGGGCGTCACAAAGAGCGGCAGCATGGGCTGGATGACCACTTCCGCTCTGGATACGGCCTCGGTCCGGGCCGCTCCCACGGCTCCTGGCGCGCAGCCCACGGCCATGATCCGCAGTTTGCCGTTGAATTGCGGTGGGATGGGGATGTTGACCAGGCTGTCCTCAGGCCCCACGTCAAGCACGCCGGACCAGAAAATCATGGGGGCTTCGCCGGGCCTGCGGAACGGGTTCTGCCCCAAGGCGGCCTGCTGTCCGGGTGATGCGGATGCGGCTTCCTCGCCGCCGCCGAAGGCGGAAATCATATCCCGCAGATGCCGGTATTCAGGCATCAGCAGGTCAAAATACTGATAGGTGCCCACCTCCAGGGCCCGGTCGCCGAGCAGAGCCCGCAAAGGGTCTGGCGCGGCATAGGAGGTGAGCCGTAAAATGCCTTCATCCACGGCGAAGACAATAGCCTTGCCCGGTTGGGCGGCGCGCACCCGCACGGGCAGGTCGGCCCCCGGCCTGACCACCTGTTCGGCGGCCGGAACGGCGGCCTCGGAAACGCGCGCGGCATCCGCCTCGGTACGCACGCTCAGCCCCAGATCCCGTCCCCGCATGTTGACGCTGAACGGCAGCACCGCGACGGCCAGGGGCTTGGTAAAGATGTCCGCATCGTCCAGAGCGCGGAAGTAGGTGATATTGCAGTAGGCCCGGCCTTCAAGATTCTTGGGCAGGGGCAGGCGCTGCACGCTTTGTCCGGCCTGGGCCGTGAACCAGGTTTCAGCGAGCACGTCCTCCCGCTCCACGGTAATCAGGCCCGCGCCTTTATAGGGCGTATTCAGGGAAATCTCCATGGTTTCGCCGGGGGCGTAGTCCTGTTTGCTGAGCCGGGCCGTGAGCCGGGCTTCGTGTTCTTCGCCCAGGCGGGCCTGGGCTGTGCCCGCCACCTCATAGGGCACGCGCAGGACCAGATTGCCCTTGCTGTCGCGGGCTTCCAGAAGGTGCGCGCCCGGCTCGTCCAGCCGCAGGGCCACGGAAGTCTTTTTGTCGAGACGCAATTTTTGCGTGCCGAGCGTCTTGCGCCGGGGCAGGTTCTGATAGCGGTACTGACCCTTGCTGTCGCGGGTCAGACTGCGGGTATGGCTGATGCCCACGAATGTCAGTTCCAACTCGCCCAGATCGACGGCGTTGAGCGTATGATCCACGGCCAGCAGATTCAGCCGGGCTTTGCCGTGCTGGGGCAGATAGCCCAGGTCGGCATCGCTGCTCCAGCCCACTGCGGCGTCCAATGGCGAAAAGAGCAGAGAGGCGTCGGCCATGACGCTGCGGCCTCCGGCGGCGTCCATGCCCTCGGCCCGCGCGGTCAGTTGAAAGGTGGAGTGGGCATGGTCCGCGAGATCCAGAGAGAACACGGTGTCACCCTGGGCGTCGGTCCGCTGGCCGGGCAGTTCCGTCTGTTCTCCGGCCATGCTTTGGGCCGCATTGTAAAAGCGGTAGTCGGGATAGTCGCGGAAGGCAAAGGCGGCGGGTGCGAAGTGCAGCCGCAGTTTCACCTCATGGTCCACGGCAGGCGCGCCGAACAGGTTGACCAGGTTGACCCGCGCGGACAGGCCTTCGTCCTGGCTGCCTCCCGGACCTTCAGCCAGATCCCGAGGCCGCAGCCAGCCCTTGCCGACGCCGGGAGTGAGCCGCAATTGCAGGCGCAGGGTGTCGGGTTGGAATTCTTCCACCATGACCCGTGTCACGCGCAGGATTTCGCCGCGCTGCTTGTCGGCGCCGGTGCGCAGGCGCAGTTCCCATGGCCCGGTGGGGGCCGTGGTTTCCAGGGGGAAGGTGAGTTCGCCGAAGCCGTCGGCTGTGAGCGTGATCTTTTTGGAGGCCGCCTCGTTGCCGCGCGGATTGTACAGGGTGGCCGTCAGCGGCAGACCCGTGAGATCCGTGGAGCCCCATTGCCCCTGTTTGACCATGTAGCCGAAGTGCAGGCTCTCGCCGGGGCGGTAGACGCCGCGCTGGCTGAACAGGTAGACATTGAGTCCCTGATCGGAAAGCCGGTTGCCGCCTACGTCGAAACGCGAATAGTTGAGCTTGCGCGCGTATTGCTCCAGCGGCAGAAAGGCCAGATCGCTCCCCTGCGCAGCGGTCAGGGCCAGCGGTCTTTTTTCCCGCGTGAGGCCCGTGAGCGCGGGCAGATTCACCTTGCCGCGCGCATCGGTTTTGGCGCTGAACACGGGCAGGCCGTTGACCCCGATCACCTGGACGTTCACCTGGGCGCGCGGCCTGCCGTCGGCCAGACTCACAGCGTAGACCGCGCCGCCGCCCCCGGCGGCGGTTTTATGGATCAGCCCCAGATCCGTCATCAGCACAAAGCGGTTTTCCCGGCTCACAGCGCGTCCGTCGCGCCGTCCCGTGAGGCTGAGGTAGAACAGACCCTTCCGGCCGTCACGGAGCAGGGGGCGCAGGTTGAGCGCGCTGAACTGGGCGGACATGGCGTCACGCCGCCGGAGCGGCAGGCTGCCCCGGTTGACCACGCTCAGGTTGTCGAGATCCGGGCGGCCGCCGGCATAGGGCTGGTCGTAGTCGTAGGCGTCATAATCCAGCTGGTCCAGGTTGGCCGACAGAAATGTGTTGAGAAATTCGGGCCGGATTTGGGACACTTCATAGTCCACGGCGTCTAGGTTACGGCTGTAGACGGATACCACGGCGTCTCCGGTCAGCGCCAGCACGCCGCCTTTCTGCATGATGCGCAGGGCTTCGGGAAAGGCGGGGGCTTGCAGCAGCTTCAGGCTTTCTTCGGAGGATCGCAGGCCGGAGGCGCTGACCATACCCTGCCGCAGGCGCAGCAGCAGACTGCGGCCCGGCTCAAGATTGTCGTCAACAGCGAGGAAAATATCCGTGGACGGCTTGTCTTCATCATCAGGCGGGCTGAGCCTGAGCCGGGTGGCCTGCGCAATCACTTCGGGCGTAACTCGTTCCAGGGTCCAGGCTGAAGCGGGCGGGTTTTCTTCTCTTGTTTCGTTCTCTTCGTTTTCCGCTTCCGCGGGTTGCTTCTCTCCCGTTGTCGCGTCCACGGCGCTTGCGTCCGGCGGCAAAAGGCGCAGATCCAGTTTGTCCAGAACTTCCGAGGGCTTGACCGGCAGAGAGAAATGGAGGGAAAGCACCATCTCCGCCCGCAGATCGGGCCGGGTCACGGTGTCAAGCCTGCCGGTCTTCAATTCAAAGAGCTTGTCGGCTGAAGGCAGACGTATAAAAAAGTCCTCACCCCTGGAGGCGGGGCCGCCGCTGACGGCGGTGAAGCCGGGGGCCAGGGAGATGCGCAGGCCGGAGTCGGCTTTTGCCAGTTCGAGCACGGGCAGGCTGTAGTCCAGCCGGTCTCCCCTGTCGTTAAAATGCAATATGGGGTCGCCCAGCAGCAGGCCGTCGCCCTCAATCTTGACGCTGAAACGGCTTTGGGCCGCCTCGCGGTCCACGGGCGCGTTGAAGCGCATTTCGCCGCTGACGGCCATGGTTTTAAGATTTTCGGGGTCGAACTTGAAGCTGCCCGAGATTTTCGCGCGCAACGGGGCACTGCGGAACGTCACCGGGCCCGCCACAGCCATACGCGGCGGCAGGGACTTCTTGATGTCCACTGTATAGGCGGTGTCCACGGGCCAGATCTCTTCGGGGAAAAAGAGCAGGCGGTCCCCGCTCCATTCCCAGCGGCCCGGCAGGGACGGTTGAAGCGTCACTTCAGGCGCGGGCCGCCTGCCGAAATTGCGGCGGCAGACCGCTTCGCCGTCCTCGCCGTAGGCTTCCCGGCATTTCTGCTTGTCCGGAGTGAAGCGCAGGTCCAGTGCCGCATTGCCGCCGGGCTGTCCGGCAGCAGCGGTAAAGCGCCAGTAGCTGATCAGACCCCCGACGTTTCGCGAGTCCGGAGCCCTGACTTCCGGCGCGCTCCAGGCGTTGCCCGCGGTCAGGAAGAACAGCAGAAAAGTGAAAACAAGCCGGTTGCGCACAGGGCCGGAAAAGAAGGCGGATGCGGACATGCGGAATTTCCTGGGTGGAGGTGGACGGATGCCGGTTTTATTTTCAACTTGCCCGAAGTTAGGTTGTTGTCAAGTGCGGTGCGGCCCGCATGAGGGCGGAACCCCCGTCAAGCCGTCCACGCGCGGGATAGTGCCGGGGAAAAAGCATGCGGAAAATGTAGTTCCGGAACATCAACCCGGCTCCGGGGCATGAAATCACATTGCTTGCGGGCGCTATGGTTCAGGTGCTAATCTCCTCCCCTCCATTCGGGCGCGTCATTCGGCCGCTCCCATGTCGAACGTACCCAGTGTGACGGACATATGGCTAAAAATCTGACCCAGGGCAGCCCGGCAAAGTTGATCTTTTTCTTTGCATTGCCCCTCTTCATCGGCAATTTTTTTCAGCAGATCTATAACATGGCCGATGCCCTGATCGTGGGGAGGACCATCGGTGTTACGGCTCTGGCGGGTGTGGGCAGCACCGGCAGCCTGCTTTTTCTGGTCATCGGCTTTGTCATGGGTATGACATCGGGTTTTTCCATCGTCACGGCCCAGTGTTTCGGCGCGCGCAACAAGGTGGGCGTGCGGCGCAGCTTTTGCGCCGGTATCCTGCTCAGCGCCGTGGCGGCGGGGATTCTGACCGTGGCCGGGGTGTTGCTCTCGCGCACGGTTCTTGTGCTCATGCTCACGCCGTCCGAAATCATGGAGGACGCCCTCAGCTACATCACGGTCATCTCCGGGGGCATAGGCGCGGCCGTGCTTTTCAACCTGCTCTCCAACATGATCATGGCGCTGGGCGACAGCAAGACCCCGCTGTTTTTCCTGGTTATCGCCTGTCTGCTGAATATTGCTCTGGACTTTACCTTCATCCTTTACTTCAGGATGGGCGTGTCCGGCGCGGCCTGGGCCACGGTGCTGGCGCAGGTGGTTTCGGGCCTGCTCTGCGTGGGCTACATTCTTAAACGGCAGCCTCTGCTGCGGCCGCACGCCAAGGACTGGAAGCTCGGCTTCAAGGATATCTGGAAGCCCGTGCGTATCGGTCTGCCCATGGGTTTCCAGATGTCGGTCATCGCCGTGGGCGCGATCATCCTCCAGGCGGCCCTGAACGGCCTGGGACCGCTGGCCGTGGCCGCCTATACCGCCGCGCAGAAAATCGACATGGTGGCCGTACTGCCCATGATGTCCTTCGGCCTGGCCATGGCGACCTATACCGGGCAGAACTACGGCGCGCGCAATCTGGAGCGCATCCGGCAGGGCGTGCGCCAGTGCTGCTTCATGTCCGTGGGCTTCAGCATCGCCATCGCCGTGGTCAACATCACGGGCGGGCACCATCTCATCGCGCTCTTTGTGGGCGAGGGCCAGGAACCGGTCATCGACATGGGTCAGACCTATCTGAAAATCAGCGGCTGCATGTACTGGGTGCTGGCCCTGCTCTTCATCTACCGCAACACCCTGCAAGGACTCGGGCAAAGCTTGGTGCCCACTCTGGCCGGGGTCATGGAGCTGCTCATGCGCGCGCTGGCCGCCGTGGTGCTGGCCGTCTGGTGGGGCTTCAACGGAGTCTGTCTGGCCAATCCCCTGGCCTGGATCGGCGCCGCGCTGCCGCTGGGCATCGCCTATTACGCCGTCATGCGCCGCCTGAAGCGTGAAGGCCTGCCGTCGCCCGGCACAGCCTGAGAACATTTCAGATCAGGCTTTCCGTACCCGGTTTTCGCGCCCGCAGGCGGGCCCGGACCACGTTTTGGGATTGGTTGGCGTAGCAATAGACGCAGGCGTGGGGGCAGGTGCTGTACGCGCCGATGTCTTTGGCGGGCAGGCATTGGCAGTGCTTGCGGCGGCTGGGATCTTTGGCGGCCTTGCGCGGGGCCGCGGGCAAGAGCCGCGCCTGTGCCGGGTCCAGACCGCAGAGGCGCTGGACGTCGGCATCCTCCGGGCAGAGGCGGCTGATCAGGGCCGGGTCGGCGCAGGCATTGTGCGCGATGCCCCAGGCCGAAAGGTCCGCAGCCTCGGCGCAGGTGCCCAGCCGCAAAGGATGCGGCCAAGCTGCGTTACAGCGGGCCAGCCCCTGGGCCAGCGCCGACGTCTCCGTTTCCAGAGGCGCGCGCGGCGCGGCGGCGTGGGCGGCCAGACGGCCTCTGATTTTCTCGTAGATATCCAGAAAACTGATGACCAGCTTGTCCGTCAACGGGCTGAGCCGACGGCCCACGGCGTCCAGCCGTTCCAGCAGGGCTTCCGTCGGCAGAGCCGCGGCCAGAAGCAGCGGGTCCCAACGCCAGATCACCCGCTCGCGCCCCAGCTGTTCCGAGAGGCGGCAGAAGGTTTCCAGGCGTTGTTCCAGCGGCGGCAGGCCAGGCTCCAGTCTTTCCGGCTCATAATTGTTGAGCGTAAACTGAAAGTAATACTTGAAGCCGAGATCGTCGATTTCCGGCAGGCGCGGCAACAGCGGCAGAGGATTTTTGCTCCAGAAGATCAGGCACTTGCAGCGTGCGAAGGAGACATATTGTTCCTGCCCAGCGTTGAACGGGTTGCGCCAGAGGCAATACCCGGCGCGCAGCCGCTCCAGAAGCCAGCGGACGTGAAAAGCCGGGATGTCCGTGGCCCGGCTGGCCGAAACGACCAGAGGAGCCACGGCCTGGCGCGGCCCTTGGGCGGCGGCGATACGGACGACAGGCCAGGGAGACATGGCGTTGGGGATGGTCAGGCCCGCCGGTGTCCGCGCAGTGCGGTCCATGCGCAGCTTGCCGCGAACCAGCAGCAGGAAACCAGAATGATGGTGGCCCCGCCAGCAGTAGCCAGCCAATCCTGGGCGGAGAGGGTGAGTCCGGCGAAGCCGGAGCTGACGCCCGCCAGCAGCGCCCACCAGAACATGCCGCCGGCTGTGCGGGCCAGATTACGGGCGGTGGCCGCCGGTACGATAAGCATGGCCGTGACCAGCAGCACGCCCACGGCCCAGACCGAAAACATGACTACCAGGGCCAGCAGGCCCGCGAAGACGTATTGCCAGAGGGCCACGCGTACCCCGTGCACGCGGGCCATGACCGGATTGAGGGCGATGGCCAGCAGACGGTTGTAACCCACGGCCTGAAAGAGCAGTATGGCCGGAAAAAGCAGGGCCAGGAAGGCGATTTCGCCTTCGCTGATGGTCAGGATGTCGCCGTAAAGGAATTGCTGCATGTCCCTGGCCACGCCGCCGGCGCGGCTGACCACGGCCAGACCGAAGGCCACTACCGCCGAAAAGACGATGCCGATGGCCGTATCCGCCGAAAGATTGCTTTTGCGGCGCACGGCCATGACCGCCAGCCCCACCAGGACGCCGAAAAGCGGCATGGAAAGCCGGGGATTCACGGACAGGATCAGGCCCAGCGCCACCCCGGCAAAGGCCGAGTGCCCGATGGCGTCGGAAAAAAAGGCCATGCGGAAGTTGATGACCTGCACGCCCAGCACGGCGGCCATGGGCGTGAGCAGCAACAGCCCCAGCAGCGCCTGCTGCATGAAGCGCGGCTGGAGGCAGTCCAGTGGCAGCAGGCCGATAAGCGCGTAGAGCGGGGAAAAATCAACCATGGCTCTTTCCCCGGACGATGTTCTCCGGCAGGGCGGCGGGCATGTGCAACGCGCAGCCCTGGCAGGGCAGGGGCTTCAGGCCCTCCGGCTGGCGGCCGGGGATTTGAGCGGGCGGCTGATCCGACGGCGGATGATCCGGGCCGAACCATGCTCCGCATTGAGGGCAGGCCGGGTCCGCGCCGCCGCACTGGTCAGGATAGAGATGGATGGGCACGCCGAAGAGATCCAGCAGGGTGGCGGCGGTCAGGGTGGTTCGCGGCGGCCCTTCGGCGCGCACGGATTTGTTCAGACAGATCACGTGCGTGGCGTAGTGCGCCGCCAGAGGCAGATTGTGGCTGACCATGAGCTGGGTAAAGCCGTATTCGCGCCGGGCCGTGTCCAGCACTTCCCAGAACAGGCGTTCGCCCTGAAAGTCCACGCCCGCTTCCGGCTCGTCCAGCACCAGCAGTTCCGGTTCATGTCCCAGCGCCGCAGCCAGCAGCACCCGCCGCAGCTCGCCGCCGGAAAGATCGCCCATGCGACGGTTTTCCAGGTGCCCGGCCCGCACCAGATCCAGCAGTCGGCGCGCCCGGGCGCGCGCCCCGGCTTTCAGGCCCAGCCAGAGCGGACGGCGCTGGCGTTCCAGCGACAGAAATTCGCTGACCAGCAGCGGCAGGCCGCCGTCCATCTGCAATTGCTGGGGTACATAGCCCAGGCGCGGCCAGGGCGCGCCGTCGCGGCCTTCGGCCAGAATGCGCCCGGTATAAGGGACTTCGCCGATGAGACAGAGCAGCAAGGTGGTTTTGCCTGCGCCGTTGGGTCCCACCAGCACAGTGCTGCCGCCGCGCGGCACTGCGGCGCTGATATCCTCAAGGATTTCATTGCGGCCCCGGCGCACGCTCAAGCGCTCGAAGACAATGGCCGGGGCGGCGTCTTCAGCGCTGGTCAAAATAACGCTCAAGGATTTGGCAGTTGGCGGCCATGACCGCTTCATAATAACTCAGGGGAGCGTCCGCCGGGCCCGAGGCCACAGGATCGAGACTCGCCGCGGGCACGCCGGTTTCGCGCGCGAGGGTCAGGGCGGGCTTGTCCGAATACTGCGGTTCGCTGACGATGAGTACGGGCTTTTCCTCGCGGACGCGCCGGACCAGCGCCATGATCCGGGCCGCCGAGGGCTGGACGTCTTCGCTTTCCTGAATCACGTCCACGACATCCAGGCCCGCGTCATGCGCCAGATAGGCCAGAGCGTCATGTTGCAGGACAATGCCCTTGCGGGGCGCGCCCGCCCCCACGGCGGCGAGGCGGCGGCCCACGGAAAGCAGGCGCGCGGCATAGGCCTCGGCGGCGGCGCGGTAGGCGGCGGCTCCTTCCGGGTCAACCCGGGCCAGCCCCTTGGCAATATTGTAGACCATGGCCGCGGCCTGTTGCGGACCGGCGAAGAGATGCGGATTGACGGCCCCGTGGCCGTGGCCGGCGTGCGAGGACGGCAGCATACCCTGCGGCAGAGGCAAGGGGGCGATGCCCGCGCTGCTGTCGATAATCGTGACTTGGGCGTTGATTTTTTTCAGAGATGCGGTCAGGAAATTTTCCAGCCCCAGACCATTCATCACCAACACCTGAGCCTGAGCCAGTTTTTGCAGGTCGTGGGGGCTGGGCGCAAAGTCGTGGGGGCAGCCGCTCTGGGCCGGGACCAGCAGGTCCACCCGCACATAGGGTCGGCTCTGGGTCACGTTGCGGGTGAACAGGTAGACGGGAAAAGTGGTCGCCAGCACGCGCAGCTCGGCGGGGCGGCCCTGCGCGTTAGGCGCGGCCTGAACCGGCAGGGAGGGCAGGGTGAAAAAAAATCCGGCCAGCACAGCCAGAACGGTCAGAATTGCCGAAAAAGAGGCCGGACGGACATCGTGATCCGGCGCGTCAAATTGTACGGACATGGCGGTATTCCATGGTTAGGATAATGGCAGGCTCAATTTCATAAAACCCGAAATGGGCGCTGTCAAGGCAATGCCGATGCGTCTGCCCTAGGATGCCGCCCTCCGGGACTTGCCGGACGCCCCCGGCCTCGGTATGTTGAAGACGTATATTCCGCAGTCGATGTCCCCGGCGGCGCAGCGTCGCCAAGCGACACAGCCCGCGCGGCGGGACAGGACGGCGCGGTGGGAGTTTATATGGTTGAAAGTATTTCCGCCACAGTGCGGCTGAATGACGGCGCGGAGATGCCCGGTTTCGGCTTCGGCTGCTACAAGGCCTCGGGGCCGGAGCTGGCGCTGGCCGTGCGTGAGGCCGTGGCCTGCGGCTACCGCTATATCGATACGGCCGCCTACTACCACAATGAAGACACTGTGGGCGAGGCCCTGCGGCACAGCGGGCTTGCGCGTGAAACGCTGTTCGTGCTTTCCAAGATATGGCCCACGGATTTTGACGAGCCGGTGCGCGCTCTGGACCGGAGCCTCAAACTGCTGGGCCTGGACTATCTGGACGGTTATCTGCTGCATTGGCCGGGCCTGGACAGCGCGCGGCGGTTGCGCGCGTTTGAACAATTGCTGCGCCGGAAGGAAGAGGGCAAAATCCGCGTGCTGGGCGTCTCCAATTTTCTGGAGGAGCAGCTCAGCGAACTGCGCGACGTTTTCGGCTTCTGGCCCGCAATAAATCAGATTGAGGTCCATCCGCTGTTCAGCCAGGCGGCGCTCTGCCGTTTTTGCGCCCGGTGCGGCATTCAGGTCGTTTCCTGGAGTCCGCTGGGCCGGGGCCGGGAGATGGAGAATCCCGCCGTGCGCGGGCTGGCCGCCGACCTCGGCAAAACTCCGGCCCAGATTCTGCTGCGCTGGCATCTGGAAAAGGGCTTGCTGCCCATTCCCAAATCGGTTCATGCCGAACGGGTCAGGGAAAATGCCGCGGTCTTCGATTTCCGGCTCACGCCGGAACAGGTGGCGGTTCTGGACGGGATTGAGCTGCCGGACTGCCGGGGCCGCATGGGGCCGGACCCGCTGAGCTACCCGCGCTGAACCGATCCTTGGAGCTGATCAATATTACGAGCGCGCATCCTTAACATTTGAAGACGCCCCCGTTGCCGTGCAGCGAGGGCGTCTTTTTCATTCAGCTGATTGCCGTTCTAGCCGCGCAGCACGCGCTGGAACAAATCCCGGCGGGAGACGTTCCGGGCGGGCCGCGTTTGCCCGGCGCGGGCCAGCATGGTCCGCGAGGCGTCGGCCACGGCATAATCGTAATATTCGGCAGGGGCGTCCTTGAAGAGGTAAATCACGCGCACGAGGTCCGTATCGCCGAGGACGGCGCCGGGGCAGTCCTTTTGGACTTCTTCCAGCCGTTTTCGGGCCAGTTCGCGGATTTCCTCCTCGTCGCCGAAGTTCATGCAACCTGTAGGGCAGGAGGTCACACAGGCGGGCGCGAGGCCCTCCCTGACACGGTCAATGCACATGTCGCACTTGACGATGCGTCCCGAGGCGGCGTCATGGCGCGGAATATTATAGGGACAGGCCTCGGAGACGGCTTTCACGTCCTCGGGGCTGAGCGTGGCTGTCTTTTCCGTGGCCAGCACCGCTCCGGTTTCCTCGTCCCGCAGCATTGCGCCGGGCACGGCCATATCCGCCACGTCCACACACACGGGCGTCAGGCAGTGGCGGCACTGCTCGGGAAAGAAGTTCCAGCCCACCTTGCCGTCCTTGTCCGCCGTCTCCTTGAAACGCACCAGCCTGATGGTCTGAGCCGAGAGGTCCGGCGGATTCTGGTGGGAGCCGCTGTTGCGGGTTTTTTCAGCGGGCAGGTTTTTCCATTGCTTGCAGGCGATCTGACAACCGCGACAGGCTGTGCAGCGCGTCAAATCCACAAAGAACATCTTGCCCATGACTAGCCCGCCTTCTTTTCAATGTTGACCATAAAGGCCTTGCTTTCCGGAATGCCCGTGTTCGGGTCGCCCACCATGGCGGTGAGCAGGTTGGCGGCGTCGCCGCCGTCTTCCGGAACCAGCCAGCCGAAATGCCAGGACGTGCCGATGACGTGCACGGTCTTGCCGTTGGCGGTATACGGCTTCAGGCGCGGCGTAACCATGGCCACGCATTCAATCCGTCCGCGCCGGCTGCTCAGCACGACCTTGTCGCCGTTTTTGATGCCCTTGGCCTTGGCCAGCACCGGGTCCATCTCCGCGAAGTTCTGCGGTTCGGCCTCGGTGAGCCAGGGCACGCGACGGGTCATCAGGCCGGTCTGCCAGTGTTCGGTCACCCGGTAGGTGGTGCCGATATAGGGGTAGCGGGCGTCATTCACGGCAAGCTGCTCGCCCGGAGCCTTGTAATAGACCGGGCTGCGCGCCTGCGACGAGAAGTCGTGCCCGTCGAAGGGGGATTCCGCCGGTTCGTAGTATTCGGGGAAAGGCCCGTCGGCGCAGCCCGGCCCGTAAATGGCGCCGAAGCCGTCCTTTTGCATGATGAAGGGATGCTTGGCTCCCGGACCGCCGCCGCCGTCCACGATGTCGCCCACCCAGGCCTTGCCGTCCCAGGCGATGACCGCCTTGTCCGGATTCCAGGGGCGGCCGTTTTTGTCCACCGAGGCGCGGTTGTAGATGATGCGGCGGTTGGCGGGCCAGGCGAAGGACCAGTTGGGGAACAGGCCGATGCGGGCCTGGGCCTCCGTCTGGCTGTGCTCCTGCCGGGCCATCATATTGCCCTTCTGGGTCCACGCGCCGGAATGCAGCCAGTTGCCGCTGGCGGTGGAACCGTCGGCCTGAAGCACCACGAAGTTGGGCACCTGTTCCCCGGCCTTGTATTCCTTGTCGCCGATCTTCACGTCGCGGGTGAAGTAGCCGTTCATGATTTTGGCCACTTTGGCCGGGCTGAAGGCATGACCTTCCTTCCAGCCGTCGATGTCCAGTTGCAGCACAGGCTCGGGGAAGACGCCGCCCTGTTGGTAAAGCTTGCGGATCTCTTCCATGAGTTCCAGCATGATGTCGCCGTCGGGCTTGGTTTCGCCCCAGGGTTTGGGTCCGGCGTAGCGCCACTGGATCCAGCGGCCGGAATTGCTTACCGAGCCTTCCTTCTCAATGGAGACGGCACAGGGCAGCAGAAAGACCTCGGTCTTGATCTGGCTCGGGTCCATGCCGGGACCGCGCCAGAACGAGCCGGTCTCATTGTCGAAAAGGTTGACGTTGACCAGCCAGTCCAGTTTGGTCATGGCTTGGCGGTGTTTGTTGGAGTTGGGTCCGGAGCAGGCCGGATTCATGCCCCAGGCGAACAGGCCTTTGACCTCGCCCTCGCCCATCTTATGAAAGATGGACTGCCAGTAGTAGTCCAGCAGGGACTTGCCCGCGTCCACGCGCGGCAGCAGGGCGTAGCCCTCTTCGGGCGAAAGCGCCGGGAAGAAGGATTTGATCAGACTGGCCATGTACTTGGGCCGGTTCTGCCACCAGTTCACGCTCATGGGGTCGGCGGACTTGGGCGTGGCGGCGTTGTAGTCCGCCAGTCCGGCCTGGGCGCTGGTGGGTCCGGGCAGATAACCGGGAAAACTGGAGGAGAGCAGGCCGTGGTCCGTGGAACCCTGCACGTTGGATTCGCCACGCAGGGCGTTGACGCCGCCGCCGGACACGCCGATGTTGCCCAGCAGCAGCTGGACCATGGACATGGTGCGGATGTTCTGCACGCCGTAAGTGTGCTGGGTCCAGCCCATGGCGTAAAGGATGGTGCCTGCCTTGTCGGGCCTGCCGGTGGCGGCAAAGGCCTTGTAGACGGTTTCCAGATCCTCGGCCGGGGTGCCCGTGGCCTTGGCCACGGCGGCGACAGTGTAGCGTTTGTAATGCTCGCGCAGCAGGTTGAGCACGCAACGCGGATTCTTGAAGCTGGTGTCGCGCACGGGCACGCCTTTGTCGTCCAGCTCAAAGGCCCAGGCTTTTTTGTCGTACGCGCCTTTGTCGGCGTCAAAACCCGCAAACAGGCCGTTTTTGAAGCCGTAGTTCTTGTTCACCACCAGAGGGGCGTTGGTGTAGTCACGCACGTATTCCTCGAAATAAAGCTTGTTGTCGAGGATATACTTGATCATCCCGCCCAGAAAGGCGATGTCCGAGCCGGGGCGCAGGCCCACATGGTGGTGGCACTGGCCCGAAGTGCGCGTAAAGCGCGGGTCCACATGGATGAGCGTGGCGCCCCTGTCTTTGGCGCGCAACACCCATTTAAAGGAAATGGGATGGTTTTCAGCGGCATTGCTGCCCATGATCAACACACAATCACTATTGGCCAGATCGTTCCAGTGATTGGTCATCGCGCCGCGTCCGAAAGACTCTGCCAGAGCCTTAACAGTGGAGCTGTGTCAGAGACGCGCCTGGTGCTCGATATACACCAGGCCCAAAGCGCGCTGCATGGCCTGCAAGGCCCAGCATTCCTCATTGTCCAGAGCGGCGGAACCCAGTGAGGCGATGGCCTCGGTACGGTTGACCACCTGACCGGCCGCGTTTTTCTCCGTAAAAGTGGCGTCGCGGGTGGCCTTGACGCGCTTGGCGATCTCCGGCAGAGCCCAGCTCCATTCCACTTCTTTCCATTCCGTGGCGCCGGGAGCGCGGTACAGCGGTTTTTTGGGGCGGTCCTTGTTGGAGGCCAACTGGAAGGTGGACGCGCCCTTGGCGCACAGGCTGCCCTCATTGATGGGATGGTCGGGATTGCCTTCCACGTTGATGGCCTTGCCCGGACCGTCGGGATGGCCTTCGGCGCTGGTGCTGACCAGCAGGCCGCAACCAACGGCGCAATAGCAACAGACCGAGGTGGTCTGTTTGGTCCATTTCAGCTTGGCGTCCTGCGCCGCCGCGGTCACAGGAGTCAGGCTGACGCCCAGACCGCTGAAAGCCAGAGCGGCGGTGGCGCCCGCGCCAAGCTTTATAAAGCCTCTGCGCGAAAATTGCATATGCTCTTCTCCTTGATAAGGGAATCAGATACCGGCTATTCTTTCTTTTATTATGCTTTAAAGAACATAATAAAAAGCTTCTCCACAAATTCTTTACGCTACTGCCGTATGCCTGTCGCCGTTCCGAACTTTTTCATTCCGGCATCCGAACGGCTGCTTTCAGCTTCTCCGCTGCGTTTAGATTAACCGTATCCGGGCCATGCTTCCATGTCAATATAGTGAAAAAATATTCATGATTGCTTTTGCACGCCGTTTTTTTGTAACTTTCAGCTGTATTTCGACGGCATCCGGGGCCGGGGTTTTCAAATGTGTAAAGCTGCGCCTCAAATTTCCCCGGCGGTTGCGCGGTTCCGGCTTCTGTCGTATAGCGTATCACCCCGAACGGGGACAGCCTGAAACATTAACTTGGCGCCGAGCGCCCATGGAAACAGATATGAGCACGCTTTTTTCCCTTGCCGACGCCACCCTTGCCCGCCGTCTGGAACGCCTTGCCGCTCTGGCCTGGCTGCCCGGGACATTGCTGGATATCGTGGGGGGAACTCTGCGTCTGCAACGGGCGGCTTTCCAGAGTCTGAGCCGTCCGGATACGAGCGGCCTTTGCCCCGCCGCGCCGGAGGCGCACGCGCAGGGCGCGCCCTTGCTCGCATCCGCTGACTTTCCGTATGATCCCGACCTGGCCCGGCCGCTCTGGGGTCAACTTTGTGACCTGCTGGCGTCGGCCGGGGGCAACCCGGCGGAAGCCGTGTCGGCCTTGCGCCGGGAAGTGGCGACGGATGAGGAACTGCCCGCCAGGGCATACGCGGCTTTCACCCATGAGGACGAAGCCTTTTTCACCGGCTGGGCCGCGCGCCTGCCTCAGGCTCCGGCTCTGATCCATTTTTTGGCCCAGGCGGCGCTGACCCCGCAACTGGCCGCCGTGACCGAAACCCTGTCCGCCGGGCACGATGAGCAGCGTGTCTGGGAGCACGGGCATTGCCCGCACTGCGGCCGTCCGCCCTTCATGGGCGAATTGCGCGGCAGGGAAGGGCAGCGTTGGCACACGTGTTCGTTCTGCGGCGCAAGTTACAGGGCGGCCCGGCTGCAATGCCCCTTCTGTCTGGAGCGCGGGGAAGAGCGGTTGCGGATGTTCACCATCGACAGCCTCCCTTTTTTTGAGGTGCGCGTCTGCAAGACCTGCCGCTGCTATATCAAGCTGGCCGACCTGCGCGAACAGGCCGAGGCCTTGCCCGCCGCCCTGAACGACATGGCCTCTCTGCCGCTGGACATGCTGGCCCGCCAGGAAGGCTACAGCCGTCCGACGCCGTCGGCCTGGGGCTTCTGATGGATGCGGCGCAAGACGGATTTTCGCCCGGCCCGGCTCCTTTGCATCTGTCCGCCCGGCGTTTCCGACGCGGCCGCTGGGAGGATCTGCCCGAAGTGGCCGCCCGCGAGGAGGCCGTGCGCGTGCTCCATGCCGGGGGAAGCAGCAGCCTCTGGGCCTGGCCGCATGATCTGGAAGATCTGGCGCTGGGACACGTGTTGCTGGATTGCGCACCACGGGCGGGAGATGAGCCCGGCGATGCGCCCGTGCCGTTGTGGCCGGGGCGGGTGGAGCGCCTGGACGCGCCCGCGGGTCGGCACTGCCTGCGGGTAAGCTTTGCCGGAGAGAACGAGCCGGGTTGCGGCCTGTCCAGGCCGCACAGACCGGATGCGGCCTCTACCGCGCCACGCTTGAGCGCCGCCGCGCTGCTGGCGCGGATGGCGGAATTTTTCGCCGCGCCGGGACTCTGGGACGGCACGGGCTCTTTCCACCGCGCGGCCCTCTTCCACCCGGAGCACGGGCTGCTGCGAGTGGCCGAAGACATCGGCCGCCACAACTGTCTGGACCGGCTGGCCGGATTTTGCGCCCGGCAGGGCCGTGAGCCCGCCGCGCACGCGCTGTTCATCTCCGCCAGGATCACCGGCAGCCTGTACGCCAAGGCCCGGCGGGCGGGCTTCACGTTGCTGGCCAGCCGTGGCGCGGTGACCAGCGCGGCCCTGACGGCGGCCAGGGCGCAAGGCGTAAGCCTGGTGGGTTTCTGCCGTCCCGCCGAGGAGCGCCTGACCGTATTCTGCGATGAGCTGGGACGGGTGACGGCATGAATCCGGAACGCGATGGGCAAACGCCTGGAAACGATGTGGCCGGCGTGGTGCTGGCGGGCGGCCTTTCCTCGCGCTTGGGGCAGGAAAAGGCCCTCTTGCGCGTGCACGGCCAGGAACAGCCTGATTTGCTGCGCCGCACGCACAATCTGTTGACCGCGCTCCTGCCCCGCTGCTGGGTAGCCTGCCGCCCGGACCGGCCGCGTCCGGGATATGACTGCATTTTTGACCAGGTGGAAGGCCTGGGGCCGTTCAGCGGAGTGCACGCGGCTCTGCGCGCGGCAGCGGAGCGGGGTTTTGCCGCCGTGCTGGCCCTGTCCTGCGATCTGCCCTTTATGGACGAGGCCACGTTGCGCCGTTTGCTGACCGCGCGCGAAACAGCGCCCGCCGGTCGCCTGCTGACGACCTTCTGCCAGCGCGAGACGGGCTTTATCGAGGCGCTCACGGCTGTGTACGAAGTGGCGGCGCTGCCCCTGTTCGACGCGGCTCTGGCCCACGGCGAGCGCAAGCTCAGCCGCATCATTCCCCAGGAACGGCAGGAGCGTATTTTCTACAGCCAGACGGAAGCCCTGCCGTTTTTCAACATCAATTATCCCGCCGACCTGGAACTGGTGCGCCGCCTGCTGGCCGCGCTTTAAGGCCGCCCGCATTGACGCCGAACATTGCGTAACAGAAGGCCGACGCAAGGATGCTCTGTCATCCTTGCGTCGGCCTGTTTTCCTTGCGTCGGGAGCAGTTGTTTAGGCGTCCATCCTCACCGGGGCTTTGTTGGCGTGTTTGATAAAGGTGTCGTCTTCCAGCTCCTGGAAGGCTTCACGCAGTTCTTCCTCACTGTTCATGACGATGGGACCGCCCCAGGCCACGGCTTCGTGCAGGGGTTCGCCGGACACCAGCACCAGACGCGCGCCCTGCGGTCCGCCGGTCAGGGCCACGGCGTCGCCTTCGGTAAAGAGGTAGGCGTGCTTGGCCGAAAGCATGTCGTTGTTTTCCGTCAGGGCGCAACTGCCTTCCACCAGATAGGCAAAGACCGTGTGCGAGGGCTTGGTTTCCACTGTCCAAGTGTGCCCCGGCTTGAGGGTTACGTCCAGAAAACGCACATCCACGTAATCGCCTCTGACGGCCCCTTCCACATCCTTGTACCGTCCGGTCACCACAGCCACAGCGGCCGCGTCTTCTTCCACCCTGGGCACCATGTCCACGGTGATATCGCGGTATTTGGGTTCCACCATCTTGTTTTTACGGGGCAGATTGATCCAGAGTTGCAGCCCCAGAATCCTGTCGCTGGCCTGCGGCATTTCCTGGTGCAGAATGCCGCTGCCGGCGGTCATCCACTGGCAACAGCCGTCCTTGATTTTACCAGCATTGCCCAGACTGTCCATATGGTCGATTTCACCCTGCATCAGATAGGTGAACGTCTCAATGCCCCGGTGCGGGTGCATGGGAAAACCCTTGATGTAGTCGGCCGGATTGCGGGAATCAAAAGCGTCCAGCATCAGAAAAGGATCAAAGTTTTTTACTGTGGGGGAACCCAGAACGCGGACCAGATGCACTCCGGCGCCGTCGATGGTGGAATGGCCGGTAACCGCGTCTTTAATCGTGCGGAATTTCATGGCTGCTCCTTTTTCCGTCCGTCCCATGTGCGGCATGGCGGGCGGAAACTCATATATGTATAAC
>OJIY01000218.1_pt1 | contig 27977 bp, 23 predicted proteins | sample 1596061 | NCBI WGS metagenome assembly OJIY01 (sample SAMEA4350111, study PRJEB24818) | metagenome | biome: human; feature: gut; material: faeces | place: Denmark | collected 2013-09
AGATAGAGATTGTAGTCCTTCAGAACCTGCAAGACGCTGTTTAGCACTTTTTCGCCTTCAGGCAGAAAGTCCACGGCCCCGGGTTTGAACAGCACGTCGGAATTGACGCGCAGCTGCACGCCCACGTCGTCGGCGCTGATGCCCGAGGAACTCTGCGGCACGGCGTCGGCCATGAGCATCTGTTTGATCTTCTGCGCAATGGCGTAGTGGGATTTTTCCACTTCGTTGATTTTGAGATCCCGGGTGTCGATCTTGTCGGTGTTCTGGATAAAGGGGTTGTTGGACACCGGCGAGGTGGAGCTGGAATCAAAGTTGCGCTCGCCGCTGAAATAGGCGGCCAGCCCGGCTCTGGTTTCCGGCGGCACCATGTTGAGCACCCAGAGCAGGAGAAAGAAGGCCATCATGGCCGTCACAAAGTCGGCGTAGGCGACTTTCCAGGCGCTGCCCATACTGGTTTCCTTTGGTAAAATGCAAAAGTCGGGACGCGACCGGCTGTGGATCCGTCTCCCGCCGGAGCGGGGGTACGGCCGGGCGCGCGGACCAGGAGCATATTAAAGAATGCGCATTCTTAATGTTTAAAGACGCCCACTTCGGCGTTTCACTGCGCACATGCATTGCTGCGCTTACGCCTTCGCGGCCAACTGCTGCTCTCCGCAGCCGTCAGGACAAGTTCATTTTGAAACTGTCCTAACCGTTCTTGAGCTTTTCTTCCATCTCCGGGAAATTGGGCCGGAAGGGATAGGGAATGGCCCGGCGGCCGTATTCCACGGCGATCAGGGGCGTGGAGCCGCGAATGGCGGCGGCCACGGCTTCCTTGATGGAATGGTAATAAAAATGTTCCTCGGACACAAAGTTTTCCAGCTTGGCGCCCATGGGGCCGAACAGGCCGTAGCAGCAGAGAATGCCGAAAAACGTGCCCACCAGGGCCGCGCCGATGTAGTGCCCCAGCACTTCCGGGGGCTCGTTGATCTTGCCCATGGCCAGCACCACGCCCAGCACGCAGGCCACGATGCCCATGCCCGGCATGGATTCGGCCATGTGGCTCACGGCATGGGCGGGCAGAATGCCTTCCTCGCGCATGGTGGCGATATCCACGTCCATCAGACTGTCGATGTCCGCCGGGTCGCCGGTGGTCAGGTAGACGCGCAAAGTGTCGCCGATGAAGTTGACCAGTCTGGTGTCCTTGGACACGTTGGGATACTTGCTGAAAATGGGGCTGGCTTCGGGCTTTTCCACATCGCTTTCAATGCTGATGACGCCTTCGCGGTGCATCTTGGAAAAAAGCGCGTAGAGCAGGGCCAAGGTTTCCAGATAGCGCGATTTGCTCGAACCGGGATCCGCGAAAAGGTGCTTCAGGCTTTTGACGATCAGACTGAAGGTGTATTTGGTCTGGGAACCGAAAAAAGCGCCCAGGCCGCAACCCAGAATGATGATGAACTCCGCAGGCTGGAAAAGTACGCCCCATTCGCCGTGGGCCAGGGTGTAGCCGGTAAACACCGAGGCCGCAACGATGGCAAGACCGATCAATAAATACATACTTTGCCGCCTGTACGCTCAATCCGTGACTATCGCTCCACCGCGCCGGCATCCATCACCGGCGGGAGGTGCCTGTTCCCCGCTGGGGCGTCGGCCGTTTCCAGAGCAGACTCGCGTTGAAAATGCGGAACTGCTCTAGCGTTCTCAACGGCCGCCTGAAAAAAATCTTTAGCCTTTGACTGGGAAAACGCAAGCCCAGGCTTGCGTTTTTGGCGTCCCTGCCTTTTTATTTGCCGAAAAGGCCGCGCACCAGTCCGCCCGCGCCGCCCAGGCCCTTCTTCACCGCGCCGCCCACGCCCTGCGCACCTTCCTGGGTCGCGCCTCCGGCGGCCTTGCCGCCGTCCAGCAGCGCGCCGGGCAGTTTTCTGGCCATATCCAGAGCGAATTTGGGGTCAACGCCGTAGGAAATATCGCTGAAAGGCCCCTTGGCCACCACGGGAATGGTCATGCCCAGCGTTTTGATGTCCGCCGCGGCGTCCAGATACTCGCGCGGCAGGCTGGCCTGGGCCCGGCCTGTGGCGTTGAATCCGGCGGAACTGACGACTATGGGCTGGGCCGTCACGTCGCCGTTGCGGGCTGTGAAGGGCACGCGCACAAGGTCAAAACGGTCGGGCACAGCGCCCTTTTTGCCGGTCAGGCCCGGCACGTTCTTGGGCAGGGCCGACATGGCGGCCAGATGCATATTGCGCACTTCCAGCAGACCCCGGCCGTTGAGTCCGGCCAGCATGGCTTTGGCGTCGGCGCCATGTACGTTCAGATCCGCGTCCAGAGCGGCAACGCCGTCCACCGGGCGTCCTTTGCCCAGAGCGTCCAGAAGGCCGCCCACATTGACGCCCGAAGCCGTGGCCTTGAGGCTGTAGGCCTTGGCCGGAAGATCCGCCGCGGCCGAGCCCTTGATGCTTCCGCCGCTGCCCAGGGAGCCGCTGAGCGACGTGACAGCGTAACGGCCTTTTTCGCCTTTGAGAATGAAGGCGATGTTCGTGACGCTGAGTTTACCCTGGCGCACGCCGGACAGGGCCGCGCGCAGGTTCACGGAGGGCAGGCTTTGCGCGGCCTTCGCGGCCGGAGCCTTGTCCGCCCCGGCCTTGCCGTCAGCCTTGGCCGGGGCGGATGCGGCGGCCTTGCCGCTTTCCGGCAGGGGCAGGTAGGCGTCCAGATTGATCATTCCGGCCTGAATGCCGCCGGACACGGCCAAAGGCGCGTCCAGGGCCAGGCTCAGGTCGCCGCGCACCGGAATGTCGTCCAGTTGCATGACGATCTGGCGCAGATGCAGCTTGTCGCCCGCGTATTCCAGAGCGCTCTTGAAACTGAGAATGTCGTTGTCCACGGGCTTGAGCTTCTGCCCGGCCAGGGCCGCCAGCTTGCGGGGCGAACCTTCCAGGCTCACATTGCCCTTGAAAGCCGGGGGCGTCAGCGTGGCTTCGCCGCCGAGCGTCAGGCGGGCCTGCGGCGTGGTCAGGCGGGCTGAGGCCAGGCGCAGGCTGCGGGTCTGGAGGTTGAGCGCGCCTTCGCAGATCAGCTGGGCGGGTCCGGCTTCCTTGGGCAGGAGGCCGTGCAGCGGGGTGAAGGTCAGGGAAATCTGGCGGAAGGTCAGATGCGGCGCGTAATAGCGCAACTTGGCGTCCAGCGCCAGATTGCCGGCCAGAACGGCTTTTTGAGCATTTTCCTTGAAATCGAAGGCGAAGTCGCACTGTACGCCGGCTTCCTCGCGGCGGCGCAAGTTTTCCACGGAAAGATTGAGATTTTCGATATGCAGCGTCGTGCCCTGCGCGTCCACGTAGCGCACTTCGCCCTGGCGCACCACCAGGCGCATCAGCTCCACGGGCAATTCGTCGGAGGGCGCGGCAGCGGCCGGGGCCTGGTTTTGCGCAGTCTGCTCATGCGCCTGGTTCTGCTGAGCCGGAGCGGCGGCCACGGCCTTGCCTTCGCGCATTTCCAGTACGGGATTGTCCAGACGCACCTCGCGCACCACCAGATTGCCGGAGAACAGCGGGGTCAGCTCCAGTTCCACCACGCCGCCCTTGACGGACACGGCAAGGCCTTGGCCGTCCTTGATTTCGCCCCAGTCGGCCTGCCCGAACTTCACGCCGGGCGGCAGCAGCGAGAGGCTCGGCGCGCTGGTGAAGATCAGGGGCTTGCCGGTGGCTTTGGCTGTGGCGTCGGCAATCTGTTTAACCACAAATTGCGTGTCAATGCGGCCGAGCAGCACGGCTCCGGCCACGCCCAGCACAATCACGATGCCCAGAATCCAAAGCAGAACACGTTTCATGCGGCCTCCGCGAGAATGGTACACTCTTTTCTCATGACTTTATCTATATACGGTATGCGGCCAAGGCCTGCAAGCCGCCTTGCTGCCGCCCGCGCTTGTAGGGTAAGGAGAAGTCCATGCGATCCCGTCTCCATCCGCCGGCCCTGATGTTCCAGGGCACCTGTTCCAATGCGGGCAAAAGCCTGCTCACCGCCGCCGTCTGCCGTCTGTTGGCACGCCGGGGGCTCAGCGTCGCGCCCTTCAAGGCCCAGAACATGGCCCTCAATTCCTTTGTGACCGAACAGGGGGAGGAGATGGGCCGGGCCCAGGTTCTGCAGGCCGCCGCCTGCGGCCTGCCCGCCGACGTGCGTATGAATCCGGTGCTGCTCAAGCCCACCTCCCACACGGGTTCTCAGGTCATCATGCTGGGACGGCCCGTGGGCCGGATGCGGGTGGGCGAATACCTGCGCTACAAGGCCGAAGCCTGGAAGGCCGTGCGCCGCGCCTACGACGAACTGTCGACGGGCATGGACGTCATGGTGCTGGAAGGCGCGGGCAGCCCGGCGGAGATCAATCTCAGGGCGCACGACATCGTGAACATGCGTATGGCCCGCCATGCCGGGGCACATGTGTTGTTGGTGGCGGACATTGACCGGGGCGGGGCCTTCGCGGCTCTGGTGGGCACCATGAGCCTGCTGGGCCGGGCCGACCGGGCGCGCGTGGCCGGATATGTGCTGAACAAATTCCGGGGCGACGCCTCCCTGCTGGACCCGGCCCTGGCGGCGGTGAGCCGCCGCACGCGCAGGCCGTTTCTGGGCGTGGTGCCCATGCTGGAGGATCTGCGCCTGCCCGAAGAGGATTCCGTGAGCTTCAAGCTGGGGACCACGCCGGGCCTGAGCGCGCCGCACGCGACGGATGGGGATGCGGCCCATGCGGAGAACTGTCTGGACATCGTGCTGGTGGATCTGCCCCATATCAGCAATTTCACCGATCTGGACGCCCTGCGCGTTGAAGCGGGCGTGCGTCTGCGCGTGGCGCGGCGCGGCGACGAACTGGGCACGCCGGACCTGGTGATTCTGCCGGGCAGCAAGAACAGCATCGCGGATATGCGCTTTTTGCGGCAATCGGGCCTGGCCGGGGCTCTGCGCGGCTATGCGCAGCGCGTCCTGAAGGAAGGCCGGGGCGTGCTGGCGGGCATTTGCGGCGGCCTGCAAATGCTGGGGCAAAACATTGCCGACCCGCTGAACCTGGAGGAAGGCGGCAGCGAGCCGGGCCTGGGCCTGCTGCCCCTGACCACGGAACTGGGCGGCGCGAAGTGCCTGCGCCGGACCTCGGGCCGGGCTCTGGCCGCGCTGGCGGGAGAGGAACTGGCAGTGACGGGATATGAAATCCACCACGGCCGCAGCGGACCTTCCGCCGCGGAAGTGGAGACGAAAGCGGCGGCCCTGACGCCGCTTTTGACCGACCATACGGGGCAGGCGCTCGGCTGGGGCCTGGCCGGGGCCGACGGCGCGGCGCGTGTCTGGGGCACCTATTTGCACGGCGTTTTCGACGCGGACGCTTTCCGCCATGCGCTGCTCAACCGCCTGCGCCGGGAGAGGGGCCTTGCGCCGCTTGCGGGAGCCGCTTACGGCCTGGGGCCGGAGTTGGACCGCCTGGCCGACGCCGTGGAGGCCGGTCTGGATATGACGGCTGTGTATCGCCTGTTGGGGCTCAACATCCAGTAGAGCGGCATGAAAATATCCTGTTTTCCATGGCTACGCTGCCTGTGTGCCACGGAAAAATGCGGTTTTCCCGCGCTTGGATTCTGGCGCGGATTACCTTTCTTTCCCCCGCCCTGCCGGATTCCCTCGCCACTGGCTGAGCAGCACCCCCGCAATGACCAGGGCCGAGGCCAGATACTGCGAGGGCAGAAAGACTTCGTGCAACAGGCTCACCCCGAACAGCAGCGTGAACACCGGAATCAGGTTGGTGTAGGCGGCGGCCTGCCCGGCGCAGAGCCGGTTGACCCCGAAATTATACAATCCGTAGCCGCCGAAGGTCACGCAGCCGCCGAGGTAGAGCACGCTGGCCCAGGGCGCCCAGTCGGGCAGTTCCAGGCCCAGGGAAATGGGGCGGCTCGTCTCCGGCAGAAAGAGCAGCAGCAGGCAGAAGAAAAGCATGCCCAGGCCGGATTGCGCGGCCGTGATCTGCATGGGATTGTAGAGCGGGGAAAGCCGCCGGGCGATGACCGTGTAAAAGGCGGCGCAGAGCATGGCCAGGGCTTCCAGCGTATTGCCCAGCAGGGGGTTTGCCGCATTGTCCGCCGGAGCGGCGGCCAGTGAAAGCCAGACCACCCCGCCCACGGCCATGGCGAAGCCCAGCCAGACCCGGCCGCTGATCCGCTCGCCCAGCGCCACCCAGGCCACGCCGGCAACAATCAGAGGCAACAGGGAGACCACCATGCCCGCTTGCGAGGCGGTGGTCAGGCGCAGGGCGTGGGTTTCAAACAGAAAATAGCAGCAGGGTTCGCAGAAGCCCATCAGCAGCAGGGCCCCCAAGTGCCCCTGGCGGCGCAGATCGCGGAACAGGCGCGGCCAGAGAGGCAGAAAAACCAGGCTGGCCACCAGCATACGCCCGGCCATGGCCTGAAGGGGCGTGAGCCCCGAAAGCGCGATGCGCAGAGCCACGTAAGAGGTGCTCCAGACGCACATGGCCGTGAGCAGGGCCAGGTGGGGAATACAGCGGGAAAAGGGGCGGGAAACGGAAGCGGGCATGGCGTCACCGTGCCCGGCGCGGGCCGGGGTGCCATCGCCGCTTCCGGCGATGGGTTGGAAGATGCTTTTTCCGCCAACCTATGGTACTAGGCCAAAGACATCAAGAAGACCGTCGAGAGAGAACGCGCCATTGCGGTGGGTGGGAGAAATGCATGACGATCCGGGCCATTATCAAAACGTCCAATCTGGTGCAGCTGGGCCTGGTGCTCCTGCTGGGCGTCTGCTTTTTCGGCCTTGGACGTGAGCTGCGGGAAGTCAACGGCCTGCTGCGTAACTTCTACCGCATAGACGCCCTGTTCAGCGAGTTGCAGGCCAATGCCGACGACAAATACCGTCTGGCTCTGGATTATGTCAGCGCGCCCAGCGCCAGAGGGCTGAAGGACTGGCAGAATCTTATCCTGGCGGAGCGCGGCATCGTCGCGCGGCCGCCCACGTCGTTTCTGGCGGGGGATGAGCGCTCTCTGCAGCGGATCGCGGACAGCCTCGACCTGCACACGGAAGGAAGGGAACTGCTTCAGTTCTGCCTGGACCAGAACGAATTGCTGAGCCGGCTGACCGAAGTGGCCGTCATGCGGGCGCGCGGCCTGTATCCCGACGAGCAGGGCGGATTTACCGTTGAGGGCGATCCCCAGCCCCGGCAGGCCCTGAAATGGATCTCCGACTCCAAGCTGGCGCTCATTCCCGGCAAAATTCTCAATGCCGGGCGGCAGCTGCGCGCCCATCGCTATCAGGATTTTCTGGCGCACATGTCCGTGCAGAGGCACGACGTATGGTGGACGCTCGGCTTTGCCGTGGGCGGTCTGATCCTGCTGGCGCTCAATGTGGCGGCCATCATGTTCACGCTGCACAAACGGGTGGTCAGGCCGCTGGCCCTGGTGGGGCGTTACGCCGAAGAGGTGGCCGCCGGGGACGATCCCCCGCCCCTGCGTCTGAAATACGGCGACGAACTGGCGGGCATGTTCGACTCCCTGCAAAAGATGAAGAGCGTCCTGCTGTCGCGCATTCAGGAGCTCAAAGCGGCCGAGTCCGCGGCGCACGCCAGCCGGCAGCAGGCCATCCGGGCCAGAAGCCAGGCGCTGGCCTCCCTGCAGATCGCCCGGAAAGCCTCCACCGTGCAGGAAGATTTTCTGCGCCGGATCAGCCATGAGATACGCACGCCCATGAACGCCATCATCGGCATGAGCTACCTGTGCCTGCAGACCAGGCTGAGCCCCAACCAGAGCAAGTATCTCTCCCAGATCAACAAGGCCGGCAGCACGCTGCTGGACATGTTCAACCGGATTCTGGACTTCGCCAGCGTGGACGAGGGCAGCCTGCGCCCCGAGCGCACGCTCTTTCCTCTGGGGCGCTTTCTGGAATTGCTGCGCCGGAGCGTGGCCGCCGAAGCCTCGGAGAAAAAGCTTTCCCTGACCCTGAACGCGGCTCCGGGCCTGCCCGCGTATCTGCTCGGCGACGAGCGGCATCTGGAGGAAGTGCTGCGCATTCTGCTGGACAACGCCGTGCAGTATACTTCCGAGGGCGGCGTGGAGCTGTCCGTGGCTCCTGTAAGGGAAACCCAGGGCAAGGCGCGTCTGCGTTTCTGCGTGGCCGACAGCGGCCCCGGCATCAGCAGCGAGAATCAGGCCAAACTGTTCGAACCCTTTGTGCCCGGCGACATGTCCATGACCCGTTCCGGCAGCGGCCTGGGCCTGGGTCTGGCGCTGGCCCGTCATCTGGTCGGCCTGATGGGCGGCGTGATTGAGGTGGACAGCGCGCCGGGCCGGGGCAGCCGCCTGAGTTTTGAGCTGGACTTCGACCTGCCGCCGGAAGAGGAAACCCGCGCGCCGACGATTGCGACCGGGGACAGCGAGGACGCGAACGCGGACGACGGGCATGGCGGAGAGCGCGCCTTAGTGCTGGTGGTGGACGACAACGAGATCAACCGCCAGATCGCCAGGGAACTGCTGGAGCAGGCCGGTCTGGCCGTAGCCGTGGCCGAAGACGGGAGCCGGGCCGTGGAATGCGTGCGGCGTCAATCCGTGGCTCTGGTGCTCATGGATGTACAGATGCCGGTCATGGACGGCATGGAGGCCACCCGCCGGATCCGGGAGATGGGACACTCGCCGTCCGAACTGCCCATCCTGGCCATGACGGCCCATACGGACAGCGGTTCGCGTATGGACGGCCGAGACGTGGGCATGAACGACTATCTGACCAAACCCGTGAATCCGGCGGCGCTCTATGCGGCGCTGGAGGAATGGCTGCCCGGCGGGCTGGCGCACAATCCCATGCGTGAAGCGGAGCGGCCGGAAGAAAACGCGGACGGCGCGACGCCGCCCGCCGCTCCTCCCTCCCCGCCGCTCCATCCGACCATCAATGCCAAGGCCGGTCTGGCCACGGTGGGCGGCAATGAAAAACTGTACAATGAGCTGCTGGTCCGTTTTGTGGAGCACTACGGCCAGAGCGCCACGCAGTTGCGGGATCTGCTGGAGCACGGGGACTATCGCGGCGCGGCGCGTCTGGCGCACACGGTCAAGGGCGTGGCCGCCAATCTGGGCGTGGAGCAGATTACGGAACTGACCCGTCAGATGGAAGACTGCCTGCCCGACGTGCCGCCCGCCGAGAATCTGCTGCAAGGTTTTGAGACGGCCATGGCCGAGGCCCTGGAGCAGATCCGCCTTTTGCAGAAGCACAACGGCCTGGCCGCCACGGCTGGCGACATGCGTCTGGCCGACGAGCACCGGCATGCGCTGCTGGACCTGCTCGGGGAACTGCCGCAACGCATGGAAACGGACTGGGGCGGCGTGGAAAGCGCGCTGGAGGCCTTCATACCCCTGGTGGAAGGCACGCCCTATGCCGAGGAACTGAGCAGGGTGCTGGCGGCGGTCAATGATTTCAATCCGGCGGACATGGCCGGACATGCCGAGCTGCTGCGCCGTCATCTGAGCGGAGACGCGGATGAAGACCGTCTTCTGCATTGACGACAATCCGCGCTACATGCTGCTGCTCAAGGTGGCCGTGCGCTCGTTGCGGGCCCTGCACGGGGCCGGTGTCCCCTGTCTCTGCGTGTATGCCGGGGACAAGACCGAGGTGCTGGAGGGACTGGCGCGTGAAAATGTGCCGCTGGCCCGCTACCGGCCCCGTCTCAGCCGTGAGTTGCTGCCGCCCGAAACCTATGCCAGCATCGGTTGCTTTCTGAAGCTGGAGCTGGCCCTAGTGCCGGAACTGGCCGGGGACGAGGCCGTGCTCTACTGCGATTCGGACGTGCTTTTTTACCGCCCTCTGGATGAGCTTTTCAGCGGGCCGTTGCCTCCGTATATGGGTATGGCGCGTGAACATACGGCCCCTTTCTACCACGATCACGAGACGCTTTCCTATACGTTTCGGGAGCGGCGCTATACCGTGCCCATGCCTTTTCCCATCTGGACATTTTCCAGCGGCGTGGTGTTGTTCAATCTGGCGCGGCTGCGGCGGCGCGGCCTGATCGACCATTTTCTGGCTTTTTCCCTCCAGAATGTGGGGAGTATCGGCAATCTGGACCAGTCTTTGCTGAACTATTTTTTCGGCAGGCGCATCACCCGCCTGGAGGGCCGCTGGAACCGGCCCCCGTATCAGGCCGACTGCCTGGACACGGCGCATATCGTGCATTTTCACGGCCCCAAGCCCTGGGACGTCAAGAGCGCCTGGGCCAGGGAATTGCGCATCAACCATTTCGAGGCCCTGCGCCGGGTCTGGCTGGACTATCTGGAGCCGGACGAGCGGGCCCTGGCGGAAAGTTGGGGCTGAGCGGAGGCAAGAGCCCCCTTTTACCCGGCTGGAGCTGTCTGTTCCGGTTTCGCATGCCGCTGCGGGAAGTTTGCAAAAATTATGCGTCCCCCGCGCTGGGCGTCGGTGCTCGCGTGAGAAAGGCGCGCTCTCAAGTCTTTTGCATTGCGGCCGATAGAGAAAGGATACACGCGGCGTGCCCGGGCCGCATTGAGGAGGTTTTGCCATGAGTCAGACTACGGACGAGATGAAAGGCCAGGGACATGACGAGCACGACGGCGATCTGATCCAGTTGGTCACCTTCCGCATCGGCGAGGAAGAATTCGGCGTGGACATCCTGGCCGTTCAGGAAATCATCCGCCTGATGCAGATCACCATGGTGCCGCGCGCTCCCGCCTTCATTGAAGGGGTCATCAACCTGCGCGGCAAGGTGATTCCGGTCATCAACATGCGGACCCGCTTCGGCATGCCCGCCCTTGAGCACGACAGCAACACCCGCATCGTGGTTATGGAACTGGAGCAGAAAATCGTGGGTTTTCTGGTGGACGGCGTTTCCGAGGTGCTGCGCATTCCGGCCGGCACCGTGGAGGATCCGCCGCCGGTGGTGGCCGGCATCGGTTCCGAATACATCCGCGGCATCGGCAAGTTGGACGACCGTCTGCTGATCCTGCTGGAGCTGGACAATCTGCTTTGTGATATTGATTTGAGCGGCTCGTAGTTTGAGGCCGGGACGCGGCGCGCAATACTCCCCCGATGCCGCCCCGGAGCTTGCTCCGGACGGCGATAGAGGGTATTGCAAAAGTTCTCCGGGGCATGCCGCTTCCGGAGAACTTTTGCAATCTGCGGGGGGTGGCCGACATGGCCTTGCGTCTTTCGCGTTCCATCGTGGGTGAAGCCGAAGCCCGTGCCGTCAGTCGGGTGATCCTGGAAGACGGCTATCTGGGCATGGGCAATGAAACCCGTTTGTTCGAAGAAGAACTGGCTGCCTATCTCGGCGTGACGCCGCAACAGATCATTACCGTCAATACGGGCACGGCGGCCCTGCATCTGGCTGTGGACGCCGTGGCCGCCCAATGCCGCGTCACGGACGGCCCGGCCGAAGTGCTGGTGCCGTCGCTGACCTTTGTGGCTTCCTTTCAGGCTGTTACGGCGGCGGGCTGTGTGCCCGTGGCCTGCGACGTGCTGCCCGAAACCGGCACCCTGGACCTCATGGATGCGGAAAAACGCCTCACCCCCCGCACCATCGCGGTCATGCCCGTGGACTACGCCAGCAACCCCTGGCATCTGGACGAGGTCTATGACTTCGCCCGGCGCAAAGGTCTGCGCGTGGTGGAGGACGCGGCCCACGCCTTCGGCTGCCGCCATCACGGGCGCAAAATCGGCAGCTTCGGGGATATGGTCTGTTTCAGTTTTGACGGCATCAAAAACATCACTTCCGGCGAGGGCGGCTGCCTGGTAGCCTTTGACCCCGAGGCCGCGCGTCTGGCCTCGGACGCGCGCCTGCTCTCCGTGGAGAATGACGCCCAGAAGCGTTTCGCTGGCGCGCGCTCCTGGGACCCGGACGTCAAACGGCAGGGCTGGCGCTATCATATGAGCAACCTCATGGCCGCCATCGGCAGAGTGCAGCTTTCCCGGCTGGAGAGCGAATTCATTCCGGCCCGGCGCGCTCTGGCCGCCGTCTACGCCGAACGTCTGGCCGATCTGCCGGGCGCGGCCCTGCTGCGCACCGATCCGGAGGACTTCATTGTGCCGCACATCCTGCCCGTGCGCATCCTCAACGGACGCAAGGAGGCGATCAAGGAAGCCCTGAGCCGGGAGGGCGTTCCCACGGGCGTGCATTACAAGCCCAACCATCTGCTGAGCTTTTTCGGCGGCGGCGCCGTGAGCCTGCCGGTCACCGAGCGGCTCTATGCCGAACTGGTGACCCTGCCCCTGCACCCCGGCCTGAGCCGGAAGGACGCGGAAAACGTCTGCGCGGCTCTGGCCCGCGCCGTGTCGGCATAAGGGGCTTCCGTGCAAGGCTGTTCCGTTATTTCCGTCTGAAGGAGTCGTCATGTCCGCCCGTCCCGCCCCTTTGCTGGCCTTGGTCGTCCCCTGCTACAACGAGGAGGAAACCCTGCCGCGCACGCTGACCGCCTTGGCGGAACTGCTGGAGCGCTGCAAGGCTCAGGGCCTGATCCGGCCCGAAAGCTACGCCCTGTATGTGGATGACGGCAGCCGCGACCGGACCTGGCAACTGCTTGAGGCCCGCCACCGTCAGGATCCTTTCTGCCGGGGCGTCAGCTTCGCGGCCAACGCCGGGCATCAGAACGCGGTCTGGGCCGGCATGGACATGGCCCGCCAATGGGGCGTGGACTGCATCATCAGCCTGGACGCCGACCTTCAGGACGACATCGGCGTCATCCCGGACATGCTGGCCCGCTATGCGGAGGGCTGCGACATCGTCTACGGCGTACGTAACGACCGCAGCACGGATACCTCTTTCAAGCGGGGCACGGCACATTTCTTCTACCGCCTCATGGGCTGGCTGAACGTGCGCCTGATCCCGGACCATGCGGACTACCGTCTGGTGGCCCGGCCCGTGCTGGAGGCCCTGCAGGGCTTTGAGGAACAGACGCTTTTTCTGCGCGGGCTTTTCCCCACGCTGGGCTTCAAGACCGGCAAAGTCTATTATTCCCGGCTCTCGCGGCAGGCCGGAGAAAGCAAATATCCCCTGCTGAAAATGCTGTCCTTCGCCTGGAGGGGCATAACCTCCTGCAGCGCGGCGCCCCTGCGTCTGGCGGGCTTTATGAGCCTGCTCTGCATGCTCGCGGCCCTGGTCTGCTGTCTGGTTTCGTTTTTCAAGTATCTGGAGGGCGAGGTCATACAGGGCTGGACGTCCCTGATTATCGTGGCTCTGCTGTTGGGCTCGGTGCAGTTGTTCTGCCTCTCCGTCATGGGCGAGTATATCGCCAAGATTTTTACTGAAGTGCGGCGGCGGCCCCGCTATATTGTGGAAAAGACCCTATGACCGGCTTTGTCCCCACCTGGGAGGACCTGCGGCGTTTTGTGCAAAGCCTGCTGGCCCGGCGCTGGATACGCTTCGGCCTGGTGGGCGGCGCGGCGACCCTCTGTTACGCCCTGCTGGGCCTGCTTTTCGTGAACGTCTGGGCCATGCCCCTGTTGCTGGGCAACGGTCTGGCCTATCTGATCAGTTTTGCCGTTTCCTATCTGGGCCAGAGCTTCTGGACCTTTCAGGCCAGGGGCGGCCACCGGGCCATGCTGCCGCGTTTCGCCGCCACCCAGGCCGTGGGCCTGGGGCTCAACTCCTGCATTGTCTGGCTGCTCGTCCGCTTCGGCCTGAGCTATGAACTGGCCATGCCCGTGGCTGTGGTGCTGGTGCCGGTTGTTGTCTATCTGCTCTGCAAATACTGGGTCTTTCGCCGGACGCGGGGCCTGAGCGGTTCCGGGAATACTTCGGAGGGCGCCAAACCATGAGCACTCCCGCCGTCTCCGTGATCATGAACTGCCTGAACAGCGCGCGGGATCTGCGCGCGGCCCTGGACAGCCTCATGGCCCAGAGCTTTGAGGATTTTGAAGTCGTCTTCTGGGACAATGGATCCACGGACGACAGCCCGGCCATCGCCCGGAGCTACGGTCCCAGGCTGCGCTATTTTCGCGGTGAAAAGACCGTGCCCCTGGGCGCCGCGCGCAATCTGGCCCTGGCTCAGGCGCGCGGCCGCTATCTGGCTTTTCTGGACTGCGACGATCTCTGGCGTCCGCAAAAACTGGAAAAACAGGTGGCCCTGTTCGAAGCCAATGAGCGGGTGGGGCTGGTCTGCACGGATACGGAGATTTTTGACGGCAGACGTGTGCTCAAGCGCCTCTTCGCCGAGGCCCGGCCCGCGCGCGGCATGGTCTTCGGCGCGCTCATGGAGCGACAGTGGATTTCCATGTCCTCGGCCATGATCCGGCGCGAGGCTCTGGCCGGGCTGGCGGCCGATGCCGGGACACGGGAGGGCGGCTGGTTTGACGAAAGCCTCAACGTCTGCGAGGAGGCCGACGTCTTTTACCGCATCGCCCATGATTGGGAGCTGGACTACGTGGATGAGCCCCTGACCCTCTGGCGGGTGCACGGGGCCAACACCACGTTCCGCAAATTCGGCCAGTTCGCGGATGAGACCTTGCGCATTCTGGACAAGCACCGCCGCCTCTATCCCGGCTATGACGCGGAGCACGCCGATCTGGCGGCCCTGCTGACGCGGCGCGCGGCCTTTCAGAAGGCCGTGGCCCTCTGGCGCGAGGGGCGCAACGCCGAGGCCCGCGCCGCTATCGCGCCCTGGCGCAAGCTGTCGCGCAAGTACCGTCTGTTCTGGTGGGCCAGTTTTCTGCCCGGCTCTCTTTTCGATCTGTCGGCGCGGATTTATTTCGCCCTGCCCGCCGGGTTGCGTCGCTGATAAAAGATGAAAAAATGTCAACAGCAATGTGGAACGCGTTTTTTCCCTCTTCCAAGGCTGCGCTCTGGGCAAGGGGGTGATGCGCTATGCCGCGTCCATCCAGGTGGAATAGTGTGGCGTCGGCCTGAATAAGGTATTGCGGGGCTATGCCAAACGCTGAACAGTCTTTTCTGCCGGAGGGAGGGCGTTCTGACGGCATACGGCGCAGTTGCCGCGCCCGATAAGCGCAAAACCCGGAGCGACAGACGCCGCTCCGGGTTTTGCGCTTATCGGACAGGGGCTTTCCCTTCAAGCAAGCCGCAGCCGCGACAGTGACTTGTGCGACTGGAATAAAGACAACAGCGCTGACGCGACCAGAGAAAAAAGAACATGGTGTCGACACGCCCTCGTTCAGCTTTGTTTCAGTTCCTGAATCAGCCGCGTCAGGCCCTGGGCCTGACCGGCCAGTTCCTCGACGGCCTTGGCCGCTTCAGCCATGACGATGGCGGTTTCCTTGGCCCTGTCGCTGACCAGGATCAGGGACTGATTGATTTCCTGACTGGCGGAGGACTGCTCCTCGCTGGCTGTGGCAATGGCGTTGACCTGGTCGGCGGTGGCTTCCACCGTGGCCACGATATCCTCCAGCGCCCGGCCCGAGTCGCTGGCCAGCTCCGTGGCCTGACCGATCTGGTCCACAGCGGCGTCTACGGCGTCCATGCTTTTGCTTGTGCTCTCCTGAATGGCCGTGATGGCGTTGCCCACGTCTTGCGTGGAAGCCATGGTTTTTTCAGCCAGTTTGCGCACCTCGTCGGCCACCACGGCGAAACCGCGCCCGGCCTCACCGGCACGCGCCGCCTCGATGGCCGCGTTGAGGGCCAGCAGGTTGGTCTGGTCCGCAATGTCCGAGATCACGTTCATGATCCGGGTAATGGCCTGGGCGTGCTCATTGAGCTGGGCCATGTCCTCCTTGACCGCTATGGACATGCGATGCACTTCCTCAATGCTCTGTACGGCCTTCTCCACAATGCCCGCGCCGGTCAGGGCTTTTCCCTTGGTTTCCGTGGAGGCGGAAGAGGCCGAACCGGCGTTCCGGGCCACATCCTGAACCGTGGCGTCCATTTCGTTCATGGCCGTGGCCGCTTCCGAAAGGCGCCGGGCCGCTTCGCCCGCGCCCTTGTCGGCCTGCTCGATCTGGGCGGACAATTGGGTGGAGGCCGAGGAAAACACATTGCCCATGGCTTCCAGCTTGTCCGCAGCCGCCAGCATGGCCCTGGTTTTGGCCTGTGCTTCCTGGCCGGCGCGTTCCGCCTCGTGCATGGCCTCCTGCGCCTTGCGGGATTGTTCCTCGGCTTTGCAGGATTGTTGTTCGGCTTCGCCGATTTTTTCGTTCAGCGCGTCCACCATGCTGTCCAGCGCCACGGAGAGCTGGCCGATTTCATCCTTTCTGGCCAGGCCCAGCCGCTGGTCCAGCTGTCCGTCGGCCACGGCGCGGGCGAAGCGCAGGGCCCGGCTCACCGGGCCGGTGATGCCGCGGGTGAGCACGAGGCCGATCAGCAGGCCCGCGAGCAGGGCGACTGCGCTGACCGTGTAAATCAGGGTGATGGCCCTTTCGTTTTGCTTGTCCACGGCATTGATGGCCGCATCCTGGAGTCTGTCGCCGGCTCCGGCGATGCCGCGCGCGGCCAGGATGCCCGCCTCACAGGCTTGATCGCGCCGGGCGTCAAGCTCGTCGATGCGCTTCCAGAGTTGCAGCGTTTGGGCCTGGGCGTCCCTGTATTCCTCAATATGGACGCGCAGGTTGGTCAGGAGTTCCCGCAGGTCGGCTCTTTTTATTTGCGGCAGCAGTTCGTCCACCTGTTTGAGCAGCGCGGGAAAAAACACCGGCAGGTTGTCTTTGGCATACTCCCGGTTGTTTTCGGACAGGCTGCGCAACATGCGGACGCGGAGGTAATTGATGGCGTCCATGATCCGCTGCCCGGCCTGGACCAGGGGCAGGGCTCTGGCCGCTTCCGTGCTGTTCTGCTCCGCCACGAACTGGTTGAGCACCGCGTTCATCCGCTGCATGTAGGCCCGCGTCTCGCTCAGCAGACTCGCGCCTGCCTCGTTCATCCGTTTGCGCAGGGCCACCAGCTCCTGCTGGGCCGCGTGCGTTTCCAGCAGCGTTGTCTTCAGGCTTTCAAAGGCCTTGCGGCCCGCTGCGGTTTTACCCGTGTCCGGGATGGTGTCGGGATTGGCCTTGAGGTGGGCCGCAAGGCCGGTCAGACTCTGGTCGGTCTGATCCAGCAGGCTTTGAACATTCTCCCAGGCCTTGGCGCTGCCCTCCTGAAAGGCGAGCATCTGGCCGGGAATGGCGGTCACCTGCTGGTTCAGGACATTGGCACGCTGCTGCAGGGGCGCGAAAGCCTCTTTGATATGGGTGGTTTCCCGCTCCACAGTTCCCATCACGTTCAGGGATACCGCGCTGATGGATACGGCCAGCAGCAGTATGAGGCCGATGCCCACGGCCATCTTCTGCCAGATTTTCAGATTCTTCATCAGGTTCGCCCTTTGCCTCGTCGAGGCATTCTGCAAGTCCACATGCCGGTCAGGCCGCGCGACATAAAACAGCCGGGACTGCTGTCCCGCCGCTTGGCTTCGTCATTACCGCCGGTTGTTCCAGTACAATTCTTTTATTCGGAAGAGAAGGAGAAAAAATTATATACGGTGTGCGGAAAAATCACATTTGCCCGGACGAGTTTGACAGAAAAAACCGCCCCTTGCGGGGCGGTCAAAACGTTGAAAAAGTCAACACGATCAAAAAACGGGAGAATATCTTATATTAAACGTCTGATTTTTATATCTTTCATTACAACAAACGTTTTCGGAAACGAACTCGCGGCAACGCAAAGCCGCGTTTCGCGGCCGTTGCCTTCAGTCTGTCCGACCCGCATGGGGCGGTGTGTCGCGCGTGGCGTGGCTTACTCGTCGCCCACCTTGAGGGCGGCCAAAAAAGCCTCCTGCGGCAATTCCACATTGCCCATGCGCTTCATGCGTTTTTTGCCTTCCTTCTGCTTTTCCAGCAGCTTGCGCTTGCGGGTGATGTCGCCGCCGTAGCATTTGGCGGTGACGTCCTTGCGGAAGGCCGAGACCGTCTCGCGGGCGATGATCTTCTGGCCGATGGCCGCCTGGATAGCCACCTGGAAAAGCTGGCGCGGGATGGTGCGCTTGAGCTTGAGGGCCAGGGAACGGCCGTAGGCATAGGCCTTGTCGCGGTGCACAATGACGGCCAAGGCGTCCACGGGCTCGCCGTTGAGCATGATGTCCAGGCGCACCAGGTCGGAATCGCGGTAGTCGATGGGCTGGTAGTCCATGGAGGCGTAGCCGCGCGTGGCGGATTTGAGGCGGTCGAAAAAGTCGTAGACGATTTCGGCAAAGGGCATTTCATAGGTCACCACCACCCGGTTGGCGGCCAGGTAGTGCAGATTTTTCTGGGTGCCGCGCTTTTCCTCGCAGAGCTTCATGACATTGCCCACGTATTCGTTGGGCACATGAATGTCCATGCTTACGTAGGGTTCATACAGGGCGCGGATCTTGGTCGGGTCCGGCAGGTGGCTGGGATTGTCGATTTCCAGGGTTTTGCCGTCCACGGTATCCACCTTGTAGACCACTGAAGGCGCGGTGGCGATGAGGCCCACCTCGAATTCGCGTTCCAGGCGCTCCTGGATGATCTCCATGTGCAGCAGGCCCAGAAAACCGCAGCGGAAGCCGAAACCCAGAGCCTGGGAGGTTTCCGGCTCAAAGCTGAAGGCCGCGTCGTTGAGCTGGAGCTTTTCCAGGGCGGCCTTGAGGTTTTCGTATTCGTCGGATTCCGTGGGATAAAGCCCGCAGAAAACCATGGGTTTGACTTCTTTGAAGCCGGGCACGGCTTCGCGGGCCGGATTGTCGGCCAGGGTGAGGGTGTCGCCCACGCGGGCGTCGCCCAGTTCCTTGATGGAGCCGCACAAAAAGCCCACTTCGCCGGCGGTCAGCTCCTTCACGTCCGAGGCCTCGGGCGAAAACACGCCCAGCCGCAGCACCTCGTATTCCTTGCCCGTGCTCATCAGCCGGACGCGGTCGCCCAGGCGCACCGCGCCGTCCATGACCCGGAACAGCGTCACCACGCCCTGATAGCTGTCGTACCAGGAGTCGAAAATCAGGGCCTTGAGCGGCGCGTCCGGATCGCCCTTGGGCGCGGGCAGACGCCGGACGATGGCTTCCAGCACCGCGTCCACGCCCATGCCTGTCTTGGCCGACACCGGCAGGGCCTCGGCGCAGTCCAGGCCGATGCTTTCCTCAATCTCGGCCTTGACCCGGTCCACTTCGGCGCTGGGCAGGTCGATCTTGTTCAGCACCGGGATGATTTCATGGTCGTGGTCCAGAGCCAGATAGACGTTGGCCAGGGTCTGGGCCTCCACGCCCTGAGTGGCGTCCACCACCAGCAGCGCGCCTTCGCAGGCCGCCAGGGAGCGCGAAACCTCGTAGTTGAAGTCCACATGGCCGGGCGTGTCGATGAGATTGAGTTCGTATTCCAGGCCGTCGGCGGCCAGATAGGGAATGCGCACGGTCTGGGCCTTGATGGTAATGCCGCGCTCCCGTTCCAGATCCATTTTGTCCAGATACTGCTGCCGGGCCTCGCGCGCGCTGACCACCCGCGTGAGTTCCAGAATACGGTCGGCCAGGGTGGATTTGCCGTGGTCGATATGGGCGATGATGCAAAAATTGCGGATGCGATCCTGTGTGGGCATGGTATGTCCTGCGAGGGCTGCGGGGTACGGAAAAAGAGAATTTTAGGCGAAAATTCCGGCAAAGTCCACGCCGGCCCGGCATCCGTACAGGGCAGACGCATCCGCCCTGGGCATTCGCGCGGATGGTCTTCCGCTATGCCGTCCCGGCGGGGACAACCCGTTCCAGCGCCTCTCGGGCCAGGCCGCTCACGCTTTTTTCATAGATCCGGTCGCCGTCGAAAAGTTCACAGCTTTCGTCGTGTCCGGCGTCAGCCAGGCGGCGCAGGGCGGGCGCGTCCATGAGATCCGGCGGCAGGCGGCCCAAAGCCCAGGCGGCCATGCCCCGGCAGATCACGTCCTTGTCTTCCAGGCCCTTGCGCAGCCAGGGCCGCGCGGCAACGCAGAGTTCGGGCCGGGCCTGGGCCAGACGGCCGATGGCCCAATAGCACGAACGCCGCAGCAGATCGTTGTCGCAGTAATTGTCGTCCCGGCCCAGGTCAATGATGTAGGAGGCCAGCACGCGGTGGAAGTCTTTGGCCAGGAGCGGGCTGGCGGCCAGGCTTTCGCCGAAGGCCTCGGGAATGCCCCAGCCGATGTTGCCGGACTCCTCATTCATATGCCACATGAAACGGCGGATGATGTTGCGGGCCGCCTCGGGTTCGCGTTCGGCCAGACGGGCCGTGGTCAGGCCCAGGGCCGTTGCGGCCCGGTGCATGGTCTGCGGACCCAGCAGGAGAAAGGAAAAGAGCGGCCCCACATGGGCCGCGCCGCCCGCGGCGATTTCATCCAGATGCTCCCGCCATTGCGGACTCTGCAAATACTGCTTCAGTTGTTGTTTGGCCGAACGCATCCGGGGCATGGCTTTCCTCCGCTGGGTTAACGTGCATCTTCAACAAGAATTACGACTTTTTCAGCGTCTGGCAAGCTGCCGTATCATGCTCAAGGCATGTCAAGATTACAGGGTGCAGAAGAAGATGACCCAGAACGGCACGCTGAAATCCAGAACCATGGCGTGCACGATGGAGATGAAAATCCAGTCCCGGCCCGCGTAACGGGCGATGATCGGCAGGGTGGTGTCCATGGTGGAGGCCCCGCCGCAGGAAATGGGGGCCAGCGGCCCCAGCAGGCGCACCAGCAGCGGCGTGCCGACCAGGGTCAGGATTTCGCGCAAAATGTTGCTGAGCAGAGCTACTGTGCCCAGTTCCGCGCCCTTGTACTGGGTGATGAAGATGGAGGACAGGGAATAATAGGCAAAGCCCGCGCCCACGGCCAGGCAGTCCGCCAGACTGTACGCTAGAAAAAGGCTGGCCGCGGCCACGCCCGCGAAGGTGCCCACAGTGGTGGCCAGGGGGGCCAGCAGCACGCGCGGACGCAGGGTGCGCAGAATCTCTCCCAGCCGCCGGTCCGAACCGATGGACAGGCCCACCAGGCCCATGAGCAGCCAGAGCAGGTAGAGCGTGGCGTCATGCTCCACAAAATAGCGGGGAATCAGGCCCAGCCGGGCCAGACCCAGACCCGCGCCGAAAAAGGCCAGAATCAGCAGGCTTCCAGACATAGGGACGTAAGGCTCCCGGCTCGTTACCCGCCGCCGTGCGGCGGCTGGACGTCAACAGGCGTTTTGGGGGAGTTCCCTGTGCCGGGGGGAGGGGGAAAATCGCGGAACCAGCGCCGGATCACGGCCACACAGGCCAGGGAACCGGCCACGCCCGCCAGGGTCAGCAGCAGGGCCTTGCCGCCCAGCAGGGGCAGATTGCGCATCAGCTCCTCATTGCCGCCCACGGCCACGCCCAGAGAAAAAAGCAGCAGCATGATGGCGGGCGTAATGCAACGGCTCAGCGCGCCGAGCCAGCGCTGGCCGCGCAGCAGCCGCCCCAGCAGTATGCCCAGCAGCATCAGGCCCATGGCGATGAACATCTTCTTCCCGTTTCCCTTGAGTGTGTCTGTCCGGCCGTCTGTCAGGCCCGGACCACCTGGCGCAGGGCCTGCCGTAAAAAAGCCAGCATGGCCGTGTAACGCTGTTCCTCGTGCAGCAGATATTCCACATCCCAGAGCACCCAGACCAGATGCCCGTGATGGCGGGTCTGCTGCAGGGGGCGCAGACCGCCCGGCAGGGCCAGGGCCTTGACCGCCGCCGAGCCCATGACCACCACGCCGCGCGCGCCCAGCTTGTGCACGCCGGACCAGAAAGCGTCGGCATGGGGCGCGAAGCCGTTTGCGTCCGCCTCTCCTGCATCCTGGACGGGCAGGCAGGCGGGCCAGAAAGTATGGGTGCCCGCCGGATGGGCCAGATCGCCCAGCAGGCGTTGCAGAAAGGCCCGCCGGTCCAGGCGCTGCCTGTCGCGCGCGCCCTGCGCGTCGCAGATATCCCGGCCGAGATTCCAGTAGGTCCAGACCACCAGGCCGGGCCGGGTGGCCGCCAGACGTTCCCGCCAAGGCGCGGGCCAGACGTGCGGCGGCAGGGGCTGCCAGCGGCCGTCGTGCCGGGAGGCCGGTGAGGTCTGGCCGGCTTCGGCGGCAACCCGCGTCGGGGCGGCGGAATTCTCCGCGCGCGGCGGGCGGCGCGGCTCAGCTGGATGTGCCGGGCGGGCGGACGACGCCGGGCGGACCGGCTGCGTATTCCGGCGCGCCGGTTGCGGCAAAACGGCGCTGAACGAGCGTTCCGGAGGGACGTCGCCGGGCAGCAGCAGGCAGCGCAGGCCACGGCTCTGCCAGAGCGCGCCCAGCGGATTCAGATCCGCAAAAGCCATGAGCACAGCTCCCAGGCCACATCGGCCTTGCTTTGCGAGGGCCAGATTTCCTCGCGGCCGTGCGCGTCGGCCACGGCCATGCTGTTGGTGGGCGCGCCAAAGCCGCTGTCCGGCGCGTTGACGCGGTTGGCCGCCAGCAGGTCGGCCTTTTTGCGGGCCAGTTTGGCGCGCGCCAGAGGCAGCAGGGCGTCCATGTCCGGGGTGGTTTCCGCCGCGAAGCCCAGCACTTTCTGGCCGGGACGGCGCACGGCGGCCAAGCTTTGCAGAATGTCCGGATTAGGACTGAATTTCAGGCTGAAGCCTTCCGGGGCCTTGGATTTCTTGAATTTGCGCCCGCAGCCGCATTCCGGGGGATCGGGCGAAAAATCGGCCACGGCGGCTGTGAACATGCCCATGTCCATATCCGGCCAGAGGCTTCGCGCGGCCTCGTGCATTTCGCGCGCGCCGGTCACGTCGAGGCGGCGCACGCCCCGCGGCAGAAAGGCCGTGACCCCCGGCCCGCAGACGACCGCCACCTCGGCCCCGCGCAGCCAGGCGCAGACAGCCAGGGCCGCGCCCATCAGGCCGCTGGAGGGATTGGACCAGAAGCGCACCCCGTCCCAGGCCTCACGCGTGGGCCCCAGCGTGACCATGACCCGCAGTCCGGCCATGTCCTGCGGGGCCAGAGCCCGCAAACCGGCCAGAAAAATTTCCGGCAGGGCGGCCAGCCGTCCCCGGCCTTCGTCGCCGCAGGCCGTGCCGCCGCGGTCCGGCCCCACGAAACGCGCGCCGCGCTGTTCCAGCAGGGCCGCGTTGGCCCGGGTGGCCGGGTGGGTCCACATGCGCGGGTTCATGGCCGGGGCCAGGACCAGGGGGCCGTCAAAGGCCAGGGCCTGCGCCGAGAGCATATCCGCGGCCGCGCCGTGGGCCAGACGCGCCAGGGCGTCGGCCGAGACCGGAGCCACAACCATGGCCTGGGCGCGCTGCCCCGGCTCCAGATGGGCGAAAATATCCTGGCCCGGCTCGAACATGCCGCCATAGACCGGCAGTGCGCCCAGAGATTCGAAGAGCAGGGGCGTGACGAAGCGCCGCGCCCCGTCCGTGAGCGTGACCGAGACGTGGATGCCCAGTTTGAGCCAGGCCCGCAGCAGGTCCGTGGCCCGGTAGCAGGCCACCGAACCGCAGACGCCCAGATGCAGGCGCTTGTGGGCAAAGCGCGTGCTCTGGTCAAACGGGGCGGCAAGAGACGCGGCAGGGCAGGTCACAGATTGCGCTCCTGCAAGCCGCCGGAAGCGGCGGGCGCTCCGCCGCCCTGGTCGCCGCTCCCTCCCCATTGCTCGGTGGTGCCGGGCGCGGGCGGCGTGGGGCTGCTCTGTCCCCTTTCGCCGTTTATGGGCGGATATTCCTCACCGGGCAGCTCGGCGCCGCTTTCCGCCGCGCCGGGCAGGCTGAGGGCCGCGCCGTCGGGCAGGCGGCCGCCCGTCCAGATTTCAAGAATGGTCAGCACGGTCTGGCGGCGGAAAGCCAGCACGGCCAGACTGTTGCCCTTGTCGTAGACGTAGAGGGAGCGGTCCCCCTTGCGCAGGGAGAGGCGCAGCTGCCAGCCCTGGCCCTGCAGGGCTGTGAACATGCTCTGCGCCGCCTGCGCGGCGTCCACATTGCCGCGCAGGGTTTCCAGACCCTCACGGCCCCCGTCCGCGCCGTAATTCATATAGCCGTGCGAGGCGTAGCGCTGCATGCCGGCGGGCAGGGGCACGCCCAGCAGCTGGCTGGACGCCGCGTCCGCGCCGCCGGTGAGCGGGTCATTGGAAAAGGGATTGCCGACGCCCATGGAGGCGCAGCCTTGGGCGGCGGCGAGGACCAGCCCCAGAGCGAGGGTGACAAGCGTGCGTCGCATGGCTATACTCCTTCCCCCGGACGCTCAGGCCGTCCGGATTCAGGAACACAGCCTAGCCTCTCCGCCGCGCCCTGACAAGCCCGGCGGCGGGCCGGGTCAAAACGGGCAGATCAAAAAAGACCGCGCCGACAAATTGGGGTTCTGAATGTTCAGTCTGTCGCGCCTGGCGGATCTGCGGTTCAGCGATGTTGAGCAAGGCATCCGCCACTCCGTCGGAACGACGCGGAGGCGGATGCCGACGCCGGAAGGATCCGGCGGAAAATGAAGCCGATAATAAATAAGACGCGCTTGCCGCACAGGCCGGGCGCAGCAGCGAGGCCCGCCACAGCCATGATTCCCGAAGAAGCCGATTTTTTTCTGAGCAGCTACCGTTTTGATCTGCCGCCGGAGCAGATCGCCCAGTTCCCTCCGGAAGAGCGCGGCGCATCGCGTCTGCTGGTCATGCCGCGCAAGGGCGCTCCCGATCCTTGTCCTGAACTGCGTCACGCCATGTTCAGCGAACTGCCCGACCTGTTGCCGCCCGGCGCGCTGATCGTAGCCAACAATTCGCGCGTCCTCCAGGCCCGCCTGCTGGGATCGCGGTTTACGGGCGGCAAAGTGGAATTTCTGCTGCTCACGCCCCTGCCCCTGGTCATGGAGCGGGCCTCCCCCGACAAGGTCGGCGGCGCGGACGCCTTCAGCGCCGAGGCCGAGGGGCTGGTGCGTTGCGGCGGCAGCGTGCGCGAGGGCGAAACCTTCGCCTTCGGCGCGGGCATCAGGGTCACGGTGCTGGAATCCGGCCCCTTCGGCAAACGCCGGGTGCGGCTGGCCTGGCGGGGCGATCTGGCCAAGGCCTTCGCGGCTACCGGGCACATCCCCCTGCCGCCCTACATTAAACGCGCCGACGGCGAAGAGGACCTCAGCCGTTACCAGACCGTCTACGCCAGGGACGACAAAACCGGCTCCGTGGCCGCGCCCACGGCCGGTCTGCATTTCACCCCGGCTCTGCGCGAGCGGCTGGCGGCGCGGGGCTTTGAATGGGCCGAAGTGACCCTCTACGTGGGTTACGGCACTTTCAGTCCGGTGCGTAGCGAGGATATTCGCGGCCACCGCATGCACCGTGAATATGTGGAGGTGCCTGAGGCCACCGCCGAAGCCGTGGCCAGGGCCAAGGCCCAGGGCCGTCCCGTGCTGGCTGTGGGCACCACCAGCGTGCGGACCCTGGAGGGCGTGGCCGAACTCTGCGGCCGGGTGCAGCCCTACACGGGCTGGACGGACATTTTTCTCTATCCCGGCAGGAGTTTTCGCGTGGTGGACGCCATGCTGACCAACTTCCATCTGCCGGAATCCTCGCTGCTCATGCTGGTTTCGGCCTTTGCCGGGCGTGAGCGCATGCTGGCGGCCTATGCCGAAGCCGTGGCCCGGGGCTACCGCTTTTTCTCCTACGGGGACGCCATGCTTATAAAGTAGGCGGGACCGGTTTCCCGGTCCGTATCCAATGCGGACGCAGCGCCCGCGGAGACGCTGCAAGGAGCGCAAAAAATATATGTCGCGAATAGTTTTTCTGGAAGACCGCTGCAAGGGTTGCCGTCTCTGCGTGGAGGCCTGCCCTGTGCATATTCTTCGTCCGTCGGGGCGTTTCAACCATCAGGGCTATGAAATTATGGAGATGGACGGCCAGTGCACGGGCTGCGCCTCCTGCGCCGTCATGTGCCCGGACGCGGCCATCCGGGTGTTCAAAAGCGCCAAAGCCAAAAGCGCGGCGGAAGGGGGCGCGGCATGAGCGCATCACAGACGGAACGCGTGCTGATCAAGGGCAACGAGGCTGTGGCCTTCGGCGCGGTGGACGCGGGCTGCCGCTGCTATTTCGGCTATCCCATCACGCCCCAGAATGAAATTCCCGAGGCTCTCTCCGTGCTGCTGCCAGAGAACGGCGGCCGGTTCGTGCAGGCCGAAAGCGAAGTGGCCGCCTCCAACATGCTGCTGGGCGCGGCGGCCTGCGGCGTCCCGGCCATGACCTCGTCCTCCGGCTGCGGCATCTCGCTGATGCAGGAGGCCGTTTCCTACATGGCCGGCAGCCACGTGCCAGGCGTCATCGTCAACATGCAGCGCGGCGGCCCCGGCCTGGGGGACATCGGCCCCTCCCAGGGCGACTATTTTCAGGCGGTCAAGGGCGGCGGCCACGGCGACCACCGCAATCTGGTCCTGGCCCCGGCCACGGCGCAGGAATGCTACGACTTCATGTTCCGGGCCTTTGCCCTGGCCTTCAAGTACGCCAATCCGGTCATGGTGCTGGGCGACGCCATTGTGGGCCAGATCAAAGAACCCGTGCGCCGCGAGCCTCCCAGGGACGCCATGCGGCCCGAAGACATCCGGGCCCTGGCCAAGGACTGGCGGCTGGAGGGCTACGGCAGACGCGGCCCCGGCGCGGCCCCGCGCCTGCTCAAATCCGTGTATCTGGCCGAAGGGGCCCTGGCCGCGCGCAACCGCCTGCTGATGGAAAAATACGCGGCCATGCGCGCGGAAACCGCCTTTGAGCAAACGGACACGGAGGACGCCGAACTGATCGTGGTGGCCTTCGGCTCCATGGCCCGCATCGCGCGCAGCGCCATCCGGCAGTTGCGCGCGCAGGGGCACAAGCCGGGCCTGTTCCGGCCCGTGACCCTGTATCCTTTCCCGGATGAAGCCCTGCGCGCTCTGGCGCCGGGACGGCGCTTCCTGGTTATCGAACAGAATACCGGCCAGATGGTCGAGGACGTGCGGCTGGCGCTCAACGGCGCGGCCGCGGTTTCCTGGCACGGGGTCATGCCCGGCCTGTTCATCGGTGCGGACGAACTGACGGAGCCCATCCTCCGGGCGCTCAAGGAGAAAAAACAATGACCCAGGTTTCGGAATCAGCCGACGGGTTGCGGCCGCAGCCGGGCGAAAGTCTGGTGTTTGACGTCAATCCCGTCCTTAACGAGCGTCCCACCCACTACTGCCCCGGTTGCCATCACGGCATCGCACACCGTCTGGTCAGCGAAGTGCTGCACGAGCTGGGCGTGGCCGACAGGACCATACTGGTGGCCTCGGTGGGCTGCGCGACCTTTACCTACGATTACTTCAACGTGGACGGCCTGGAGGCTCCGCACGGCCGGGCCTGCGCCGTGGCCACGGGCGTGCGCCGGGCCAGGCCCGACGCCGTGGTCTTCACCTACCAGGGCGACGGCGACATGGCGGCCATCGGTCTGGCCGAGTCCCTGCACGCGGCCAACCGGGGCGAGAAGATCACCACCATCTTCATCAACAATACGGTCTACGGCATGACCGGCGGCCAGATGGCCCCCACCACTCTGGTGGGCCAGAAGACCACCACCACGCGCCAGGGCCGCTCGCTGAGCAATGAAGGCGGGCCGGTGCGTCTGGCCGAGATCATGGCCCAGCTCGACGGCGTGGCCTATGCCGAGCGCTGCGCCCTGGATTCGGTCAAGCATGTGCGCGCGGCCAAAAAGGCCATGCGCAAGGCGTTTGAAGTGCAGCTCGACGGTCTGGGCTTCGGTTTCGTGGAGCTGCTTTCGGGCTGCCCCACCAACTGGCATCTGGACCCGGTGGCGGCCAACAGGCGCATTGCCGAGGTTATGATTCCGGTCTTTCCCCTGGGCGTGTTCAAGGACGCGACCGCGTCCGGACCGGCGGCGGACGCCGGGCAGGCGAAGGAGGCTCCCCGTGGCTGAGTATCAGGACGTGATCATGGCCGGTTTCGGCGGCCAGGGCGTGATGCTGATCGGCAATCTGCTGGCGCAGGCCGGGATGGAACACGGCCTGGAAGTGAGCTTCATCCCGGTCTATGGCGCGGAAATGCGCGGTGGCACGGCCAACTGCACCGTGGTGCTGGACAGCCACCCCATCGGTTCGCCCCTGGTGCGCGAACCGCTGTCCACCATTGTGCTCAACG
>OJIY01000220.1_pt1 | contig 27288 bp, 19 predicted proteins | sample 1596061 | NCBI WGS metagenome assembly OJIY01 (sample SAMEA4350111, study PRJEB24818) | metagenome | biome: human; feature: gut; material: faeces | place: Denmark | collected 2013-09
AGGCCGCCGAGGGCGCGCGCCGCGAGGGCATGCTGGCCGCCGCCGGGCAGTTGGAAGGCGTGGTGGGCGTGGTCAGCTCCGTGGCCGCCGGACTCTCCGCCCAGATTGAAAAATCCGAACGCGGCGCGGCGGAACAGGCCACGCGGGTGACGGAAACCGCCACCGCCATGGAGGAAATGAACGTCACCGTGGCCGAAGTGGCCCGGAACGCGGGTTCCGCCTCGGAAATGTCCGCCGCCACGCGGCAGCGGGCCGAGGCCGGGGCGCAGGTGGTTTCACAGGCCGTGGACAGCATCCGCCGGGTGGAGAAACAGTCCCTGGAACTCAAGGATGATATGCGGACGCTGTCGGAACAGGCCCAGTCCATTGACCGGATCATGGGCGTGATTTCGGATATCGCCGACCAGACCAACCTGCTGGCCCTCAATGCGGCCATTGAGGCGGCGCGCGCGGGCGAAGCCGGGCGCGGTTTCGCCGTGGTGGCCGACGAAGTGCGCAAGCTGGCCGAAAAAACCATGGCCTCCACCCACGATGTGGGCAACGCCATTCTGGCCATTCAGCAGAGCGCCGGTCAGAGCGCGGAGCAGGTCGAGGAGGCCGTGCGGATTATCGGCGAGGCCACGGAATTCGCCGGAAAATCCGGCGAGGCCCTGCAACAGATCGTTGAGATGGCCGATTCCACAGCCGATCAGGTGCGGGCCATCGCCACGGCTTCGGAGCAGCAGTCCGCCTCCAGCGAAGAGATCAACAATTCCATCACCCAGGTCAACGCCATTGCCGGGGACACGTCGCAGGCCATGCGCGAAGCCGCCGGCGCGGTGGCGGAACTGGCGGAGCAGGCGCGGGCGCTGACCGGCCTGATCGAGAATATGAAGAAGGGTTAGGGGCTGCTTTTCAGGATGAACGGGGGCGCGCCGTATGGCGCGCCCCCTTTGCGTCGGCATAAGGCTTTCAGGCGGTTTCGTCTTCAGCGTTTTTTTCCTTACGCCGCCGCTCTTGCAGATAGCCGCGCCCCCAGGCTGACATGGCCTCCAGAACCGGCCTGATGCTTCTGCCGAAGTCCGTCAGCGAATACTCCACCTTGGGCGGGACCACGGGAAAGACTTCCCGCCGCACCAGACCGTCCCTTTCCAGATCGCGCAATTGCCGGGTCAGCACTTTGGGCGTGGCACAGGGCATGGCCTTGCGCAATTGTGAAAAGCGCAAGGTTTCACCCGTGAGCTTGTAGAGAATCAGAGATTTATACTTCCCGCCGATGAGATCCGCCGTGGCTTCCACCGGGCAATGCCGTTGCACGGGAACGGGCTTTTGCCTCCTGTCGCGGCGGTCTGTGTTTTCTCGCGTCTGTTCTTCGGCCATCTTCAGTATCCTTTCAGGTACGCTGTATCAAAAAAGTGCATTCTTGTTCCGATCGCTCTTATCGGTATATCTGTACAGACAGATGTTCAAAACACAGGCATTTTTATAACGGATGCCAACACGAGGATGCAAGCAATGAAATTTCAACAAATCCGTGGAGCTACGAGCATTATTACATTCGCCGGGAAAAAGTTTCTGCTGGATCCTTTTCTGGCGGACAAGGGCACGTTGCCCCCTGTGCCGTCGCCCCGCGACGCCACGCCCAATCCTCTTGTGGATCTGCCGCTGCCCGTTGCGAGCATAGTGGACGTGGATGCGGTTGTGGTGACTCACATGCATCACTTCGACCACTTTGACGCTGCGGCCCGGCAGGCCATTCCCAAGGCTATGCCCATGTTCGCCCGGAACGGCGCAGAGGCGCGGGACATGCGGGCGCTGGGATTCACGGACGTCACGCCCCTTGCGGAGGCGGGCGTCGGTTTTGGGGAGATCGTCCTGCACAGAACCGAAGCCATGCACGGCTTGGGCGAAGCCGCCGCGCGCAACTGGCGGGAACGGGGCCTTCCCGCCACTGCCTGCGGCGTGGTTTTTACCGCTCCCGGCGAGCAAACCCTGTATGTGGCCGGGGATACGGTCTGGTATGAAGGCGTGCGCGAAACTTTGGCCCTGCACCGGCCCGGCGTGGTTGTGCTCAACGCGGCGGATGCCCGTTTTTATGACGAAACGCCCATTCTCATGGGTGCGGACGGCGTTCTGGAGGCGGCCCGGGCGGCCCCGTGGGCCACGCTGATCGCCAGTCATATGGATGCGGTCAACCATGCCCGGCTGGATCGCGCCGGGCTGCGGGCCTTTGTGGCGGCGACGGGGCTTTGGGAGCGGGTGCGCATTCCCGAAGACGGGGAGATCTGCGTCCTGTAACGGGAAAGGGGCGCGCCGTATGGCGCGCCCTCCTGAAGCTGCTGACAGCGTCCCGGAAATTTGCCGGGGCGCTGTTGTTCTGTTTTTATGCTACCGTGGCGCGGCCCGCGACAGGCGAAGATGGCATTCGCGCGCATCAGAACCGCAAGCCCGCCGCTCCTGGTCAGGTTCCCGCAAGCCGGGAGATGGAGGCGGCCGTCGCAAGCAGGGCTGGAAGCGTATCGTCTATAAAATTTTTGCAACTTTCCGGCCCGGCGTTCTTGAGCAGCCTTGTCACAATAATGGCCGCCGATTTATTGTCCGCATCCGTCACGGGGACGGAAATGCTGATTTCATTTTCAATGAATTCACTTAGTTGCCAGCAGTAGCCCTGGGCGCGCGCCTTTCTCACCTCTTCCATCAGTTCATCCGGGTCGGTCCGGGTATGGGGCGTCAGCCTGATGAGGTTCGTCGCCGCCAGCAGACCGCGGGCTTCCTGTTCGGGAAGCAGGGAGAGCAACATGCGCCCGCCGGCGGAGACGTATGCGGGAAGGCTTTCCCCGAACAGGGAGGCCTCGTGGTAATATTTCATCCAGAGCCGGATGACATAGATAATATCGGGACCGTTGAGGACGCACATGTTCACGGCCATGCGCAGTTCCTCACGCAGTTCAATGAGCGCGGGCATGGCCAGGGCGAATGTCTTGCGGGAGCGCAGGTAGTTGAAGCTGTGCTTCAGGATGCGCGGGGAAAGATAATATTTGCGGCGGATTTCATCTTTTTCCAGATAGCCCATCTTGTGCAGGGTGTTGCTCAGACGCTGGACAAGATTCTTTTCAAAGCCCGTAATGCGCGCAAGCTCGGTGATGCCCAGGAAGGGGGAGCCTTCCTTGAAGCTCTCAAGAAGAATCATGCCTTTTGCAAGGGAGGCCACATACAGGGGGCCGGGCTCCTGCAGACCTGAATGCGCTGGAATGTCAGCCATGCGTGGGGCTTCCTTGGATATGGTTCCGCCAATAGTTCCTGCCGTGCGTCATCGTTATTGTAGCCGAAAGCCCGCCGGACACAAGGGCGGAGTGTTCCCGTCTCACCAACGCCCCCAGACGGGGCGGCCCGCGCTGAGCACGGCCTCAATGGAAATCCGGCTGATGGCTTCCGGCGGCGTGGAACAGGGGTCTTCCGAAAGTACGGTGAAATCGGCCACCTTGCCCGGTTCGATGGAGCCGCGGTTATTCTCTTCAAAGCACATGGCCGCCGCATGGGTGGTATAGGCGCGCATGGCGTCCAGAGCGCTGATGCGCTGATCCTCCCCCAGGACTCTCCCTCCTCTGGTCAGCCTGTTCACGGCCGTGTGGATGGAAAGCATGGTCATCTGCGGCAAGACCGGAGTGTCGGCGTGCAGGGAGAACGGCAGACCCAGGCGCACGGCGCTCTGGCAGGGGTTCAGCCGGGCGGCCCGTTGGGGCCCGAGAAAAATTTCATGATGCCTGTCGCCCCAGTTCCAGATATGCAGCCCGAAAAAAGACGGCCACAGGCCCACGGCCTTCATGCGCCGCAGCTGGTCGTCCGAGGCGGTCTGGCAATGGATGAGCAGATGGCGCGGATCCGCGCGGGGGGAGCGGACCTGGGCGTTTTCCACGGCGCGGATGACGGCCTCAATGGCTCCGTTGCCGTTGCCGTGCGCCACCACCTGCTGTCCGCCGGCATGCGCGGCCAGGACGTTGGCTTCCAGCTCCCGATACGATCCGAGAATGTCCGGCTTGAGATCCGGGCGGTCGTGGTAGCCTTCGGGCAGGGCGGCCGTGTACGCCTGGATGGAGCCGTCCGCGAAGAATTTGACGCCGTGGGGGCGCAGCATGGGCGAGCCCGGCCCGTCCAGCATGCCCGTGGCCTCAAACATGTCGTAATGCGTGCCGATGACCGGCATGTGCACGTGCAGATTGAGTTTGCCTTCGCGTTCCAGACCGGCCAGGGCCCTGGCGACCATAAAGGGCTGCAGGCCCCCGAAACCCGCGCCGCCGCCGATGGTGGCGGTGAACCCCTGGGCGTTGTAGTCCGCCACGGCCAGTTGCAGGCCCGCCTTGAGCCGCTCCAGGGAAACGGCGGGCAGTGCGTTGAAAAGCTTCCAGACCGTCTCCTCCGTGATCAGCCCTGTGGGGCGGCCGTCCCGGCAGACAATGTGGATACTTGCGGATGGCCGATCCGTGGGAATGCCGAGGATCTCAAACATGCGGCTGTTGATGTAGGCGGCGTGGACGGAGACGTGCACCAGCGCCGCGGGACGGTCCGGCCAGAGGGCGTCCAGTTCTTGGCGCAGAGGGCCGCGTTTTTCGCTCACGGCCGTGTCGTCAAAGCCGTAGCCGACCACAAAGGCGTCCCCGGGACGCCCGGCGGCATGCCCGGCCAGGATCTCAAGGGCCTCGGCCAGGCTTCGCGCGCCGCCGCAGTAGGCATAGGGCTTCCAGGCCGCGTACAGGGACAGATGGCTGTGCGAATCAATAAAGCCGGGGTAAAGGCACGCGCCTTTGAGATCGACCCGTTCCGCGCGCGGACCGGCCAGAGGCCGCAGTTCCTCCTCGCGGCCTACGGCTTCAATGCGGTCCCCGCAGACCAGCACGGCCGAGGCCCGGCTGTTGTCCGCATCCATGCATACGACATCGGCATTGGCATACAGGGTTTTTTCCCGGCAGCGCATGGCGGCTCCTTTCGCGATTTTGGGGCACAGGCTTGTCCCCCGGATGGCTTTCAGCGCGTTTCCTGGGGAATCCACCATTCCTGGGCGCCCCGTTGGGTGGTGATGTATTCCGGCCAGCGAAAATGCACGGGTGCGGGCGCGCCGGCGGGCATGAGCGGCTTCATCCATTTGCTGCCGCCGATGCCGCCGCCCGTGCGCTCGATGAATTCCCGCTTCGCCTCGGCCAGTTCATCCGGGCAGGTCAGCAGGTCCAGAATGGTGTAGCTGATGGTCCGGGCCGCGCTGTAAATGGTGGGGTCAATGCATTCCCGCTTTCCGCCCAGCGCGTTCCAGACCCACATGGGCATGACGTGCCTGGGATATTCCGCCGGGCGCTCGATCATGCAGCGGCCGATAAACAGGCGCACGGTGGGAGCATGCCAAGTGTATTCCACATAATCGTCGGACATGAAGTGCTGCTGCCAGGACGGCAGGCCCGCCCGCAGCGCCTTGTCGGCCTCACGCGGATCATGCAGACGGCTGCATTCCGGCATGATCGGGTCCTCGGGCGCGGCATAGCCGAGGTTCCGGAGAATCTGGCGGCCGAAATCCCGCGCCTGCTCGTCGAATTGCGGGGGGCCGGCCAGCTCAAGGTTGCTGTAGGCAAGCCGCGCCAGCGCGTGGTTGGGCAGGCCGACCCTGTTTTTCTGCACCCAGTCGCCGCGCATTTCGCAGTGCGTGATGGCGGCGACATGCCTGGCGTTGTTTTCGAGAACTTCCGCAATGCGTTCCTGCATGGCGATGGTCGGCGCGCGCCAGCAGTAGTAGATCTGCCCCAGCTTGGGGGCCAGGTGGTCCGCAGTGGCCTGACCCCCGACCAGAATGGCCTCGCTGATGTACCAGCCGCCGGAACGCGGCAGCATGGAGGTATTGGTATAGCGGCTTGTGGTGTACATCAGGCAGACGGCGTCAAGAGCGCCCGGCGCGCGCGCAACGACCTGTTGCAGCGGCATCAGCATCCGTTCCGGCGCTTCTCCCCAGGTTTCGGGATGCTTGCATTCAAAGGTGAACACCCGGCCGTAACTGCTCCCGCAATGGATGTCCCAGTAGACGGTATTGCACAGGGACAGGCGGCAGCTGGGATGAAAACTGATGAAGGCGTCCACGTCGTCATAATAGCCGTTGGCCGCATGGAGCGGCTTTGAGCCGCACATCTTTTCAGCGGGTTCGCCGAAGAATTTAAGTCTGCCGGGGATGTTGTGCCTTTCCATGACGTGCTTGACCGCCAGCACGGCCGCGAAAGAGCCCATGCCCAGAGCGGAGTGCGGGTCTGTGTGCCCGGCGGCATACGGATTCAGGCCCGCGCGCGGGCATTCATAGGGAACCTGCTCCTGGGAATTGGCGGGAGTGGCGTCATATTCCGCATACGCGCCTATGGTCGGGCCGCCCCGGCCGTTTTCCCACACCGCGCAGAAGGCGGTGGGCATGCCGGCGCTCTGCTCCTCAACGCTGAAGCCGGCCCGCCGCAGCTGATCCACATACCAGGCCGAGGATTTGTATTCGCGCCAGGCCGGTTCGGCAAAATTCCAGATGATCTGGTGCCAGTCGGAAATATCCCGCGCGTGTTCTTCGATCCAGGCTCTGGCGTGCTTTTTATACATATTCATGGCTGACTCCCGTGGAAGCGTAGAGGTGACAGGCAACTTTCGTCCGTGGCGTCATTTCCGTGAGAGGCGGAGTGACCCTGGCGCAGATTGGCGCGGCCCGGCCGCAAAGCGGGGCATAGCGGCAGCCGGGTGGAGGATCAATGGGGCTTGGGGCCGCGCACGGCGCTTTGGCGGGCGCGGCGGGCATTTCATCAAGAGGATTTGCGGAGGGAACCGCCGCGATCAGGGCTTGCGTATATGGATGCAGCGGCTTGGCGAACAGCGTGTCCGCACCGCCCGTTTCCACGATCTGCCCCATGTAGAGCACGACGATGTCGTCGCAGATATGCTGGACCACGCCGAGATCATGCGAGATGAATAAATAACTCAGACCGAAATCCCGTTGCAGCCGCTTGAGCAGGTTGAGGATCTGGGCCTGCACGGCCACGTCCAGGGCGGAAACCGGCTCGTCGCAGCAGAGCAGTTCGGGGCGGCAGGCCAGTGCGCGCGCGATGGCGATGCGCTGGCGCTGCCCGCCTGAAAACTGGTGGGGAAAGAGCCTGGCTTGCGCCGCACGCAGGCCCACAGCTTCCATTAATGAAAAAACTCTTTCCCGCCTTCTGGCTTTTTCGCCGACCTGGAGCAGATCCATGGGCTCGCGGATGATGTCGCCGGCCCGGCAGCGCGGATTGAGCGAGGAATACGGGTCCTGGAAGATGAACTGGACGCGCCGCCTGAAGTCCAGGAGATCCTTTTTTTTCAGGGCGAGCACCTGGATCCCGTCAAGCAGAACTTCGCCCGAGGCTGGTTTCAGCATACGCATGACGCCCCTGGCGACGGTGGTTTTGCCGCTGCCGCTCTCGCCCACAATGCCGAGAGTCCGGCCCCGTTTCAGCGCAAAGGAAATATCCTCCGCGGCATGCACAAAGCGCTGGCGTTCAAAAAAACTCTTCCTCATGGCCGGGAAGCGGATGTGCATATGCCGCACTTCAAGCAATGGCGTTTCCATGCGAACTCCTTCCGCCCGCGGCGGCTTCAAGGTCGGCGTTGAAGCAGGCCACGCGGCGGCCGTCGCCGAATGCCGCGGCAAAGGGGCGCTCCCTGAAACAGCGCGGTCCGGCCCGGGAACAGCGCGGCGCGAAAGCGCAGCTTGCTCCGATGTCCGTGATGGCGGGCACCATGCCGGGGATTTCGTGCAGGTATCCTTTTTTCCTGCCGGCCCGGCGATCCAGATGGGGCGTGCAGGCGATCAGGCCCTGCGTATACGGATGGCGGGGATCCAGCAGGATTTCCCGGGTGCTTCCCGCCTCCACGCAGGAGCCCGCGTACATCACAATCACCCGGTCCGTCATGGCGGCAATGGAGCCCATGTCGTGCGTGATAAACAGGATGGAAGTGCCGGAACGCCGCTGGATTGCCTTGAGCAACTGAAAGATCTGCGCCTGCACTGAAACGTCCAGCGCGGTGGTCGGTTCGTCCGCGATAAGCACTGAGGGCGCGCAGGCCAGAGCAATGGCGATCATGACACGCTGCCGCATGCCTCCGGACAGTTCAAAGGGATAGTTGCGCACGCGCAGTTCCGGCTCGGGAATGCCCACTTCCGCGAGAAGTTCGGCGGCCCGGCCCCATGCCGCGCGCCGGTCCAGATTTGCATGGACCATGAGGCTCTCCGCGATCTGCTCGCCCACCCTGAACACGGGGTTGAGCGCCGTCATGGGTTCCTGGAAGATCATGGAAATGTCCTTGCCGCGCAGAGCGCGCAGTTCATGTTCGGGCATGCCGGTCAGCTCGCGGCCCATAAAGCGGATGCTGCCGCCGGAAATTCGTCCCGGAGGGGAAGGCACAAGACCCATGATTGCCAGCGAGGCGATGCTTTTGCCGCTGCCTGACTCCCCGACGATGCCGAGGGTTCGGCCGTGTCCGAGACTGAACGAAAGCCTGTCCACGGCAACCGCGTCGCGCCCTCCGATGTCAAAACTGACTTGCAGGTTGTTCACTTCGAGGATGCTGTCTCTCATAACTTCCTCAGCTTGGGGTTGAGTGCGGTTGTCAGGCCGTCTCCCACCAGGCAGATGGAGAGGGAGGTCAGGAAGATGACCAGTCCGGGCAGGGTCACCGCCCACCAGGCGTCAAAGATGTAGTCGCGGCTCGCGCCTATGAGCAGCCCCCAGCTCATCACATTGGGGTCGCCCAGCCCGAGGAAGCTGAGTCCGGCTTCATACAGCACGGCGCTGCCCACGTTGAGGGTCGCGTTGACAATAATCGGGGGAAGCGCGTTGGGAAGCATCACCCGGGTGATGACGCGGCAATGCCCGGCGCCGATGAGCTGCGCCGCCGTCACATATTCCAGTTCCCGGATGCGCATGAATTCCCCGCGCGTGAGGCGGGCCAGGGAAGGCCAGGTCACAAGGCCGATCGCCACGGCGATCATGCCTATGGACGGGCTGAACAGCGACACGAGCACCATGGCGAACAGCAGGGGAGGAAGCACCTGAAAAAATTCCGTAATCTTCATCAGCAGGGTGTTGGGCGCTCCCTGGTAATACCCGGCTAACGCGCCGACGCTCAAGCCGATCAGCAGGTTGCAGAGCGTCGCCGCCAGAGCGACCGCGAGCGTGGCCCTGCCGCCATGGACAATGCCGGTCAGAATATCCCGTCCCACATAGTCTGTGCCCAGCAGGTGCCCGTCCTCCAGCGGCGGCGTCATGGGCGCGCCGGCAATTTCAAAGGGATCGGCGGGCAGGAAAAACGGGCCCGCCAGCGAGACCGCCACAATGATGCAAAGGAGCGCCAGGCCGAGCACGGCGGCGCGGTTTTTGCAAAACATCTCCGCGGCTTGGCGGAACGGTCCGGCTGCGCGCGCCGCCGCTTCGCCGCCGAGGGCCGGGGGCGTTACGGCCTGAGCGTCCGTACGACTTCTGGTATCCATAGCTTCATCCTCATGCTGTAGGATTGGATCCTCAGCGTTCCTGGGCGCGGATGCGCGGGTCCAGCAGACGGTAGGCGAAGTCCGTGAGCAGATTGGCGGCAATCACCATGAAGGTGCTGAAAAAAAGGATGCCCAGGATGGTGGGGGTATCGCGCCGCAGAATGGATTCAAAGGCAAGCTGGCCGAGGCCGGGCCAACTGAATACGGTTTCCACCATGATCGCCCCTGAAAACAGATAGCCCATTTGCAGACCGGCCATGGTGACCACCGGCAGTATGGCGTTGCGCAGGGCGTGCTTCCAGATGATCGCTTTGTGGGGCAGGCCCTTGGCTTTGGCCGTTCTGATATAATCCGTACCGAGCACTTCGATCATCACGGAGCGGGCGAGCAGGGTGTACTGGGCGATGTAAATGAAGGCCAGCGTCAGCACGGGAAGGACCATATGCCGCGCCACATCAGCCGCCCGCCCGGCGAAACCGCTTTCCAGGCCCACGGTGGCCATACCTGAAACCGGAAAAACCGGAAAAACCCACGCAAAGGCGATAAGCAGCAAAATGCCCAGCCAGAAGACGGGCATGGACCAACCCACCAGCGTCAGGCCGGTGATCAGGTGGCTGCCGGGGCTGTACATCCGTTGCGACGACCAGACGCCGAGCAGAGTGCCGACCAGAACCGAAAGCGCCAGGGCCGTCAGCACCAGCAAAATGGTCGGTCCCACTCTGCCCATGATCAGGTCAAAAACAGGCTGGTTGAAAAAATGGCTGTAGCCCAGGTCGCCCCGCGCCACTTTGCCGACATAGAGCACAAGCTGTTGGGGAATACTTTTGTCCAGATGGTATTCCTGCCGCAGTTGCAGCATCAGATCTTCATTCATGCCGCCCATCTGGCCGGCGATGGTCTGTACGATGTCGCCGGGAGCCAGTTGGAGCAGCGTGAAGTTCAGAACGATGACCGCCAGCAGCAGGAGCAGGGCGTACACAATCCGTTTGCCGATCAGGATAAGAATTTTCATGGCGCGAACCGCCTCCCCGTAAAATGCTCCCGTGCGCCCGGCCCGCCGCGGCCTTTCGCGGGGGGCCGGGCGCCGTGGGGATTTACTTCATGTACACGGTGTCCATGGGGGACAGCGGACCCCAGATGCTTGTGAACACATTCTGAACGCGTTTGTCGTACACGGTGTTGAAGGGGATCAGGTTCAGATAGGCCATGGGCGCGTCGGCCACGACGATTTTCTGGAATTCCCCGTAGAGTTCCTTGCGCCTGACGGGATCCATTTCCTGGGCGGCCTGGGACAACAACTCATCCACCCGGGCGTTATGGTAGCCGCTCATATTGCTGTAGGCCACGCCTTTCCTGATATTGCCGGAAATGTACGAGCGATGCGTGCCGATGACCGGATCGCCCCAACTGAACATGATGGCCAGCGTCATGTCGTGGTTCCAGTTGCTCACGCGCTCGGCCCAACTCGCCCAGTCCGGCGAGGAACGCAGTTGCACGTCAATGCCGACCCTGCGCAACTGGCTCTTGAGGTATTCCGCGACCATCTTCTGCTGCTCGGGCAGGCCGGGCTCAAAGTCGAGGGTCAGCGAGAAGCGGACGCCGTCCTTGCCCGGCTTGCAGCCGGCCTCGTCCAGCAGGGCCTGTGCCTTCTTGAGGTCATACGGGTAGCTTTCCACCTTCGGCTCGTAGAAGGGGCTCTGCGGCGTCAGTGGGCCTGTGGAAGACGACGAAAGGTTGTTGTGCAGCTTTTCAATGATGAAACCGCGGTTGATGGCATGGTTGATGGCCTTGCGGACACGAATATCCGAGAGTTCCTTCTTGCGCAGGTTGAATTCCAGCCAGGTATGCCCGCCGATGCCCTCATAGCCGCGGTTGGTCACCGCAAGGTGGGCTTCCTTTTTCAGCCGGGCGATGTTCCGCGTGTTCTCCATGAGCGGAAAAAGCTGCGCCTCCCCTTGCGACATCGCCATCATGCGGCTGGACGGATCTTTGATGAATTTGAAGATCAGCTTGTCCAGCACGGGCCGGTCCTTGAGGAAGAACGTCGGGTTCTTTTCAAGAATGGCGTACTCGCCCGCTTTCATTTCCACGAACCTGAACGGCCCGGAACCTATGGGAGCGATGTTTTTGGGATGCGTGCGGATATCTTGCCCGTCGCCGTAAACGTGCTTGGGCAGGACAGGGCACAGCGGCGGCGAAAGACAGAGAAGAATGGCGGGATGCGGGTGGGAAAGGCGGATGACCGCTGTATGCGGGTCGGGAGTGTCCACGGCCGTCACGGGCGCGAACATGGTTTTGAAGGGATGGTTCTGCTTGATCGTCAAGATGGAAAAAGCCACATCTTCGGAAGTGACGGGTTTGCCGTCATGGAAGGTCGCCTCGGGAACAAGATGCAGGGTGAGGCTTTTTTTATCTTCGGAAAATTCCCAGGACGAGGCGAGGTAGGGATGGGGGGTCCAGTTCAGATCGTAACGCAGGGGGCTGGCGAATATCTGGGTGGCGATCTGGATGCTCTGCGTGCTCGACGTCAGCGCGCTGTTCAGGTGCATGGGCGGCGATTTCATAATCACCGTCAACTCATTGGGGGCCGCTGTCGTCGATTGCGGCGGGCATAATCCGCAGCAGAACAGAAGGAATAGGGTGACGATGGAAGCTCTTTTCATAGCCGGTCTCCACAACGTTGAGGTGAAGTGCGGGACTGCTGCACGAGCTCGGGGCGGCTGGGACGCTGTCTGGCGCTGTTTATTTCTCCATGGTAAAATGGGTTATTAAGTATTAAAATATAATATATTTTATTTATATTTAATATATTGGACGCGCCAGAATTTGTCAAGAAGGAATTTCCCGGCGGGAAAAGCGGAAAAAAGCGCTGCGTAACGTGGGGCGGGAGAAGCGGGAAAGGCGTAGCTGTAAAAGCGGCACAATCCGCATCCTGATACGGCGTGATGCGCGCGTGCCTTACACGCGGCGTTTCAGAGCCGGGATTTCCGGCACTGCGCCGTGCGCGGCGAACAAACGTAAGGGGGGCGCGCCATACGGCGCGCCCCCCTGTACGAAAGACAGGTATTCCGGTCTCAGCCCCAGAGCACCAGGCCGGTTTCCAGGGGCGACCCCAGACCCTTGTGCACGGGCGTGGCCCTGATGCCGTAACGGTAAAGTCCGTTATGGGTGGGGATATACGTGGCGGAGTAGTTCATGCCGTTATCGCCGTGGTCCGCCGTGCGGGGTTCAAGCCGCAGCACCTCGGGCTTGCTGCGGAAGTTGCCGTTGGGGTAGGCGCGGCCGATGACCAGCTGCACCAGGATTTCTTCGGGTTTCATCTGTCCCAGATGCATGTGCAGGCGGATGTTGACGGGTTCGCCGCAGGTCATGGTGTTGCCGTCCGCGCCGCTGATGAGGATTTCCTCCATCTTCATCGTGCCGAAGCGCGCCGGCAGATCCTGCTGCCAGGCGGCCAGGTGGCGGCAGAGAGCCCAGTCGTTTTCGGCCAACATGTCGCGGCGCTTGGCGCCGGGCAGATAGGCCTGATGGATATAGTCGTTGAGCATGCGGTTGCTGCTGTACATGGCCGTGAGGCTTTTCAGCGAGCGTTTGGACATGGCGATCCAGTTGGCGGGCAGCCCGGCGTTGTTCATATCGAAGTAGAGCGGCAGCACGGCGTTTTCCAGCAGGGTATACAGGGCCTCGGCGTCGTCGTAGTCGTTCTGCTCGCCGCTGGGCAGTTCGGTGGTGACCACCGGCCCGATGGTCCAGCCGTTCTGGCGGTTGTAGCCCTCGCACCACCAGCCGTCGGAGATGCTCAGGTTGATGCCGCCATTGACCGGCAGCTTCATGCCGCTGGTGCCCGAGGCCTCATGCGGGCGGCGCGGCGTGTTCAGCCAGACGTCGCAGCCCTGGGCCAGCAGGCGGGAAACCGCCAGACTGTAATCTTCCATGAAGAATATCTTGCCCAAAAAGCGCTCGTCGCGGCTCATGCGCAGCACTTCCTGGATCAGGTTGATGCCGGCCTCGTCCGCCGGATGGGATTTTCCGGCGAAGATCAGGCAGACGGGCCGCTGGGGATCATTGAGAATGCGCGCCAGGCGATCCGGGTCGGCAAAGAGCAGGGTGGCCCGCTTGTAGGGCGCGAAACGCCGGGCGAAGCCGATGAGCAGGGTGTTCGGCTTGAGCAGGGTTTCCATGCTCTTACGCTGGGCCCGGTTGAGCTGGAATTTCTGCGCGAAGGCCGGAATGCGCGCGCGCAGGGCGTCCAGCAGATCTTCTTTCTGGGTCATGCGGGCCGACCAGTACACGTCGTCGGGGATCTCGTCCACCTTGCTCCAGACCGGGGAATCCGGCCTGGCCTGAAGCCAGTCCGGCCCCAGATACTGGCTGAGGATCTCGTGCATGTGCATGCCCACGTAGGAGGGCGTGTGCACGCCGTTGGTCACGTAGCCGATGGGCGTTTCGGCCAGGGGCAGGCTTTTCCAGAGCTTGTTCCACATATGGCGCGAAACCTCGCCGTGCAGGCGGCTCACGCCGTTGGCCTTGGAGGAAAGGCGCAGGGCCAGGACGGTCATCTCGAAGGACTGGCTGTTGCCGCCTTCCATCTGGCCGAGCTGGACGAATTCCGGCCAGGAAAGGCCGAGATTGGAGGCAATGCCGCCGAAATAGCGGCCCATGAGGTCCAGGGAAAAGGCCTCATTGCCCGCGGGCACCGGCGTATGGGTGGTGAATACCGTGTTGGAGCGCACCCGCGCCGTGGCCTCCGCGTAGCTCATGCCCATGATCATGCATTCCTGGAGGCGTTCAATGACCATGAAGGCCGAGTGGCCCTCGTTCATGTGGTAGACGTGGGGGGCCAGGCCCAGAGTGCGGATCAGGCGCATGCCGCCCATGCCCAGCAGCATTTCCTGCAGGAGGCGGATCTCGCGGTTGGCCTCGTACAGGCGGTCCGTGATCTTGCGGTCCTCGTCGCTGTTGCGGCGGGTGTCCGTATCCATGAGATAGAGGGAAACGCGCCCCACCTGCATTTTCCAGACCCTGGCGAAGAGAATCCGCCCCGGCAGCTCCAACTGCACGAAAACGGCTTCCCCGGCCTCATCATAGACCGGCTTGACCGGCAGATGGGCGAAATTGTTGACGGGATACTGGGCCACCTGGCGGCCGTCGGCGTCGATCTCCTGCTTGAAGTAGCCGTTTTTGTAGAGCAGACCGATGCCGAAGAGGGGCACGGCCATGTCCGAGGCGGATTTGAGATGGTCGCCGGACAGCACGCCCAAGCCGCCGGAATAAATGGGCACGGACTCATTGATGCCGTATTCCGTGGAAAAATAGGCCACCGGGTGTTCCGGCGTCACATGCTCGCTGAGCACGCGCAGGGGCTGGGCCATGTAGCTGTCGAATTCCGCCAGCACCTCGTCGTAGAGGTTCATGTACTCCTCATTGTAAATGAGGTAGTTGAGGCGCTCGGGATCGGCTTCTTCCAGCACCCGGATGGGATTGCGGCATTCGTTCCAGAGCTGGGGGTTGAGGGCCATGAACAGGGCCTTGGCCTTGTCCTGCCAGCACCACCAGAGGTTGGCGGAAAGGTCGCGCAGGCGGGACAGGGCCTTGGGCACTTCGGCCACGGCCATGATCGGCCGCAAAAAGGGCGTCACCGAACAGGAAGCCGTGAGGATGCGGTTCAGGCTTTCGCGGCCGTTGCTCTCATGGCTGATGCGCGTGTCGGCTTTTTCCAGCGCCAGTTGAAACGCCTCAATATAATGGGAGAAAAAGTAGCGCCAGGACGTCTGCTCGGCCAGATCGCGGGCGTTTTTGCGCCACACGGCCAGGTCCTCGGGCGAGCTGGCCGCGGCCCGCAGCACGCGCTCGTGCAGGGCCGCCGCGCTCTGTTCGAAATTCATGCCGCGCCGGGGCATCACATGCACGCCGGGACGCGGTTCGGCCTCTTCCTGGGCCATCTCGCGCGCCCACATGCCGAAGCCCGAGAGGTCTGTGGTCAGGGTGGGCACGGACCAGGCCGCGCATTCCTGCGGGGTGTAGCCCCAGGGTTCGTACCAGGAGGGGAAGAAGCCCACGTCGCAGGCCGAGATGACGTCCTCGTAGGGCATGTTCAGGAAGCCGTCGTTACCGTCCAGCATGGCCGGCACAAAGATGACCTTGACGTGCTTGTCGCAGGTGTTGTTCAGGCCCAGACGGCGGCAGGTGTTGATGATGGGGTCCTGCGGGGCGTTCCAGGCGTAATGGGTGCAGATGAACGGCAGGCCGTTGTCCGTGGCGTTGGGGTCGCCGGACACGGCCGCCTGATTGACGCCCGTGTGCCCGCCCATGACCAGGCAGAGCACCAGGATGGACGCGTCCGTACCGGCCAGGTTCTGGTCCGCGCGGGCCAGGGCCTCCAGAAAGATGTCCACGCCCTTGTTGTGCATCTCATAGCGGCCGGAAATGGCGAAGATGCGGGTGTTTTCCGGCAGTTTGCAGCGCAGGAAGCGCTCCGACGCCTCCAGCACTCTGGCCCGGTTGGCCAGCGGTTTTTCGCGTTCCTCCGAAAAGTCGGGGATCACGCGCAGATCCAGGCCGTTGACCGTGATGACGTCGGGCTTGCGGCCCAGAAAGACCGTGGATTCCTCGCCGGTGATGGGGCTCACCGTGGTGAAGGCGTCGGCTTCGCGCGCCGAGGTGCTCTCCATGGACCATTTGGCCGTGATGTTCTGCGTGGCGGCCTCGGTGGCGGGGTTGATGCTGCGCAGATTGCTGTAAATGTCGCGTCCGGTTCCGGCCAGAGCGCGGCCGAGCATGGTGGCGTGGGTGGTGAAGACCGTGCCGACGGCCGGGGCCAGTTTTTTCACGCTCAGCAGGCCCGCGCCGCACATCCATTCGTGGAAGTGGGCCACGGAGCGCCCGCCCAGCGGCTGCACCAGGCTTTCGTGGATGGCCGCGATCACCTCGCCGCAGGCCGTGGCGAACATGACCGGCTCGATGTAGTCCCAGCCGCCGGACAGGGAGTCCACGCCGTAGTTTTTCCAGATTTCGTACAACAGCTGATTGCTGCCGTAGCGCTTGGAAAAATCCACCAGAATGGCCTTGGGACGGCCCGGTATGTTCCAGCGGCCCAGGCGGCATTTGAGATCCTTGGTGCTCAGGGCCAGACGCAGGGAATCCCAGATGTGCTCGTCCGTTTCCTCGAAACCGGCGTTCTGTTGCAGGGAGGGGCCCAGCAGGAAGTAGTCTTCGCCGAAGGTTTCCACGGCCTGCAGCGCCTTGCTGCTGACCACGGAATAAATGCCCCCGACCTTGTTGCAAACTTCCCAGCTTACTTCAAAGAGCGTGACGGGAGCGTTGTTGAAATCCATGAGAGACTCCTTGTGAGCCCGTCCTGCTCGGAACCGGTTGAGGCGACGGCTTTCGCTCTCCGCCCGGAAAGTCGCGCTTTCCGGGCGGAGAGCGAAACATCAGTCGCGCTCAACAGAGATCAGGCGGGTGTTTTTCTTGTTTTGGCTCCCGCCTTGGCGGGGGGAGCGGCTTTTTTCTTTCCGGCGTCGGCCGGGGCTTTCGCGCGGGGCGTTTTTTTCGTCGCGGCTCCGGTTGCCGCCAGTGTTTCTTCCGCCGCCGTCAGGCGCATTTCAAAGTCCGCCAGCACGTTCATATAGGTGATATAGGCGTCATACGGACTGTTAAAGGGATTGGGGCGGTCGGAGAGAAAGTCGGCGAACCATTTGGTTGAAATATAACGGAAGTGATCGGACGTTTGCAAGCGCTCAAAGTCGTGCGTCAGATCCGGCGCGTTGACCTTGCGCACGCGCGGGGCCAGGGCATAGAGGGCGTGAATGGCGTCCTTCTGCATGTCGTTGCCCAGCCAGGCCGTGAGGTCGCGGCCCTCGTCGTCCCAGGACATGAATTCGGGCACGTCGATCTCGCCCACGGGTTCGATCTTTTTCACCGCCTCGGCGGGCGTCGTGAAGCGGAAGTCCTTGCGGGACAGAACGGCGGCGGGCAGGGCCTCCATGAAGTCGAAGATGCCCGTTTCCCCGCTGTGGCGCAGGCCGAAGCAATGGTAATCGTTGAAGATGTTGATCAGTTCCGCCGAGTCGGCGACGCTGTGGCACCAACCGGCGTATTTTTCCGCCGTGAGCGGCCACTGGTTCCAGCCGTGGTCGCTGAAGCGCAGGCCGATGTCAGCGGACAGTGAGATATTGCGCAGCAGCAGGCTCATGTTGGGCGTGGAAACCGGCCTGTAAACATAGTTGGGGCTGCGCCAGCCGAGCACATGGTCCGCACCTTCGGCCAGCACGACCTTGAAGCCCAGTTTTTCCAGAGCCACGGGCAGGTCGTTGTTGTAGAAGAATTCCGTGTTGCGGAAGGTCACCGGCTTTTTGCCGAACAGACGCTTGATCCGCGCGCAGTGTTCCTTGACCTGAAGGTCGAATTCATCCCTGGAATAGAGAAAGGCCAGGGAGTGCGGGCCGGTTTCGGCCACAAACTCCACGCAGCCGGTGTCGGCCAGGGCCTTGAAGCTGTCCACCACCTCGGGCGCGTACTGCTCGAACTGGTCCAGGGCCGTGCCGGAGATGGAGAAGGCCACCTTGAAATCCTTGCCGTAGCGGCGGATCAGCTTGAGCAGCAGATCGTTCATCGGCAGGTAGCAGGCGCGGGCGGTGAGCAGCAGCGCGTCGCAGTTGCGGTCGTCGTCTTCATACACTGAATTCTGACCCATATCAAAAACGGTGTAACGGCGAAGCCGGTACGGTTCGTGTACTTCGTAACAAAGGCAGAGCGCTGGCATCAGTTACCTCCGGAGACGTTGTGGTAAACGGCCATCAGTTGGTCCGCGGCATTTTCCCAGCGGATGGATTTCATTTCTTCCCGGCAGTTTTTCACCAGTTCCGCAGCCAGGCAGGGGTAACGCAGAACCGCGCAGATTTTGTCGGCCATGTCGCGGGTATCCCAGAAATCGGCCTTGAGCGCGTGTTCCAGAACTTCGGACACGCCGGACTGGCGCGAAAGCAGCACCGGCACGTCGTAAAGCATGGCCTCCAGCGGCGTGATGCCGAAAGGCTCGGACACCGAAGGCATGACATAAAGGTCGCTGAGGGCGAACATGCGGTCCACTTGCTCGCCGCGCAGAAATCCGGCGAAGTGGAAACGGTGCCCGATGCGCAACTGTCCCGCGCGGCGGATGAGTCGGGGCAGCATGTCGCCGCTCCCGGCCATGAAAAAGCGCGCGTTGGGGATTTTTTGCAGCACCAGACGGGCCGCCTCCATGAAGTATTCCGGCCCTTTCTGGAACGTGACCCGGCCCAGAAAGAGCACCCTTTTCTCATGCCGGATGCGCGGCGGAATCTCGTAGCGGCGCTCCACTTCATGCCGGGCCACGGCGTTGTAGACCACCACCACCTTTTCCGGCGGCACGCCGTAGCGTTCGATGACGGTCTGGCGGGTCAGGCGGCTCACGGCCACCACCAGATCGGCGGCCAGCAGGCCGGCGCGTTCGATGCCCGCCACCTGCCCGTTGATGTTTTCGCCGCTGCGGTCATATTCCGTGGCGTGAATGTGGGCCACCAGGGGTTTGCCGGTCAGGGCTTTGGCCAGCATGCCCGCGGGATAGGTCATCCAGTCGTGAACGTGGATCACGTCGAAGTTTTCGCGCAGGGCGATGGCCGAGGCCAGACGGCTGAAGCGGCGCACTTCGCTCATCAGGTCCGGGCCGTAGCCGCCCTTGAGCTGAAAGGTGAAAGGCGCGCCGGGGCGGGTGAGCGCGTCGGCGCTGTCCGGCGTGCGGTTCAGCCAGCGCAGCGACTCCGCGTAGTCCTGCGGCGTGAGGTACGGGGTGAGCGGGCTGGAAACGGCCAGAAAGCGGACGTTCTCCTGCCAGACATCCTGCCCGGCCCGGAGCATGCGTTCGGCCGCATCTTCACTGATGAGCGTGCCCGAAGCGGATTCCAGCCGCAGAAAGCCGTTCTGCCCGCCCTCACCGGCGCGCGGCAGCACAAAGATGATCTCCGCGCCCTTTTTGGCCAGGGCCTGGGTCATGCCGTAGCAGGCAGTGCCCAGGCCGCCGCTGATATGCGGCGGAAATTCCCAGCCGAACATAAGCACTCGCATTGATGGTTCCTCTTTATTTTCTGGAGCGCGGGACCGTCCGGCCCCGTGGAAGCTCCCTCGTAAAGTTATCTTACTGTCTTAACTACACTTACTGTCCGATCATTCGGAAAGCGTCATTCGGAAAGCGGCAGGGACACCCGGCAGACACCGGCCGTATCCCCGGAAATGGGATTGGCCAGGCGGTGGGCCGCCAGTTTTTCCCAGGCCGCATACACAGTGGGGGCCGCCTGTTTGAGCAGGACCAGCATGCGCAGGCATTCCGCCACGCTCCAGGCCTGAGCGATGCAGCCGTTGGCCCGGTAGGGCGGCGAAGCGTCAAAAATTTCGGAAATGGAAGCCAGGCCCGCGTCAGCGAGGTGGTCGCAGAACAGCGGGGTCACCCGGTTCAGCAGGGCCTGGGCCGCGCCGTCCACATCCCAGGCCACCCGCAGCAGGGCGTCGGTGTAGTGGCCCAGCAGCCAGGGCCAGACCGTGCCCTGGTGGTAGGCGGCGTCGCGTTCGGCCGGACCGCCCTCGTAGCGGCCGCGGTAACCGGGATCGTCGGGGGAAAGTGTGCGCAGGCCGAAGGGCGTAAGCAGCTTGTTGCGTACGCATTCCACCACCTGGGGCTGGTGCTGCTCTTCCAGCACGGGATAGGGCAGGGAGACGGCCAGAATCTGATTGGGCCGCACGCTCTGGTCCAGCAACCCTTCGCGCCAGACGTCGCCCAGATAGCCGCCGCCGCGCGCCACCCAGAAATGTTCGAAAAAGCTGGTGCGCAAGGCCCGCAGGGCTTTGGCGTCTTCCCATTCCGGTTCGCGGAAGAGGGCGGCCAGATGATCCGCAAAGGCCAGTGTGTTGTACCAGAGGGCGTTCAGTTCCACCGGGCAGCCGTGACGCGGCGTCACCGGGCGGCCGTCGGCCTGGGCGTCCATCCAGGTCAGCTGGGTGTGCTCGTTGCCCGCGTGCAGCAGGCCGTTTTCGTCCACGTAAATGTCCATGCCCGGACCGCGGCGATAGCCCTCCACAATGGCCTTGAGCGCGGGCCAGGCGTGCTCGCGCACCCAGTTCAGGCCGTCGGGATTCTCCTTGAGGTAGCACTGCACGGCAAAGGCGTACCAGAGGGATGCGTCCGCCGAATTGTAGGCGTGATTGCCGTCCTCGGCGAAGCAGTTTGGCACCAGACCGTTTTTCAGGCTTCCGGCCACCTGCTCCAGCACGCGCAGGCCGAAGTCGGTGCGCTTGCCGTAAAAAGCCAGACCCGGCAGGGAAATCAGTGTGTCGCGGCCCCAGGCGTCGAACCAGTGGTAGCCGGCCAGCACCGCCGGACGGCCGGACGGGGTTTTAATGCAGAACTGCCGTCCCACCCGGGCCAGATGGCCGATGAGTCCGGCCTCGCCGTTTTCGTGGGAACGGATCCGGGCCAGGCTCTCGGCCTCCCAGAGTTCCTCCAGGTCTTCCGTCGCGGGCTCGGTGCCCACGGCCATGTAGACGCTGCCGCCCTCAGGCAGGGGGGGCAGGGGGATATCCAGAATGCCGGGCTGGAACAGGTCCTCGCTGTCGGCAAAGCCGCGTTCGCGCTCCTGCATGTATTCCACATGGTGGAACCAGTCCGGCGCGGGCAGGAAGGTGTGGGGGCCGCGCACCTGCACAAAGAGCGTGGGCAGGCCGTCGTAGGGCGTGATGCTGAAGCCCTGCGGCAGTTCCGTGGTGTGCGCGTTCAGATGGGGATTGGCCGTGGTCAGGGCGTGGAAGTGCCGGTAGGCCAGCAGAGGCTTGATGCGCAGGGTCAGGGGCGGCAGCTTGGAAAGGCCCTGGATGGACCAGCGCAACACCAAGCGGCTTGTGCCGTGGATCAGAAGCATCTCCCGGCGCAGGCGCACGTCGCCCACCCGGTAGGTGAATTCGGGCCAGCGGTCCAGGCGGACGCTCTCCAGGTATTCGTGCCCGTGCGGGTAGAGCGTTCTGGGGTGCTGGCGGGTGGAGAGAAAAAATTCCTTGCCGCCGCCCAGCACCGATTCCTCCAGCGCGGAGAGCAGCACATGCCGCCCCAGCGGCGTGTTGACCGTGAGCAGGCCGTGGTATTTGCGGGTATTGCAGCAGAGAATGCTGCTGCTGGCATAGTCGCCCAGTCCATTGGTCAGCAGCCATTCCTTGCGTAGTGCTCTGCGTGTATTCTGGCAGGCGGCCTTGTCAAAACTGAACCGCATACTGCCTCCTTGGCGTACAGGGTTAGGATGATGGCCGGGCGGTGCTGCGGGAGGTTCGGAAGGGTCAGGAGCGAAGGGCAGCGCATAACCCGTGGAAACGGTCCGGAGATATCCGGCCGGCAACGGAACAAAAACGGAAAAAAGGCGTTTGCAGAAAGCCTGTTGTCTCCCTTTGTGGCTCCGCTGACTTATATATTGCATCCTATAGCAATTTCTTTTAGCTGTCGAGGTTTACGACTGTGTTACAATGGAAAAGAATCATTTCTTTTTTTATGACAAGTCGTGCGTCCGGCCCTGTTCCGGCCGCGCGCCGTCCCCATTTCGCGGAGGCCCGGCCGGGGGCTTTTGCTTTCTTGCATTTTGGAGTATGCTGCTTGTTCGCTGAAACTATCGCATACCGGGATGGGGGTATTCCATGAAAGGACTGCATTTTTGGCTGGGCGCGCTGGCCCTGGCCCTGTTTCTGCCCGCGGCGGCTCTGGCCGCCGACGTCAAGGTGGGGCTGATGTGCCCGCTCACGGGCAAATGGGCCTCGGAAGGCCAGGACATGAAGAACATCGTCACCCTGCTGGTGGATGAAGCCAACAGCAAGGGCGGCGTCAACGGCCGGAAGATCGAACTGGTGGTGGAAGACGACGCCGGTGATCCCCGCACGGCCGCGCTGGCCGCGCAAAAGCTGGCCTCGGCGGGCGTGGTGGCTGTCATCGGCACCTACGGCTCGGCTGTGACCGAAGCCAGCCAGAGCATTCTGGACGAAGCCGGTCTGGTGCAGATCGGCACGGGTTCCACCAGCGTGCGCCTGACCGAAAAAGGCCTGCCGCTCTTTTTCCGCACCTGCCCGCGCGATGACGCCCAGGGCAAATCCGCGGCGGCCGCCATCGTCAAGGGCGGCTACAAGGCCGTGGCCCTGCTGCACGACAATTCCTCCTACGCCAAGGGCCTGGCCGAGGAAACCCGCACGGCCCTGGAAAAGGCCGGCGTGAAGGTTATCTTCTACGACGCCCTGACCCCCGGCGAGCGCGACTACACCGCCATTCTGACCAAACTCAAGGCCGCCGGTCCGGACCTGGTCTTCTTCACCGGCTACTATCCTGAAACCGGCATGCTGCTGCGCCAGAAAAAGGAAATGGGCTGGAACGTGCCCATGATGGGCGGCGACGCGGCCAACCACCAGGATCTGGTCAAGATCGCGGGGTCCGAGGCCGCCGCCGGCTACTTCTTCATCAGCCCGCCCCTGCCGCAGGATATGGACACCCCGGAAGCCCGAAACTTCCTGGCCGCCTTCAAGGCCAAGTATAACAGCGTGCCCGTGTCGGTCTGGGCCGTGCTGGCCGGGGACGCCTTCAAGGCCATTGAGGCCGCGCTGGCCGCGGGCAAGAATGATCCCGAAGCCATGGCCGCCTGGCTCAAGCAGCTCAAGGGCCTGCCCGGCCTGTCCGGAACCTTGGGCTTTGACGCCAAGGGCGACCGCGTGGGCGAGTTTTACCGCACCTATGTGGTGGATGATAAGGGCGTTTTCGTCCTTCAACCCAAGTAGCTTGCGGCTGAAAAGCGTCTTTTGCCCCCTGGGCCGCGTCAGAAACAGGGCGCGGCCCAGGGCTTACGTGAAGAGTACTATCCCTGGTCCGCGCCCTGTTTCTTCCTTGCCAGGGAACAAAATCCATCTTTTTAGCCGCAAGCTACCGGGGCGTTTTTCGTAGTGCTCCGCCAGCGGCGTGCTCTGCTTCGAGCGCCGGAACTATGGAACAATTTTTTCAACAGCTTCTGAACGGCCTTGCCGTGGGCGGCATCTACGCGCTGGTGGCCCTGGGCTACACCATGGTCTACGGCGTGCTCAAGCTCATCAACTTCGCCCACGGCGACCTGTTCACCATCGGCGCCTATCTGGGCCTGACCCTGCTGGTGAGCTGCAATCTCTCCGGCATGCTGCCGCTGCCCGTGGCCGTGCTGGCCGTCTTCGTCATGGTGGCCCTGCTGGTGGCCCTGATCGGCTTTCTGCTGGAGCGCGCGGCCTACCGGCCCCTGCGCGACGCGGGCCGTCTTTCGGCCGTGGTCTCGGCCCTGGGTGCGTCCATCTTTTTCCAGAACGCCATCATGCTGATCTACGGCGCGCGCGTCTACGTCTACCCCGATTTCCTGCGCCCGGATTTCACAGTGCATTTGTTCGGCATGGCCGTGCCCGGCGTGCGCCTGCTGGTCATCGCGGCCAGCGTGCTGCTGATGCTCGGCCTTTCGGCCTTCATCCAGCGCACCCGCACGGGCGCGGCCATCCGCGCCGTGGCCATTGATCCGGGCGCGGCCCGGCTCATGGGCATCAACGTGGACCGGGTCATTTCCCTGGTCTTTCTGATCGGACCGGGTCTGGGCGGCGCGGCAGGGCTGATGGTGGGCATCTACTACGGCCAGATCGACTTTACCATGGGCTGGTCCTATGGCCTCAAAGCCTTTACCGCCGCCATTCTGGGCGGCATCGGCAACATTCCGGGCGCCATGCTCGGCGGCCTGCTGCTGGGCGTCATCGAGGCCCTGGCCGCCGGGTACATCGCCATCGCCTGGAAGGACGCCATCGCCTTCCTGGTGCTGATTCTGATCCTGATCATCCGGCCCACCGGCATTCTGGGCGAACGCACGGCGGACAAGCTATGAAGCGCATGCCTTTGTATATCGCGCTGGGCGCGCTGCTCTGCGGGCTGCCCCTGGTCTGCAATTCCTACTGGCTGGACGTCTGCGTGATGATCGGTCTCTACGCCCTGCTGGCCCTCTCGCTGAACGTGATTCTGGGCCAGGCGGGCATCTTCCATATGGGGCACGCGGCCTTTTTCGCCGTGGGCGCGTATGTGACGGCCATTCTGAACACCCTGTACCAGTGGCCCATCTTCTGGACCATGCCCCTGGCGGGAGCGGCGGCGGCCTTTTTCGCCCTGCTGGTGGCCCGGCCCATCATCCATCTGCGCGGCGACTATCTGCTTATCGTGACCATCGGCATTGTGGAGATCGTGCGCATTGCCCTGATCAACGACATTTTCGGCCTGACCGGCGGCTCCAACGGCATTTTCGGCATCAGCCGCCCGCGCTTTTTCGGCTTCAAGATCGTCAAGAGCGTGCACTTTTATTATCTGGTCTGGGGCATGGTGGGCGCGAGCCTGCTGCTTTTTTACGGCCTCTGGCGCTCGCGTTTCGGGCGGGCGTTGAACTACATCAAAGAGGACGACATCGCGGCCGAGGGCTGCGGGGTCAACGTCACCCGCTACAAGCTGCTGGCCTTTGTGCTGGGGGCTTTCTGGGCGGGCATGGCGGGCACGGTCTATGCCGCCAAGATGAGCACCATCGCGCCGGAATCCTTTAATTTCATGGAATCCGTGATCATTTTCGCGGTGGTCATCCTTTCCGGCGGCAGTCAGCTGGGCGTCCTGGTCAGCGCCTTTCTGTTCATCGGCCTGCCGGAAGTGCTGCGCGAATTTTCCGCCGCGCGCATGCTGATTTTCGGTCTGGCCATGATGATCATGATGATCTGGCGGCCGCAGGGCCTGCTGCCGCCCGGCCCGCGCCATTACGCCGCGCCTCCCGGCGACGTCCCGCCGGAGGGCCCGGCGGTTCCGCGCGCCGGGGACGCGCCCGCTGAAGCCGGGAGGCCCGCATGAGTCTCTTGTCCCTTCAGGAAGTGACCAAGGTTTTCGGCGGGCTCATCGCCGTCAACGATCTTTCCTTTTCGGTGGAGGCGGGCAGCATCGTGGGCCTGATCGGGCCCAACGGCGCGGGCAAGACCACGGTGTTCAACTGCATTACCGGCAATTACACGCCGGAGCGGGGCCGGATCTTTTTTGACGGCGAGCCCGTCACCGGCCTGAAGCCCCACCATGTGGTGGAACTGGGCATCGCGCGCACCTTTCAGAGCATCCGCCTGTTCGGCAAGCTGCCCGTGCTGGAAAACGTGCTGGCCGGACGGCATTGCCGGATGAAGGCCGGTCTGTTCGCCTGTATGCTGCACACTCCGGGCCAGCGCCGCGAGGAAAAGGCCGCCGTGGCCCGCTGCATGGAGGAACTGCGTTTCGTGGGCCTGGCCGACCGTTGCGGCGAGGCCGCCGGAGGCCTGTCCTACGGCAACCAGCGGCTGCTGGAAATCGCGCGCGCCCTGGCCTCGGACCCGCGCCTGCTGATCCTGGACGAACCCGCCGGGGGCATGAACGACCAGGAAACCGCAGTGCTGGTGGAGATCATCCGCGCCATCCGCGAGCGGGGCGTCACCGTGCTGCTCATTGAGCACGACATGCGCCTGGTCATGCAGATCTGCGAAAAACTGGTGGTGCTGGAGCACGGCACCTTGATCGCCGAGGGCGCGCCCGAGGCCATGCGCCGTCATCCGGCGGTGATCGAAGCCTATCTGGGCGCCGACGACGAGAAGTGGTGAGTATGGCTCTGCTGACTCTTTCAGATATCCGGGTGCGTTACGGCAGCGTGGAAGTGCTGCACGGCATCAACCTGCACGTGGAGGAAGGCGAGATCGTCACCATCCTCGGCGCCAACGGCGCGGGCAAAAGCACCACCCTGTTGTCCATCAGCGGTCTGGTGCGGCCCTTTGCGGGCGAAATCATTTTTGACGGCACGCCGCTGTTGCGCCTGCCCAGCCACGAGGTGGTGGGTCTGGGCATTGCCCAGTCCCCTGAGGGCCGCCGGGTGTTCGGAGCCATGAGCGTGCTGGAAAATCTGCGTCTGGGCGCGTTCTGCATCCGGGACAAAGCCCGCAGCGAACGCACTCTGGAATGGATTTTCGATCTTTTCCCGCGCCTGCTGGAGCGCAAGGAACAACTGGCGGGCACGCTTTCCGGCGGCGAGCAGCAGATGCTGGCCATCGGCCGGGCTTTGATGGCCGAGCCGCGCCTGCTCCTGCTGGACGAGCCCTCGCTGGGGCTGGCTCCCTTGCTGGTGCGCTCCATCTTTGAAACTGTGCGGGCCATCAACGGGCGCGGGGTCACTGTGCTGCTGGTGGAGCAGAATGCCCGCGCCGCCCTGAAACTGGCCACGCGCGGCTATGTGCTGGAAGTGGGCAAGGTGGTCATGGAAGACCGCGCGGAAAACCTGCTGGCCGACGCCAGCGTGCGCGAAGCCTATCTGGGCGGGTAGAAAATTTTCTTCTGGAAAACCTTGAGGCCCGGAACCATGGAGGTTCCGGGCCTCAGGCTGCCAGCAACGTCGGTAGCCCCGAAAATCAGGAGTAGGTCGCGGCTTTGCCGCGCCGTTAAGCGACTGATTTTCGTGCCTTTCCGCCCGGCGGCTCTGCCGCCGTTGGCGGCGCAAACCGCGCGAAGCGGGGTTTGTCATCACGTTGAGGCCCGGAACCCCAGCGGTTCCGGTCCTCAGGCTGTCGGTAACGTCGGCAGCCCCGAAAATCAGGAGCAGGTCGCGGCTTTGCCGCGCCGTTAAGCGACTGATTTTCGTGCCTTTCCGCCCGGCGGCTCTGCCGCCGTTGGCGGCGCAAACCGCGCGAAGCGGGGTTTGTCATCACGCTGAGGC
>OJIY01000224.1_pt1 | contig 26553 bp, 18 predicted proteins | sample 1596061 | NCBI WGS metagenome assembly OJIY01 (sample SAMEA4350111, study PRJEB24818) | metagenome | biome: human; feature: gut; material: faeces | place: Denmark | collected 2013-09
CCCGAGATCTACACCTCTCTATTCGTCGGCAGCGTCCGATGTGTTTAAGAGACAGGTGCAGGGCTTTGGTCTTCTGTCATGGCTGAGCGCATTACAACTATTTGTAAAAGACCAGTAACAATTTTTGAGCGCCGTTCACATAGTGGCGGAAATTGTCATTCTTCTTTTGATAAGAAAAGTGGTATAGAATACCATAATTATGGTACACACATCTTTCATACATCTAGCAAGCAGGTATGGGAATACATAACACAATTTTCCGAATTTACACCTTATAGACATAAGGTCCTGACAGTCCATAAAGGTCAAGTTTATGCCATGCCCATAAATTTGAGTACAATTAATCAATTTTACGGCACAACTTTCACACCAGCTGAAGCTCACTCTTTCATACTGTCTGAAGTTCAGCGTGATGCAGTTACATACCCTACTAATCTTGAAGAAAAAGCTATTTCTCTTATAGGAAGGCCGCTATATGAAGCATTCATTAAGGGTTATACCCATAAACAATGGGAACATGACCCTTGTGACTTGCCGTCTGATATTATTACACGCCTACCTGTGCGTTATAGTTATAACACAGATTATTTTAATGATTATTGGCAGGGCATGCCGACATATGGGTACTGTGCACTTTTTAAAAATTTACTTGCGAATCCTCTTATCACTATTGAATACAATAAAGATTTCAAAAATATTTACACTCAGATTCCCACTGAATCAATTATTATATATACGGGGCTTCCTGACGAATTATATAATTATAAATTTGGAGAACTGGAGTGGAGGTCTCTCTCTTTTAATTTTGAAATGCTCCAAATTAAAGATTATCAGGGAACATCTGTCATGAATTATGCTGACACTGCAGTTCCATACACTCGCATTCATGAGTTTAAACACCTACATCCAGAACGGGGAATCCCTTTTGCCTCAGAGCAGACTATTATTTGTCGTGAATTTTCTCGCTCATGGCATCGCGGTGAGGAAGCCTATTATCCAATCAATAATATAAGAAATAATGAAATATACACACGTTATCGACTGGAAGCTAAAAAATCCCCAAACCTTATTCTTGGGGGGAGGCTGGGGAAATATACTTATTTTGACATGGATAAATGTATTAAAGACGCGCTCGACACCTTTGACAGCATATTGAATCGGTTTTTAGACAAAAATTCAATTTAGTTTTGAATCATGGAATGTATCCTCTTTTTCCCCATCAACGGTTCAGGTATGGGCCACATGAACCGTTGTCTGGCCTATGCACGCCATATGCGCAGTGGGGCGGAGAGCGGCTTCTTTTCTTTGTCCTCGGCTGTTGAATTTATAGAGGAGATGGGCTTTGCGGCGGACTATTTCGTTTCCCCCTTTTGGTCCAATAATACAACCTATGACTGGAATTGCGAACTGACCGTGCGCTTCGGCTTGATGCTGGAGCGGGTACGCCCGAATGTGATGGTATTTGACGGCACATGGCCCTTCCAGGGTTTTCTGGCAGCCTGCCGGGCTTACGGACGTCCGCTGAAGAAGGTCTGGTCCAACAGAGGCCTGTTGAAAAAGGACGCCAAAGCCGTGCCTGTGGATGAATCGTTCTTTGATCTGCTTATTCAGCCGGGAGAGTTGGGAGCTGACTATTCTGAAACGGCCATGCCGAACGGAGGCAAAAAAATTACTGTCCCGCCTGTGGCCCTTCTGGACAACAAAGAATTGTTGGACAGGGTTGAGGCCCGCCGTCAGTTGAGGCTGGAACAGCAGGGTCGTTATGCGCTTTTTTCTCTGGGGCCTGGCAACCTCAAAGATATAGACGGGTTGGGGCATCAGCTTATCCGTCAATTTCAGGCGAAGGGTTTTAAGATTGTCTGGGCTTGCGCGCCTATTTCCGTGCGCGATGTGGAACTCCCCCCGACAGTGAAGCCGATTTCTGTATACCCTCTGGCGCGTTATCTCAGGGCCTTTGACGTATTCGTGGGGGCGGCGGGCTACAATACCTGCTGCGAAGTGGCGCAGACGCAGATCCCCAGCCTGATCGTGCCCAACACACTACTGGCTGACGATCAGATGGCACGTGCCCGCCTGCTTGCCGCCCACGCACCCGTAATAGTCAGCCCCTGTGAAACGGAGCAGGAGTGCAACGTCGCGGCAGAAGAGCTGCTTGAGCTTGCGGAGGGGCACCGCCCTTTCCCCTGCCCGTTGCCCCTGAATGGGGCGGCCTTGGCCGCCAAGGCCATTCTGCGACTGGCGCAACACTGAGGATGTCATGACCCTGCAGAAAAAAACAAACGCTTTGCGCGAGCGCTTGCGCCAATGGGCCGTCGCGCCGGAGTGGTCGCTATTGGTGCGCTATGAACTGTTGCCGCAGCGCCCATCACCGATCCGGTATAAGCGACTTTTTCAGAGAGCGGGACGCTTGTTGCGCGTTCTGGGACTCAGCCGTGAGCGTTACCGGAAGCAACCCTGGCAACCGGGACTCAAACATGCCGCAGCTATGCCGGGCTGCAAGACACTGCTGGTCTGGTCGGATATCAATGAAGCAACAGCGCAACGAGAGGCCTGTAGGGAGCTGCAACAGCGACTGGCGGCGCATTCGGAGCTGTGTCCTGTGCTGGTGACGGAAGTGGCAGACTTCACCTTTTATTCCCGTCTGGGCTGGCTGGTGGAATATCTGCCGGAGATGTCCGGCGACGGACCATCCTATCGAGAAAGAAAACAACGCTATCTGGCATGGCGGTACCGTGATGCCGTCGCCGTGCCTTTGTCCGTCGCGACATGTGATGAATCAGAATTTTCCAGCTTTGTACATCCGGGTAAATGAGAACATTTTATACCAGAGGATACTCTCTTGAATGTCTTCGTATTGTGTACCGGACGTTGCGGTTCAACAACCTTTATCCAAGCCGCCAAGCATATCAGCAATTTTACAGCCGGGCACGAAACCAGATGCGCTTGTGTCAGCAACAGGCGTTTGGCCTACCCCACTGCGCATATTGAGGCGGACAATCGCTTATCCTGGTTTTTGGGGCGGCTGGACCGTGCATACGGCAAAGATGCCTACTATGTTCATTTACAACGCGATCTCCTTGCAACTGCGGAATCATTCTGTGACAGGTGGGATTTCGGCATCATGAAGGCCTACAGAACAGCCATATTGATGGGCGCGGACAACCAAGAAAAACTTGCCTTCAGCATAGATTATTGTGAAACCGTCAAAGAGAATATCAGTTTTTTTCTAAGGGACAAGCCCAATGTAATGAGCTTCAAACTTGAAAATGCAATGAGTGATTGGGCGCGATTTTGGAATTGGATTAAAGCTGAAGGAAACTTTGAGAAGTCTATTGATGAATGGAAAATAAAATACAATTCCAGAAAATCTACTTCTAGTATATAAGCAGCAATATTATATCAACGTTGGCGATTGAAAATGACTAAAAACAGATATGCCCTCTTGACTGTGGATACGGAAGCCCTGCCCAAGCGCGCTGTTACGGATCACGTCAAACGGTTGATCTGGGGCGAGTACGACAACGGAGTCGCCGGAGTGCGTGAAATGAGTTCCATCGGCGATGAGTTCGGCGCGAAGCATATCTTTTTTGTGGATATGTGCGGAGCTTACGGCCGCCGGGAGGAAATTCGCGCGGTCATACGCTGGCTGGACCAGAACGGGCAGGACGTACAACTGCACGCGCATCCGGAATACCTGCCCGATGACTTCTGGAAGGAAACGCCTTTCAAGATCGAGCCCCGCTACCTCAACCAGTACACGGACTCTGTGAAGGAAGAATTTTTACTGTCGCATTTTGCGGCGGAAATTTCGGCTGTGACCGGAAAAAAAATCAATGCGTTCCGGGCCGGCTCCTTCCGCTGGAACGCCACCACCCTGCGCACGCTGGCAAAGCTCGGCATTCCGCTTTCGTTCAGCAATACCACGGCAGCCATGAATATCGGCCAGAACCCTTACAGCGCGCCCACCAACAAACCTTTCCAGTGGTCGAACGGGATTATTGAGATACCTGTTACGGAAAAAAATATTCTGCCCAAAGTGGGCAAAGCGCTTTGGGCGCGTTTTCAATTCCCATTGTCCAATTTTGTCAAATACCGTCCCTGGTGGGCTTCATTCGTCCCTTACAGCGTCAGCCGCCGGGACGGCTTTCTGGTCTGCCTCGTCCACTCCTGGTCATTACTCTACTGGGATGAAAAAGGGCACGGCACGTACAGGGATGACGCCCGCATTGAAGGATACCGCAAGCTCATCAAGCGATTGAGTAAGGATTATGACGTTATCACCACATCCAACCTGCTGGAGCTGATTCAGCAAGGTAAAATTCTCCTGACGCATACCGAAGATATGGCAAAGGCCGAAATCGGCTGCGCAGCGCAACGGAGAAAATAATGGGCGTACTGCTGCCATGGCTGCATCGTCACCTTACGTTGCGTTGCCTGAACCGCCTATTGACGGACGCGGAATACCCCCACGCGGGATACCAGCCTGAGCCCTCCCGTCTGCTGTATGTGGCGGCGAGCTGCCTGCCGCACCACATCAGCGGTTACACGACGCGCACACATGAAATATTGAGCGCTCTCAAAATCTCCGGTACGGATCTACGCGTACTCACCCGTACGGGCTACCCTTGGGACAGGACGGACCGCCTGGGTGAACCACAGCGAGAATCCACGCTTGTGGACGCGATTCTCTACGAGCATGAACGACAGCCGCGCAACAGATGTTTTACCGCCATCTATGCCGCGCGCGCCGCAAAGGCCATTGCCCGCTACGCCCGTCGGCATCAGGTCGCCCGCATTCACGCGGCCTCAAATCATGTCAACGCGCTTCCCGCCCTGATCGCCGCGCGGCGTCTGGGCATCCCTTTTCAGTACGAAATGCGCGGCTTGTGGGAACTCACTCGAGCCTCGCGCATGCCCGCCTTTGAAGATTCGCCCAATTACCGTCTGGGGCTGGAACTGGAAGGTTTTGTGGCGGCCCATGCCGACAGGGTTTTTGTTATTTCCGAACAACTGAGCCAGTACGCGCAACTGCAGTGGGGCATTCCCACCAACCGTCTGCATCTGCTGCCCAATTGCGTGGACGGCGAACGCATTAAATCCGACCCGGCAATAGAAGTTGTTCCCGGCACTATCGGTTATGCCGGTTCCCTTATCTGTTATGAAGGACTGGATACGCTTATCAAGGCCGTGGATTTACTTACCCGGCAGGGGAAGAAGATCCGCCTGCGCATCATCGGGGACGGCGAAGCCCGTACCGAACTGGAGGCGTTGTCGCGCAGCCTGGGTCTGCAAAATCATGTCCGCTTTTTCGGCAGGCTTGCGCCGAAGCATGCCCGCGCCCAGCTGTGCGCGTGCTCTCTGATCTGCATTCCGCGCAAACCCTTTCAGGTCTGCAAGCTGGTGCCGCCCATAAAACTGGTGGAGGCCCTGGCTCTGGGCAAACCTGTGGTCGTGCCTGATTTGCCCGTCTTCCGCGACGAGCTGGGACCACAACCCGCCGGTTGGTTTTTCAGGGCGGGAGATACGGAAAATCTGGCTGAGATACTGGAGAATGCCTTGGAAAATCCGAGACGCCTTACGGAAATCGGGGCGCAGGGGCGGCGCCGGGTTTTGGAACACCGCCAATGGCGGCATTTCACGGACAGCGTAACAGCCCCGGTGGAAAGCGGCGCGCTATGATCGACAGAATGATTCGGGGGCTGGGAAGCATTGTGTACCGCCACCCTTTTGTGCCCCAGGACATTGCGGGCAAAGGCCCTTTTGGACGCCTGAAGATAGCGCTCGTGGCCGACTATTTCACCACAGCCTGCCTGTCCGCTGAATGCCGCATCCGTTCCCTGACGCCCGAGAATTACGGAGAAGTAATCAGGAACTGGCGTCCGGACCTGGTGTTCGTGGAGTCCGCTTTTCATGGCGTGCGGGGGGAATGGCGCTACAAGCTGGCCAAGCAGCCCAAATACATCAGCATGAGCAGGCCGCGCACCATTCCCCGTCTGGTGCAGCTGGCGCGGGACAGGGGCGTGCCCGCCGTATTCTGGAATAAGGACGACGGCGCATTTTTTGATGTCTTTATTGATGTGGCGTGCCTTTTTACGCATGTTTTCACCACAGACAATACCTGCCTGCCGCGATACGCCGCCAGATTGCCTGCGGAAAGCGTCGTGGAGGTGCTGGCCATGCCGTATCAACCGGCGTTTCACAATTTCACGGGCTTCGCGTTTGAAAAAAACGAAGCGTGCTTTGTGGGCAGTTATTACCGAAAAATCCTGAACGGCCGCCGGCAATTCCTGGATATGATGTTTACCGCATGCGAAAAAACCTCCATGCCGCTGCATGTGTTTGACAGGAACAGCAATCGCCTGTCTCATTTTTTTGAATTCCGCTATCCGCACAGGTCTTCACTGCGCATGCACGACAAAGTTCCCTATACGGAAACAGCCGCCGTGTATAAACGGCATGCGGCATCGCTCAACGTCAATTCCGTTACGGATTCGGAAACCATGTGCTCCCGCCGCCTGCTGGAAATCCTGGCCTGCGGCGGCATCCTCGTCACCAACAGCAGCCCGGTGGTGGAAAAAAATTTCCGTGACTACTGCCATCTGATCGCATCTCCGGAACAGGCGGCGGAATTGCTGGCCCGCCTCAGATTCGGGCCTTCAACTGAGGACAAGGACAGGGCCGCGGCCGGGGCGGCATATGTGCGCAAGGCGCATACCTGGCAATGCAGGCTGGAACAGATGGCCGGTTCTGTAAATTTCTGACATGGGCGGAATCTCATGACGTCGCTTGTTGTGCAATGCGCTTTGGCGCTGATGATGGGACTGTTTGTCCTCTATGTTTTTCTGGAGGCGCGCTCCGTGCGCCGCTCTAAGCGCGGCGGGGGGATAAAACTTGTCGCTCTGAAGGAGGCCGCCGCGCCCTTGTCCGCTGACCGTATGCCCACGGTAAGCGTGCTCTTGCCCATTTATAATGAAAAACTTGTCGTGGAAAAACTCGTCGATGCGGTATGCGCTCTGGAGTATCCGGCCGACAAACTGGAAATTCTGGTATTGGACGATTCCACGGATGAAACTCTCGACATCGCGGAGGCGCACATCGCGCAATACAGCGCACGCGGCATTCCCATCAGTCACGTCAGACGAAAAGAGCGTATCGGGTACAAGGCCGGAAACCTGAGTTTCGGCCTCATGCTGGCCCGGGGCGACTTCATAGCCATTTTTGATGCGGACTGTCTGCCGCCGCCCGATTTTCTGCAAAAAGTCATGCCCTGTTTCAGGGATGACAAGATCGGTTTTTTGCAGACGGCCATCGCTTATACAAACAGGACCGCCTACTTCCTGACGCGTTTCCAGGCCATGGAGGCCGGACACAAGGAGGACGTCACCACCGGACTCTCACAAGAAGGCTTTATGGCTTCGTTGACGGGCAGCTCCTGCGTCTGGCGCAGGCGCTGCATTGACGCCATCGGGGGCGTCAGCGCGGAAACCGTTACCGAAGATGTGGACATGGGCTACAAGGCGCAGCTGCATGACTGGAAATATGTCTTCCTGCGCGATATCGTTTCCCGGGCGGAGCTGCCGGAAACCATGGCCGCCTTCCGGGTGCAGCGGCAGCGCTGGGCGCGCGGGCTTATCCATAACGCCGTACGCCATGCGGGCGAAATGCTCGCCACGCCTATGCCGCTGATGCCGAGGCTTCACGCTGTTACGCTCATGTTTTCCTCGCTGCTTCTTGCCTGTTTTTATGCCCTGCTTCTGCTGTGCCTGCCCATAGCCTTGCTGACGGACTCCTTGGGGCTGTTTTTCCATTGCTGTTGCGCGGCATTCCTGCTCGCGGCCGCCATATGGGCCTGGTACAATACCGCGGGGCAGGGCGTAACGGGGGAAGAACCCGTTTCCATCCGGCGGCAGGCAGGAAGGACGCTCGGCTACGTTATGATGTTTTTTCCCCTTTCCCTTTATTATTTCAGCGCCATGGTTCAGGTCCTTGCCGGAATCAGGGGAGAATTCCACTGCACCCCCAAAGGATGCGGCCGCAGAAAGATGCGGCATCCGCCCGTGAATACGGTACTTTTATCCCTTGAAATACTCTCGTTGTGTTACGCGCTGGCGGGATTGGCGATCAGTCTGGAGGAAAAAAACTACTGGGTCAGCCTGTACGCCGCCCTTGCCGCAGGGGGTTTTTCCATGACGCTCTTTTTTTCCTGGAGCGACAGCCGGAGATCGGAAACAATGCGCCATATCTGCATCACCGGAGCGACAGGAGCATTGGGCAGCGCCCTTGCTCTGGAATATGCGGCTCCCGGCATCCAACTGACGTTGCACGGCCGCCGGGAGGAAGCGCTACGCCGTCTGGCGGAGCAATGTAAGAGCAAGGGGGCGCGCGTCAGCGTCAAAAAGCTGGATTTACGCCGAAGAGACGCCTTGCGCCAGTGGACGGACGAACTTTGCGCCAACGGCCTGCCGGATCTGGTCATTGCCAACGCCGGGCGCAACACCAATATCGGCCCCGTGGGCAAAGGCGAACCCTTCAGCGAGGTTGAGGCTCTGGTGGATGTGAATCTCCTGGCCACCATGGCGCTGGTGGACGGTCTGCTGCCCGCCATGCGCAAAAGAGGGAGCGGGCAGATAGCCATCGTCAGTTCTCTCGCCTCCTATTACGGCCTCCCCACAACTCCGGCCTACTGCGCCACCAAAGCGGCCTTGCGGACCTGGGGCACCTCCCTGCGCGGCTGGCTCCACTCCGAGGGCATCCGCATCAACGTGGTGCTCCCAGGCTATGTATCCTCCCCCATGTGTGACGCCATGCCCGGACCCAAGCCCTTTCTGTGGCAACCGGAACGCGCGGCCAAGGTCATCAGGCGCGGCCTGAAACGCGACTGGGCCCGCATTTCCTTCCCTTTCCCTCTCAACTTGGGCATCTGGGGGCTTTCGGTCTTGCCCGCCTGTCTGGCCATGCCCATAGCGCGGATACTGGGTTATGGACGTTGACGGCGCATTGTTGCGGACTTTGGCGGCGGGCGCGCTAGGGCTTGCGCTTTCCGCAGGCATTGAGCGCTTTCTGCTCCCCCGGCCTTTTCTGCTCCGCCCCAAAGCGGCATGGGGCACGCATGTGGGCCTGTGGTGCGCCGCATACGCTCTGTTGGTCCTGCTCATGGGCCGTCCCTGGTGCGCCATGGCCGCGGCATCAGCCATGCTGGTGACGCTGGTGCTGGTCAACAACGCCAAGCAGAAAAATCTGCGTGAGCCGTTTTTATTTCAGGATTACGACTACTTTCTTGATACGTTGCGCTTCCCGCGCCTTTTTCTGCCCTTTCTGGGGCTGAAAAGCTTCTGTCTGGCGGCGGCGTTCTTTGCCCTGGCCCTGGCCGGCGTGCTGCGGGAAACGCCGCCGCCGTCGCGTTTTGATCCGTATGGCCAGCTCGGCGGGGTGCTCATCCTCCTGGCTGTCGCCGTGCTGTTGCTGTGGAGGGCAAAACGCCGCCCCCCGGCGGCGGGTTTTGAGCCGGAGGAGGATCTCCGGAACCTGGGATTGCTGCCCACCCTCTGGGCATACGCCGTGGCCTCGCGCGCGCTGCCTGACGCGGCTTCGCCATTCGTCGGGGCTTCCGCTCCCGCACGGCATTGCGCGCCTCACCTCGTCGCCATACAAAGCGAATCCTTTTTCGACGCCCGGAGCTTCTTTGCCGGTATCCGCCCGGATGTATTGCGATCATTCGACATGTTGAGAGCCGAGGCCGATATTCACGGGCCGTTGACGGTACCGGCCTGGGGAGCCAATACGGTGCGCACGGAATTTTCCTTTCTCACGGGCATAGAAGCGCGGCTTATGGGAGTTCACCGCTTCAACCCCTATCAGACCGTCGCGCGCGGCTGGGCGGTGGATTCCCTGCCGCTGTTCCTGAAAAAACTGGGGTATCGCACCATCTGCATTCACCCCTACTGGGCGCGCTTTTACGGGCGTGATCGCGTCCTGCGCCAGTTGGGCTTTGATATGTTTCTGGACATCAGCGCCTTTGACGGAGCCCAACGCGCAGGTTCTTACGTGAGTGACGAAGAAGTTGGAAAACGCATTATGCATGTATTGCGTGAAGCGACATGCCCCACCTTCATCTTTGCCATCACCATGGAAAATCATGGCCCTCTGCATCTGGATCCTTTCCGTCTGGAACGTGCGGAAAATTTGTATTCTTTCCCTCCGCCGGACGGATGCGACGAACTCGGCACCTACCTGCGTCATCTGCGTAATGCCGACGGCATGCTCCATCTGCTACGCACGGCATTGGACCAGGCCATTTTCCCCGCATCACTCTGCTTCTACGGGGACCATGTGCCCATTATGCCGTCCGCGTACAACGTGCTGGAAGCGCCCGCAGGTATCGTTCCCTATCTTTGCTGGAGCAATCAGGGCGCGCGGGATGCGGCCCCGCGCGGCGGGAAAAGCGCTGCCTCCGCAGCGGACGCCACGGGCGAGAAACGCCCGCTGGCAGTCCATGACCTGGCTCCGGCCTGGCTGAAATCAATGGAAATGCTGCCGAAAGCCTGGCCAACGATCTCGCGTCCATAATCAATATTTCGATACGCTCATAGGGCGCAAACGCCCCCGCGCGGATTCAGCGTCCGCGCGGGGGCGTCATTTTCAGACTTGGCAATACTTATTTGACGGCACGCCGCGATATGCTGAACGGCCTAATAGCCCAGCGCCAGCCCCGTGTTGCGGCGCGGATCATTGGCGCCGTAGAAACGGTTCCGGCCCACAGGCTCGCCGCCGAGCCTGGGCGCGCCGATCAGAATGGCCGCCACATGGTTGGCGGGCTGCGGCGGCCCGAATTTGTGACCGGCCTTTTCCAGAATCTTTTGCGTGTCCGGCGACAGGGCGAAGGTTTCCAGATTGGTGGCCTCGGGCAGCCACTGCTGGTGGAAGCGCGGAGCGTCCACCGCCTCCTGGATGTCCATGCCGTAGTCGATGACATTCAGGATGGTGTGCAGCACGGCGGTGATGATCCGGCTGCCGCCGGGCGTGCCCACGATGAGCACGGGCTTGCCGTCCTTGGAAACAATGGTGGGGCTCATGGAGGACAACGGCCGCTTGCCCGGCGCGATGGAGTTGGCCTCGCCCTGCACCAGGCCGTAAATATTGGGCACGCCCGGCTTGGACGTGAAGTCGTCCATTTCGTCGTTGAGCAGCACGCCCGTGCCGCCGGCGACGACCCGCGCGCCGAACCAGTCGTTGATGGTATAGGTCACGGACACGGCATTGCCCCAGCGGTCCGCGATGGAATAATGCGTGGTGTTGTTGCCCTCATGCGGAGCCGTGCCCGGCTTGATCTTGGCGGACACGCCCGCCTTGTCCGGCTTGATGGCCGCCCGGATCTTGGCGGCGTAGGCCTTGTCCGTCAGACGGGCCACAGGATTTTTGACAAAATCCGGGTCGCCCAGATAGGTGTTGCGGTCCATATAGGCATGGCGCATGGCTTCAATCTGGGCATGCACGGCCTTGGCCGAGCGGAAGCCCCACTCCTTGAGCGGATAGCCTTCAAGGATGTTCAGCATTTCGCAGATGGCCACCCCACCGGAGCTGGGCGGCGGCGCTGAAACCACATGATAGCCGCGATAATCGCACTCAATGGGCGGCAGGCGGCGGGGGCTGTACTGATCCAGATCGGCCTGGCTGAGCAGGCCCTTGCCCGCCCGGTTGGCGGCCACCAGAGCCTGAGCCACCGGCCCCTGGTAAAAGCCCGCCGCGCCCTTGGCGGAAACGGCCTTGAGGGTGCGGGCCAGATCCTTCTGCACCAGGCGGTCGCCCGCGCGCAGGGCCGAGCCGTCCGGCTTGAGGAAGATGGCCGCCGAGGCGGGATCCTTGCGGAAATCCTCGGTGGCTTCGGCAAAGAGATCGGCATCTCCCCGTTCCAGCACCCAGCCCTTTTCGGCCAGCGTGACGGCCGGGCGGACCAGTTCGGCGCGCGGCCGCGTGCCGTACAGATCCCGGGCCATTTCCAGTCCGGCCACGGTGCCGGGCACGGCCACGGCCAGATGCCCGCGCGTGCTCAGGTCGGGGATCACGTTGCCGTTCTTGTCCAGATACATGTCCGGCGTGGCGGCCAGCGGGGCCTTTTCCCGGAAGTCCAGGAAGTCCGTGCGGCCGTCGGCCATCTGGATGACCATAAAGCCTCCGCCGCCCAGATTGCCCGCCGCCGGGTAGACCACGGCCAGCGCGTAACCCACGGCCACAGCCGCGTCAATGGCGTTGCCGCCCTTTTTCAGCACGTCCACGCCCACTTTGCTGGCCAGATGCTGGGCGGTGACGACCATGCCGTTTTCCGCGGCCACGGGCGCTACGGACGCCGCCAGCCCCGCGCCCGGCACGGCCAGACAGAACGAAAGCAGAAACGCCAGACTCGCGCCCCATGAACGGAACCCTATTCTTTTCACCGACATGAGTCCTCCTTGTTTGTATGCCGACAGCATTGCCGAAGCCGCCTCAAAGTGCAAGTCCGGCCTCCGCGCCGACAATACGAGAGCGGGTCCCGCGCGCAGCGCACGCGCGGGACCCTGGACAGCCGCCGTTCAGGCGGGGACAGCACGCGCAGGTTTACTTGTACGGCGGAACAGGCTGCTTGACCATCTTCAGGAACTTGTCGGTTACATAGTCGGCGCTCTTGACCTTTTCATATTCAGCGGGGGTCAGTCGGCCCAGCTGGGTAAAGAAGGCGGCCAGATACTGCTGCCATTGCTGCGCTTCGCTCATGCCCCTGGAGTTGTCCAGCAGCTTGAGCTGTTCTTCATAATTGAACACCGGGTGGGTCTTGATGTCCTTGAGGGCCACTTCCGGGGTGTACTGCTGGCCGGCCCACTCCATGAAGAAACGGCGGTACAGGGGCGCCAGGCTTTCCGGAGGTTCGTTCTTGAGCATGTGGATGCCGCGCATATAGGCGCGCAGGAAGGCCGCGATGACCTCGGGGTTGGCGTCGGCGAACTTCTTGTCGGCCTGGATCACGATAGGCAGGGTCTGGCCGCAGTTCTTGATGTCGCCGGCCATCTTCCAGCCCTTGGCCTCGCCCACATAGAGATGCGGAGCCCAGAGGGCCACGCCGTCGCCGGTGCCGTTTTCAAACGCTCCCAGCGCCTGGGGCTGGTCCATGTTCTTGATGATCACGTCCTTGTCCGTGAGGCCCAGCACCTTGAGCCAGGAGGACAGGGCCATGTGCGGCGACGACATGGTGGTGCAGAGGAAGGTTTTGCCCCGCACGGTTTCCGGGCTGCCCAGCACGTCGGGGAAGTCCTTGTTCCAGCCCTTGACCTTGGCGATGGGGCTGTCCGGGCGGACCAGAATGCCGTTGGTGTAGGATTCGTCGTTGCCGATGGCGATCACATAGGTGTTGTAGCGCAACGCGCCCCAGACAGCGGGCACCGCTCCGTTTCCCGCCACCACCCAGGAACCCGAGGGCGTGGCGTTAACAATGTCCATGCCGGAGTTGAAGTAATTGATTTCAAGCTCAATGCCTTCTTCCTTGTCCCAGCCTTTTTCATGGGCCAGCCAGGCGGCGAAGGTTTCATTTTCATTCATCCAGGCCGAGGGGACCTTGATGATTTCCTTGGCCCGCGCCATGGGCGCGGCGGCCAGCAGCAGGACGGCGGCCAGAGCCAGCCCTAAAAAGTTGCGTAATTTCATCCTCATGCCTCCGGAATTAGAGGGTGTTGTGACGGGGCGCGGGGCCGCGCCCCGTTGTCGCTTCATGCGCTACGAAGCCACGCAGGAGCGCACGCGCGGCGCGGCGGGCGCGTTCTGCCCGGCCTTGCCCTTGGGATCATAGGTGCGCGTGGTGGTGACCTTGTGCTGGGTGAAAAAGTCGATGCCGCCCTTGCCCTGTACCTTGTCCGTACCCAGCAGGGAGCCTTTGATGCCCCCGAAGGGCACATAGGGATGCGGCGCGCAGATGCCCACGTTCACGCCCACCATGCCCACGTCCGTGTCGCGGCTGAACACTTCGGCATAGTGCATGTTCTGGGTGAAGATGCAGGCCCCGTTGCCGTATTCCGAGCTGTTGACCAGTTCGATGGCCTCGTGGATGTCCGCCACCTTGATGGTGGCCACCAGGGGCCCGAACACTTCGGTGGTGAACAGAGGATTGCAGGGCGTCACGTCGCGGATGATGCAGGGGCCGACGAAGTAGCCGTTTTTGTTCTTTTCCGGCAGGTCGACCCGGCGGCGGTCCAGGACCAGTTTGCAGCCCTGGCCGTGTTTGAGGGCGATGTCCACATACTCAAGCACATTGTCTGCGGCCTTGCGGGAGATCAGCGGGCCCATGTAGACGTCGGGATCAAAGGCGTCGCCCACCTTGACGGTTTTGGAGGCCTCGATCATGCGCTCCAGCACTTCTTCGTAGACTTCGGGCACGGCGGCCACGATGGAACCGGCCAGGCAGCGCTGCCCGGCCGAGCCGTAGCAGGAATTGAGAAAGTTGTTGATAAAGACGTCCATATTGCTGTCTTCCATGACCAGCAGCATGTTCTTGGCCCCTCCCAAGAGCATGGAGCGCTTGGCCCCCCTGGAGCAACCGGTTGCCATGGCCTTGGCCGTGGGCGTGGAGCCCACCAGGCAGACCCCGGCCATGCGCGGGTCTTCATACCAGGAGCCGGGAATGTCGCGGTTGCCGTGCACCACGTTGACCACACCGGCGGGCAGCCCGATTTCCATGAAGATTTCACAGATGAGCTGCATGAAGTACGGCGACTGGGTGGAAGGCTTGAAGATGAAGGTATTGCCCACGGCGATGGCGTAGGGAATGAACCAGCCGAAGACCAGGGCCGGGAAGTTGAAGGGAGCCACGCCCCCGAACACGCCCAGCGGCTGGCGCACCACCTTGGCCGAAATATTGGTGGAGATGTAATCCAGGGTGTCGCCTTGAATCATGGACGGCGTGGCCGCGGCGGATTCCAGAATTTCGATCACCCGCTGCACTTCGCCGCGCGCCTCGGAAACATGCTTGGCCTGATCCAGAGCGATGGCCTGAGCCAGCTTTTCCAGATCCCGCACCATGCAGTCGTGGATTTTATAGATATAGGCCATACGCTTGGCCAGCGAGAGATTGCGCCAGGGCCTGTAGGCCGCGTGGGCCGTGGCGATGGCCGCTTCCGCCGTGGCCGGGCCGGAAATGGGCACGCTGCCTATTTCCCCGCCGGTGGAGGGATTGTAAAGCGGAACGCGTTTGCCGCCAGCCTCTTCCTGCCATTCGCCGTTGATGAAGTTTTTGATCCTGATGTCGGACATGGCTACCCTCCGCAAAGTGCGAGTTATGAAAATTCCGGTTTTAGAGCAGGTTCATTTTGAAATTGCTCTGGCGGCTGCGAGAGCAGCCGTCCGTCACGAAGGCGTAAGCACAATTTATTTGCGCTGTTACGCGCCGAAGTGGGCGTCTTTACATGTTGCGAATGCACACTCTTAATATTAATCTACACTGGCAACTCACACCGGCTCGGACAGGCCGGTGTTTTTTCTCCTCAATTTTCAGATAGCGCCTTTTACAGGCGCAGTGCTTGCGGAAATCTGACAAAATCTGTCGCCAATCGGACAAAAAAATAAAAAGCCGGACAACCGCAGGCTGTCCGGCTCCCGTGAAACGGCACTGAAATTATCTGCCGTTGCGCGTCCGAAACACGCGGCCCGGCGTACGGCCGAAGACCTGCTTGAAGGTGGCGATAAAAGCGGAAACCGAGGAATAGCCGCTGTCCAGAGCCACGTCGGTGACGCTTTCGCCCTGCTTCAGACGGTCGTGGGCGGTCTGCATGCGCTGGCGCTGGCGCCAGGTGCGGAAGGAGGTGCCGGTTTCCCGGCGGAACAGACGGGCCAGATTACGCTCGGACATGCCCAGGCGCTCAGCCCATTGCGCCAGGGAAGTGGCCGCGCCGGGCGTTGTGAGCAGAGCCGTGCACAACTCCACCAGGCGGTGGTCGCTGGGCATGGCCAGAGGCTGCGCCACTTCCGGCAATTCCAGCAGCAGGTCCAGAAATACGCCCACCTGGCGGCCACGGGCATCCTCGCCATAGGGATAGGGTTGCGGGGTGAGATGCAGCAACAGCTCGCGCACCAGGGGCGTGACCTTCATCACGTGGCAGCGCGCGAAGCGCTCCACGCCCAGCAGCACACGCTGGTCAATCCAGAGGGAACAATCCCTGGCCTCGCAGGGCACATACCATTCATGCCGACAGCCGGCCGGCACCCAGACGGCCCGATGGGGCGGGGCCAGCCAGTTGCCCTGCTCCGTGCACATGACCATACAGCCGTGCCCGGTGTAGGCCAGCTCGCCCCAAGGATGCGCATGAGGCTTGCTCCAGGTGTCGGGAGGAAAATCGTCATTGAACCAGAATACCGGTCTGGTGACCGGATCAAAAGGCGCAAGATAGCTTTTGGCTTCCAGAGGTTCCATACAAAAATCCATGGATGGAAGGCACGCCGGAGGAATCCGTCAACGCGGACGGCAGCTTGGTGAGAATCGCCTTTGAACCGCTCTATTTTTTCAACGGTTCATTCAGCCGGAAAGGCAGGCGGCGGAGCGGTGTGGGTGCGTCTCATCGCTGAAAATGCGCCGAAAATTGTTTCTCAGAGCAATTTGCCATTGAAAATACCTGCTTTCAATGCGGAACCGCTCTAGAAATCCAGTTTGAACTGCATGCCAAGCCCCAGGGCCGAATCCGGCTGACTGTTGCTGGCGCTGTGGTCCCGGTTCTGCTCGTCCTTCAGAATCAGCTCCGGTCCCACGCTGATGCTCAAATCATCCCCGGCTTCCACATCCGCGAAAGCCCGTACCACATGGCGGCTTTCCAGCGGCAGGCTCTCGTCGGGTCGCGCGCCCTCCGCCGGCAGGCGTTCCCGCCAGGCGGAAGTCTCGTTCTCAACACTGAGGCCCAGGCCGTTCTTCGGCTTTTTCTTGCTGCCGCTCGCCGCGTTAAGAGCATTGTCGATGCCCGGCGCGGTATTCATGGCCTTCTTCCCGCCCCCGGCGCCGCTCACGGCCCTCTTGTGCAGATTCTGCGCCGGCGTGCCCTGCCGCCAGATGGCCGAATTGCGGTCCTCGGACTGGCCGAAGGCCCAGGCCGAACCGTGCAGGGCCTGCGTTTTCCGGGCGGCGGCCTTGTCCCGCTTTCCGGCGGCCGACGCCGACGGCGCGCCTTTCTGCTCCGCAGCCGGCACATCCGGCCGCATGCCGCAGATCAGAAGCGCAAGCGCGGCAAGGATCATTATCACTCTCTGCTTCATCATGATCTTTTTTACTTCAGCCCGCGTGCTTCTGTAAAGCCCGGCCTGTCCGCCTCCACGGCCGGAAGCGGGAAACGTAAAAACCCCGGCCTGGGCCGGGGTTTTTCAGTCTGCGTGAAGCTTAGTTGCCGTTCGACGCGGGTGCGGCGGCGGGCGCCGTTTTGCCCACGCCGGTTTCTTCCTGCAACAGACGCTCGGTGTTGACCACCGGGAAGCTCGGGCTCTTGCCCGGATCAGCCCAGCCGCCGCCCAGCGCCATGCACACGCTGACTACCGCGTTGAGGCGGTCGCGCAGGGCCGCGGCCAGTTGCAGCTCGGCGGAGAAAAGCTGGCGTTCGGCATCCAGTACGGTCAGATAGTCGGTATAGCCGTTGTCGTATTGCAGGCGGGCGATGTCCACGGCGCGGCGCAGGCTTTCCACCTGGATCTGCATGCTGCGCACAATGGCGTCCGCCTCGCGCTGGGAGGTAAGCGAGGTGCGGATATCCTGGAAGGCAGTCTGCACGGTCTTCAGATACACCGCGATGGCGGCTTTTTTCTGCGCCTCGGCGTCCTTCAGGTTGTACCAGTTGTTGCCGAAGTCCAGGATGGGCAGCGTGCCGCTGGCGCCGTAGCTCCAGGCCGCGGACGGATTGATGAAAAGATTGCCCACAGCCGCGCTGAGCGTGCCCAGCATGCCCGTCAGGGAGATGGAGGGGAAAAACTGGGCGCGGGCCACGCCGATATTGGCGTTATAAGCCATGACCAGGTATTCGGCGGCGCGCACGTCGGGACGCCGCTCCAGCAGTTCGGAGGGCAGACCGGCGGGCAGCACCGGAGGCGAAGGCAGCATGCCGATGGCCATGCCGCGCGGCATGGCGCTGTTGATGATGTCGCGCGGCGAGCGACCCAACAGCACGGCCAGCGCCGCTTCGGCCTGATCCACCGCCACGGTGCTGGTGTGCACCTGGGCGCGGGCGGTTTCCACCTCGGCCCTGGCCCGCTGCCAGTCAAGTTCGGTGATGTCGCCCTGCTTGTAGCGGCTGGTGTAGATGCCGAAGGCGTCTTCGCGGCTCTTCAGGGTACGCCGGGCCGTGTCCAGCTGCATGTCCAGGGCCAGCAGGGCGAAATAGCCCTGAGCCGTCTGCCCGGCCACGGAAAGCCGCAGGGCCTCATGTCCCACCACGCTGTTCATCAGCACGTCGCTGAGCATGGTGCGGTTATTGCGGTACTTGCCCCAGAAATCCAGCTCCCAGGAGGCATTGAGCGAACCCTGGTAGTTGGTGTTGGTGCGGTCGGCCAGAGTGCTGTAATTGGCGACCCTGGTGGACGAGCTTTGCGAGCTCGCGCCGCCGTCAGCGCTGACATACGGGAACAGGGCGGATGTGGCCACGCCCACCTGCGCCGCGGCGGAGTCGATCCTGGCCAGGGATTCGGCCAGATCCTGATTGTTTTTCAAGGCTTCCTCGACCAGGGCCGTGAGCACAGGATCGTTGAAGCGGGTCCACCAGTCCGTGTTCAGCGGCGCGGACCCCAGATCCACCTTCCGCCACTGTTCGGGAATGTCCTGTTCAGGCCGCTCATAACGCGGCGCCAGCGAGCAGGCGGAAAGCAGCAAGGCGAACGTCGCCGCCAGCGTCAGCGCGCGGATCGCGGCAAAAGCCGGAGCCCGACGGATTGTATAGGGGGCGTTCATATGTCCTCCGGATCGTCGTCATAACGGCTCTTGCCTTCATTGGGGTCTTTCTTGCCCTGCAATTTCAGCGAAAGCTGCATAATCGTCTTGAAGAAGTACGGTACAAAGAGCGTGGCGATGCAGGTGGCCGCCAGCATGCCGCCGATGACCGCCGTGCCGATGGCGTGACGGCTGTTGGCGCCCGCGCCGGAGCTGATGGCCAGGGGCACGCAGCCCAGAATGAAGGCCAGGGAGGTCATCACGATGGGCCGGAAGCGCAGGCGCGAGGCGTGCATGGCGGCCACGTCCAGACTGCGGCCGTCGCGCCAGGACTCCACGGCGAATTCCACGATCAGAATGGCGTTTTTGGCGGCCAGGCCCACCAGAGTGACCAGGGCCACCTGGAAGTACACGTCGTTGGAGAGATCCCGGAACCAGGTGGCCGCCAGCGCGCCGAACACGCCGAAAGGCACGGCGGTGAGCACGGCCAGGGGCAGGGACCAGGACTCGTACTGGGCGGCCAGGATCAGGAAGACCATGACCAGAGCCAGCACGAAGATGAGCGTGGTATCCGCGCTGGCCAGCTTTTCCTGCAGGGCCGACCCCACCCAGCCCAGACTGAAGTCGTTGGGCAGCACCGCGTTGGCGGCCTGCTCCATGGCGTCCAGGGCCTGGCCCGAGGAATAGCCGCTGGCCGGGTTGCCCAGGATGTGCGCCGCCGGGAACACGTTGTAGCGCTCCATGACCTGGGGCGCGGTGCGCCGCTCCAGGGTCATGACGGCGGTGAGCGGGATCATCTCGCCCTTGTTGTTGCGCACAAAGACGTCGTTGAGCGATTCCGGCAGCATGCGGTAGGCGGCCTCGGACTGCATGCGCACCTGGAAGGTGCGGCCCATGTAGTTGAAGTCGTTCACGTAGGTCGTGCCGAAAGTGGCCCCCATGGCCGAGAACACGTCGCTGACGCTCACGCCCATGTCCTTGCAGCGTTCGCGGTCCAGATTGGCGTAGAGCTGGGGCGCGCCGGTGGAGAAGAGGTTCTGCACATTGCCGATGGCCGGATACTTGGGCGTGCCGTCGGCGTTTTTGGACATGGCCTCGGCCACCATTTTGTTGGCGTTGGCTTCCAGATCATAAATGGTGCCGTCGCCGCGCATCTGGATGTAGCCTTCAAAACCGCCGGTGGTGCTCATGCCGCTGATGGGCGGCGGCGTAAAGCCCAGCACCACGGCTTCGGGCTGCATCATGGTCACGGCCATGACCTTCTTGGTCAGGGCCTCGGCGGATTCATCCTCGCCTTTGCGCTCGCTCCAGGGCTTGAGCGTGGCGAAAAAGGTGCCGTAATTGCTTTTCACCGATATGGAGGTGATGTCGAGACCGTTAATGGTGGCGACGTGGGAGGCCGAAGGCTGCTTGAGCACAAAGTCGCTCAGCACTTCCGTAACCGCCGTGGTCCGATGCTGGGAAGCGCCGTCGGCCAGGATGGCCATGCCCAGGATATAGCCCTGGTCCTCATTGGGCACCAGGCCGCCGGGCACCACCGTGAGCAGCCAGACGATGGCCACCACCATCAGGGCGAACAACGTCATGGCGCGCAGGCTCGAATCCTTGATGAAGCGCACAGTGCGCAGGTAGCGGTGGGTCACCCGCCCGAAGGCGTAGTTGAACCAGACAAAGGCGCGCGGCGGCGTATAATCATGGGCATGAGGCTTGAGCAACAGGGCGCAGAGCGACGGGGTGAGCGTCAGGGCCACAATGCCCGAAAGCACCACGGACACCGAGATGGTGATGGCGAACTGCTTGTACATCTGGCCCGCCAGACCGCCCATGAACGACACGGGGATGAACACCGCGCAGAGCACCAGCACGATGGCGATAACCGGGGCCGTGACCTCGTTCATGGCCTTGGCCGTGGCCTCCTTGGGCGGCAGGTGCTCGGAACTCATGATGCGCTCGACGTTTTCCAGCACCACGATGGCGTCGTCCACCACGATGCCGATGGCCAGCACCATGCCGAAGAGCGTCAGGGTGTTGATGGAGTAGCCCAGGGCGTACATGCCCGCGAAGGTGCCGATGATGGACACCGGCACGGCGATGCAGGGAATCAGGGTGGCCCGCCAGTTCTGGAGGAAGACGTAAACCACGATGAACACCAGGATCATGGCTTCCACCAGAGTGCTGATCACCTCTTTGATGGATTCCATAACAAAGTCGTTGGTATCCACCACGATCCTGTAGGACAGCCCGTCGGGCAGGGTTTTGGCGATCTCCTTCAGGCGGGCGGTAACCCGCTCGCCCGTGGATATGGCATTGGCGCCGGGCAGCAGATAGACCGCGCCCATACGCGCGGGCACGCCGTTGAAGCGGGAACTCACGCTATAGTCCTGGCCGCCCAACTCGATGCGGGCCACATCTTTGAGGCGCAGCATGGCGCTGTCCTCGCCGGTGCGGATGATGATCTCGCCGAACTGGTCGGGCGTGATCAGACGTCCTTCGGTATCAATCTGCCAGGTGAGCTGGGTGGAGGCCGGTGAGGGCATGTCACCCAGTCGGCCGGGCGCGAACTGCGAGTTCTGATCCTGGATGGCCTGGGCCACCTCGCCCACGCTCAGGCCGTATTTGGCCAACTTGTCCGGCTGAAGCCAGATGCGCATGGCGTAGCTCATGGAACCGAAGATCGAGCAGTCGCCCACGCCGGGCACGCGCTTGAGCTCGTCCACCACGTTGATCTGCATCCAGTTGTGGATGTAGACCTCGTCGTAGCGGCCGTCAGGCGAGTAATAGGAAAAGGCCTGCAACATGGCCGGGGATCTTTTGACCACGGTCACGCCCTGACGGCGCACCTCTTCGGGCAGCAGGGTCTGGGCCAGGTTAACCTTGTTGTTGACGTTGACCAGCGCCATGTCCGGGTTGGTGCCCAGAGCGAAGTAGACGCTGATGCTGCCCGAACCGGAACCGGAAGCGGCCGTGGACGTCATGTAGAGCATGTTTTCCACGCCGTTGATGTTCACTTCCAGCGGGGCCAGCACCGTGCCCGCGATGGTTTCGGCGGAGGCGCCGGGATAGGACACGCTGACCTGCACCGTGGGCGGCACGAGGTCCGGATATTGGGCAATAGGCAGCGCCTTCATGGCCAGCGCGCCCACCAGGGTGATCACGATGGAAATGACGGCCGAAAGGACCGGCCGGCGCAAAAAGAGATTCGGCTTAGCGGAAGCGGCCATATGTACCTACTTTTGAGCGGCGGGAGCCTGAGCCTGCTGCTGTTGGGCGGCAGGCTCCTGCACGCGCACCTGGGTTCCGGGCCGGGCCTTGACCAGGCCCTCGCTGATGATCCTTTCGCCGCCCTTGAGGCCGGAGTCCACCAAATAGCGGTCGCCCACGGCTACGCTGAGGGTGACGGGGATGGCGTATACTTTGTTGTCCTTGTCCAGACCCATGACCAGCGAACCTTTCTGGGTCAGCACCACGCACTTCTGCGGGATGAGCACGGCGTTCTTGAGCACGTCGCCTTCCATGTACAGGCGCACATACTGGCCGGGCATGATGTGGCCGTCGGCATTGGCGAAGACCGCGCGGGCCTTGATGACGCCCGTGCTGGGCTGCACCTGGCTGTCGATGAAGGTGACTTCGCCCTCGCCCTTGTACAGGGTGCCGTCCAGCAGGCGCAGCCGCGCCTTGTAGCGCCCGTTTTCGGGGAACCGCAGCCGCCCGGCGGCGGCCAGCTGCTGGCGGCGCATGCGTTCGGGCGCGGCAATGGAAAAGTCGATATACATGGGATCGGTCTGGTTCACATAGGTGAGCAGAGAGTTGTTGCCCACCAGATTGCCGGGGGTGAAGTTTTCCTTGCTGCTGTAACCGGAAACCGGGGCCGTCACCTGGCAATAGTCCAGATTGATCTTGGCCTGGCGCAGTTCAGCCTTGGCGCTTTCGTAGGCGGCGCGGGCGGAATCGCGTTCTTTTTGGGAAACGGCGTTCTTTTCGTAAAGCGGGCGGATGCGCTTCCATTCGCGCTCGGCATTGTTGAACTGCGCCTCGGCCTGCTGGACCTTGGCTTCGTACTGGTCGCGCTCCAGCTGGAACATGAGCTGGCCCTGCTTCACGAAATCGCCTTCCTCATAGAGGCGTTTTTCAATAATGGCCTCCACCCGGGCGCGCACTTCCACGGCGCGCGAACCCGAAGCCTGGGCCTGGTATTCGGCGGGCCAGGGCACGTCGGCCACGGTCACGTCAAAGACGGCCACCGGGGGCAACATGGCCTGCTGGGCCTTTTTATCCTCGCCGCAACCGGCAAGGGCCAGGCAAAGGCCCAGGACAAGGGAAAGAAAAATCAGCGGTCTCATGGTCATGCACTACTCCGTTGCGAGCGGCGCCTTGGCGCGCGCTGAAAAAGCCTTTTCGGCTCGGGGGCCCCGCGTTGAAGGCGCGCGTCCGCCCCGCGCGGACGTTCATCAATGTCGATGCCGTTAACGCGGCGTTGCCGCGCGGCGGCTCCGTCCCGCGGTTTTGAGCTTGAAATGTGCCGCGGCGCGTCCGAAACTCCACCGGCCGACCTGCGGCCGGCACGGCTTCATCGCAATACGGACATGTCGGCGAACGAACTGCGCCCGAACGGGATCCGGGCGCGGATTCCGTAAACGGGGGCTCAAACAGCCTTCTAAAAAGCATATTCCAGGGGAAAAAGCAAGAAACGGGCCAAGAGACAGCGGAAAAGTTATAACGGCAAATTTCTTGCTATTTCAACTAGTTATCCCCCCGCGTCCCATTTTTATAACCAGCTGAAATAACAGATGAAAAAAATTCAAAAAAATACGGCCAACGCCCCCTCAGAACGCTTTAGCGCCGGAATGCGTCGCTCCGTGGAGCGACATTCCGGCGCTAAATCCTTATGCTGCTGTATTGCCCGCCCCGGCGTAGGCCGGGGCGGGCAAGGCTTTTCATGTCAGGGCTTCGTCCTACCCCCGCTTCATGGCATCAATCAGAGTCGTCAGGCCCTGCGCCTGCTGGGCGAGATCGGACACCGCGCGGGAGGCCTCTTCCATGGCTCTGGCCGTCTCACTGGCGATGGTGTTCACCTGATTGACGGAATTGCTGATTTCCTCCGAGGCGGCGGACTGTTCTTCCGAGGCGGCGGCTATGCTCTGCACCTGTTCCGCAGTCTGGTCGGCCATGTCCACGATTTCCTGCAGGGCCTTGCCGGATTCCTCGGCGAAGTTCGTCGTCGCCTCAATCATGCTCACCGCGTTGTCCACCTGGGTCATGCTCCGGCTGGTGCTTTCCTGAATGAGCTTGATGGCGTTGCCCACATCCGCCGTGGAGGCCATGGTCTTTTCGGCCAGCTTGCGCACTTCGTCGGCAACAACCGCGAAACCGCGTCCGGCCTCGCCGGCGCGGGCCGCTTCAATGGCCGCGTTCAACGCCAGCAGGTTGGTCTGGTCCGCGATGTCCGAAATGACGCTCATGATCTGGCTGATGGACTGCGCATGATGGGAGAGTTCCGCCATGGCATCCTTCAACGCCAGCGATTCCCGCTGGATGTCTTGCACGCTCTTGACGGCCTGGCCCACGACGGTGGCGCCTTCCTGGGCCTTCTGACGGGTGTTCACCGACACCTCGGAAGCGAAACCGGCATTTTTGGCGACTTCCAGAACGGTGGCGTTCATCTCTTCCATGGCCGACGCGGTTTCGGCGGCCATGCTGGCCTGTTGCTCCGCGCCGCGCCCCGACTGCTCGATTTGCGCGGAAAGCTGGCTTGAGGCCGAGGAAACCACCTGGGCGACCTGTTCCAGCTTGTCGGCCGCCTCCAGCATGGCCTCGGTCTTCTGCCGCGCCTCATTGGAGGACTCTTCCGCCTTCAGCAAAGCCTCTCTGGCGTTTTCCGACTCCTTGGCGGCCCGTTCGGATTCCTGCCGGGCATTGGCGATCTGCTCTTCCAGAGCCCCCACCATGTTCACGATATCGCCGTATACCCCGATCTGCGGGCTGCCGTCGGCAATGTTGTAATCGCCGGAGGTGACGCGCGCGGCGATGGCGGCCAGTTCGCCGGGATCCTTGCCCAACTGCTTCTGCACGCCCCTGATGATATACAGGGTCAGCAGGAAGCCCAGCAAGGTGACCGCGACCAGCAGGCTGATGGTGAGTATGCGGGCGTTCGCATACTCGGCGGCGGCTTCGGCGGAGGAGCGGTCCACCACGCCCTTGGCGATATCAATGAGCTTGGCAAGCTCCAGATTCATGTTGTCGAACTCATCTCTGGTCTTGTCCAGCAGACCCTCGGCCTCTTCCGTACGGTTGGCCTTGGACGTTTCAAGAATTTTTTGATGTTGGGACAGATACTCGTCCCAGAAGGTCATGGCCTTCCGGAGTTGTTCCCTGGTCACATCCGTTTTCAAGGTATTGTCCAGCAGGTTCCGCAATTTGACGGACTGCGCCAGAAGCTCGTTCATCGTGCCTTCATAGCTGGCTTTTTTCGCCTGATCGTCAGTATAAATATGGCGCATTTCGTTGATGCGGAAATCTGAAGCGAGCGTGTTCATCTGGTTGGAGTAAAGTATGGCCGGGATATAGGTGTTGGCGAACGTGCTGGTGCGGCTGTAAAGCCCTTCCATCTGGAACAGGCTGTAAATCCCGAACCCGAACAGCGCCAGGATGATGACCCCTATCGTCATACCCAATTTTACGGAAAGTTTCATAGAGCCTCCTCACTTTTTCCATGCCGGAATACAAATTCAGGGTTGAATGAACAAACACACGGGGATACGCGGCTATGAAATAACAACTTCCGATGGCTCTCCTTTCCCTTGAGAGGAGAGGGGAATACCGGACGGCAAAGCGCTCCGGTCAACCGCGACGCGGTGATGCGGCGATCATCCGAAATATTTTCCGCCGGTTACGGGCGTGGAAGACGTGTCTCTTCCCAAAATGATTACCGCGCGCCTTGCAACTTAAACACTGGATGCGACTATTTTCTCTATATATCGCGACTAACCCCACAAAAACAGCCAGCCATTGTGGATTATTATCGGGAAATTTCAGAAAACCATAATGGTATCGTAAAAAATTTTTTCACATATCGGCAATCAAGCAATATTTAGTAATTTCTGTAACACGGGAGGGAGAGGACTGGAAGAGGAAGGATGAAAGCATACGAATCAGATCGGATTTCGCTCAAAGCGTTTCGACACCTTCAATAAAGCGTGCCGCGGAGCGGATCATCTTTGAAAAATATAATATTTCAAAGATGATCCGCTCCGCGGCACGTACTGCACGCGATATTTGTGTGCGGAGGCCAGCGCCCGGAACAGGCTTAACAGAGGCAGACAGAAAGGGGGAAAAAGCGCATCGGCTTCAGGCTTTTCGTATTATTGTCGAAATACGGTAAATTTGTATAATGTCCCCCCGCTCACGTTCCGGCCGCGCCGCTGACATTTGTGGGGATCAGAGAATCAATCGGGGGCCGCCCCAAAGCAAAGCCCGTTTGCTCGCCTTTCGTGCTTCAACTGTCCTCGCCGTCGCCTTCTTCCTCCAGGCGGGCGCGCATATGCCGGGCCTGCCGACTGGCCATGTTCAGAAAAGCGACCCACCAGATGGCGTTTTTCAGCAACTGAACGCGCTGAAAACGATGCCGCTCGTCGCCGGTGCGCAGG
>OJIY01000226.1_pt1 | contig 25340 bp, 42 predicted proteins | sample 1596061 | NCBI WGS metagenome assembly OJIY01 (sample SAMEA4350111, study PRJEB24818) | metagenome | biome: human; feature: gut; material: faeces | place: Denmark | collected 2013-09
CTCTGAAGAGTCAAGAGTTTTTTCAAACTTTTTTCTTTTCTCTTCGCTGTCCTTCGTGGCTGTTGTCAGCTCATCGTCGGTCAGTGGATGCGCATTATAGGGAGATCTCGGATTAGCGCAAGTGTTTATTTCATTTTTTTTTCTGTTCGTTCTCTTTTTGAACTTTGCGTCTATTTTTGATACTAAAAACACCTTTTGCGTACAAAAAATATACACCTTATCTTTTTATTGTCTATTCGGTATATTCTATTAATCATGTTTTATTGCTCTGTTTCCGCTTTATTAGCAGATTTTCAATATTTATAGTAACGCATAGAAAAGATCATTTTCTCGTCAACGCCCCCCATCCACTGCTATGCTTTTCTTAATTTTATAAAGTAAAATCAAGTACGAGGTTAAATTATGGGGAAATCAACAATCAGGAACTATTTAAACCTTTCACCTTCTATTGATAAAGATGTTTTTATCGACGAAACAGCAACTGTCATTGGTGATGTGCGTATTAGCAAAGATGTCAGTATCTGGCCAATGGTGGTTATTCGTGGCGATGTGAATTACGTCAGTATTGGAGAAAGGTCAAACATCCAAGATGGTTCCGTTCTTCATGTAACTCATATCTCCCACAATGATCCTGAAGGTTTTCCTCTTATTATTGGTGATAATGTCACTGTCGGACATAAAGCAATGTTACATGGATGCACAATAGGTAATCGTGTACTAGTTGGAATGGGATCTATTTTACTTGATGGTGCAATTATTGAAGACAATGTCATGATTGGCGCTGGCAGTTTAGTTCCACCAGGAAAACGACTTGAGAGTGGTTTTCTTTACTTAGGAAGTCCTGCTAAAAAAATTCGCCCACTCTCATCAGAAGAGATAGAACACTTTATCTATTCTGCTAATAATTATGTTGAGTGGAAAAATAATTATTTAGATACTCATCAATCAGCCATTGATAAAGAATAAATAGGGTGAAGAGTTGATAACTCATACTCAGTGACCAGCTCTTCAAATTCTTCTTCAATGTCCCAACGATTTTGTTTAAATAATAATATTCCGTCTCCAATACCAAAACGCTCAATAAGCTCTTGCTCCGTAATTTGACAATTAAAAAGCATTCCATTGATCATAACAGGAAAAAGAACACAATGAGTCTCAGCTAACCATGTTTCACGCTCTGGGAATTGAATAGACTGGTTCATTGATTCAATTTTTCTCTCAAAACAGTTAAGACAGGGTTAATATCTGGCACACGCTCATACCATAGTTCAAATGCATAGGCAGCTTGCCCGACAAGCATGCCTAATCCATCAGATAAACGTGTACTTCCATGTTTTAATGCGTTGTATAGAAATGATGTCATGCCTGCTTGATAATAAAGATCATAACAAGCGGTTTCAAAGCCATATACATCATTAGGAATAGGCGGTAAGTCATTAGTCATACTAGATGCAGATGCATTTATGATTAAATCATAATGTCTATCAGCAACATCTTTAGGAGCAATCGCTCTAATCGTCCCAAATTGGCTAAATTCTTTTACCAGTTGCTCAGCTTTAGTGAATGTACGATTAGTCAAGGTAATATCGCAATCATAATCAAGTAATGGAAGCAATATTCCTCTCGTTGCACCACCAGCACCAATCACTAAAACGGACCCAACTTTGCCAGGCACAATAAAATCAAGCCTGGCTAGATCCAAAATAAGCCCTTGCCCGTCTGTATTATCACCAAGAAGTGAACCATCTTCCAGTTTAACAATAGAGTTAACTGCACCACATCCCTTTGCTCTATCTGTCAATTTATCTACAAAACGAAAGGCTTCTTCTTTAAAAGGAACTGTAACATTAGCACCTCGTCCTCCATTCGCAAAAAAACGAGAGGCTGTTTTATCAAATTCATTCAAAGGAACAAGTAAACGCCCATAGCCATACTCTATTCCTGTTTGTTTTGAAAAAAACTGATGAATAAAAGGTGATTGGCTATGTTCGATAGGATTTCCCATCACTAAATATTTTTCCATTACAATCACCCTTGTCGATATAATTCACCCGTTAACACATCTCGAATTTCAGAAGGATTTTGCCGACCACCAACATCCCCTTCAACAATAGGAATGATGTCCTGAAATTGTTCTCTTACTTCTTCAACTGTACGACATGGTGGCAATCCACTTAAGTTAGCACTAGTTGACACTAAAGGTTTTCCATAAGCCAAACAGAGCTCTTTAACAATGGCATGATCTGTCACTCTCACTGCCAAAGAAGAAAACCTCCCAGTTAACCACTTTGGTGTTGTCGACTTGGCGGGAATGACCCATGTAACCGGCCCTGGCCAAGATGCAAACATTCTGTCTCGTTGAGTAGGTGTTAATGCACTATCATCAATGTAAGGTTTTAATTGCTCATAATTGTCAGCAATTAAAATTAATCCTTTTTCGATTGAGCGTTGCTTTAGTGCTAATAGTGCCATAACAGCATGTTCATTATCAGGATCACAACCAACCCCGAATACAGCTTCTGTTGGATATGCGATAACTTTATTGTTATGTAGTGCTTCTATAATAGTATTATTTACAGGTGATGCTTCGTTATTCATGTTCTTCTCTTTTTGTTTGCGGCTTCCCACATAATTTGCTGGCGCACACTAATCTTACTCCCTGAGAAGACCTTTTTTCCATCAATAATAAATAATGACAATACTCACACTCACCATTAACAGGTTTATTATTTAACACAAATTGACATTCTGGATATCGGTTACAAGCATAGAATGTTTTACCAAACCGAGACTTGCGTTGTAACAATTTCCCCTTTCCGCATTGAGGACAAGGAATAATGGTTTCATCAGGTTTATCTATTTGTTCTATGTGTTCACACTCTGGGTAATTACTGCAACCAATAAACATGCCAAATTTACCCTGACGCAACACTAAATCAGCACCACAGCATTGACAAGGTTGCCCTTCTAGAATTTTTATAATTTGACCATCACCTTGCGATTTTAATGTTTTTATATAGTGACATTTAGGATAAGCAGAACATCCTAAAAAAGGGCCATGACCACCATTTTTCATGACCAACTCACTGCCACATTCAGGGCATTTGTCCTGTTCAGGTTGCTGTGTAAACGGCATATTTTTTACCATTATTTTACCTCATACACTTATTCCAATCGAGTATAGCCACCAGCCACAATAACGACTTTTTCTATAAGCTCAAGTTCTAATAAAAGAGGAGCTAATTCAGATGTTGATAATCCACTATCATGAGCAATTATATCAATAGGTACTATTTCATTAAAACGTACGAAAGGTAATATCATATCAATCGCTAATTGTTGATTTGGCGTAAGTTGCTCCCTTTGGATATCCTTTTTTTTATTATCAGAGAGCTGTATAAGTTTTTCATCTATCTGTTCTTGCGGCGATTCATATTCACAAGTAAGCCACTGCAAAGAACTATTTAAATATTCTAAAATATCATCTGGTGAAGATGCTAAATTTGCACCTTGCTTAATAAGTTGATGATTACCTTCAAAATGAAGATCGCCTAATAGCCCTGGTAAAACAAACAATTCCTTACCCTGCTGCAATGCATAGTTAGCTGTAATCAAAGAGCCACTTTTAATTCCTGCTTCAATAATAAGCAATGTAGCACTTAACCCACTAATAATTCGATTACGCTGAGGAAAATAACGCGCTAAAGGAGGAGTCATGGGTAAATGTTCAGAAATTAGAAGACCAGACTCTTTTATTTGTGTTGCAAGAGTACGATGGAACGAAGGATAAATATGCTCTAAACCACTTCCAAGTACGGCAATAGTGACACCTTTATTATTTAGTGCACTTCGATGCCCTATTCCATCAATACCTTGAGCTAGCCCACTCGTAATAGTGAATTGGTTCTTTACCAGTTCTTGTGCAAAGTAAGTCGCCCATTTAGTACCATATGCTGTTGCATTTCGGCTACCTATTAATGCAATTTGTGTGCTGATTAAATGTTTTCGATTTCCTGCAACAAAAAGCAAAAGTGGTGGTGATGAAATTTGCTTTAATAAAGGTGGATAATCTGAATCCGTAATCGTTAATAATGATGATTCATTTTTATCTAACCACTTTAATGTATTATTGACAGCATCTGCATGAAGTCTTAAAAATTGATGACTTTGCTGTTCTGACAAACCACAACTTTTTAATTGTCTATAAGTGAGTTGTGTGACAGATTGTAAATATTTTGCAATTTGAATGGCTTTATTAGTCGGTAATCTTGAAATAGCATTAAGTCTTATCCATATTTCTCTGACATCCATGCATTATCCTAATGTTATTTTTAGCAAACAGGATGAGTGCTAAACACACCAAATACTGTCAATCTAGATAATAAATGTCTAGAATAGACGTTAAATCCTATTCACATTTTAGAAACAGTCCGAATAAATTATGGCAGTGTTACACGTATTACATTATCCAGACGAGCGCCTTCGCACGATTGCAAAGCCAGTCGAAAAAGTTGATGCCGAAATTCAAAAAATTGTCGATGATATGTTTGAAACGATGTATTTAGAAGAAGGTATTGGCTTAGCAGCAACACAAGTGGATATCCACCAGCGCATTATCGTCATTGATGTCTCCGAAACAAGAGACCAAAGACTGGTATTAATAAACCCAGAACTTCTTGATGCTGAAGGTGATACAGGTATCGAAGAAGGCTGTTTATCTATCCCAGAACAACGTGCTTTTATTCCTCGTGCTGAGCACGTAAAAGTAAAAGCACTTGATTACAATGGCCAGCCTTTTGAATTAGAAGCTGATGACTTATTGGCTATCTGTATTCAACATGAAATGGACCATTTAGTTGGTAAACTGTTTGTAGATTATTTATCTCCATTAAAACGCCAACGTATCCGTCAAAAAGTTGAGAAACTCGATAAGCTAGATAAAAAAAGAGCTAAAGCAGGACAGTAACAGTTAAATTGAAACAGGAAGAAAACGTGTCTGATTCATTACGTATTATTTTTGCGGGAACACCCGATTTTGCGGCTCGACATTTAGCCGCATTGTTATCAACCCAACATCGTGTGGTGGGAGTAATGACTCCTCCAGATAAACCCGCAGGAAGAGGTAAGAAACTGACTATTAGCCCAGTTAAAGCACTAGCTTTAACTCATGATATTCCTGTTTATCAACCTGCCTCTTTAAAGCCAGAAGAGAACCATGAATGGATTATAGAACAACAAGCCGACATTATGATTGTTGTGGCTTATGGGATGATCTTACCTAAAGCCGTGCTTGAAATCCCTCGTTTAGGTTGTCTAAATGTACATGGTTCTCTCCTTCCTAAATGGCGTGGCGCCGCACCGATTCAACGCTCTTTATGGGCAGGAGATAAAGAAACGGGTGTCACAATTATGCAGATGGATGTTGGTTTAGATACAGGTGATATGTTGTATAAAGCATCATGCCCAATTACAAATGAAGACACCAGTGCGTCACTTTATGAAAAACTGGCAGAACTAGGCCCTAAAGCTCTAACGACGACACTCGATCTGCTTACATCAGGTAAAATAAAAGCTGAAAAACAAGATGATAGTTTAGCGAATTACGCCCAAAAATTATCTAAAGAAGAAGCAAAAATTGATTGGTCATTATCGGCAGAGCAAATTGAGCGCTGTATAAGAGCCTTCAATCCATGGCCAATGAGCTTCTTCATGCTAGACGAACAGCCGGTAAAAGTATGGAAAGCACACGTTATTGCAGATGATACAAATCAACCGGTAGGAACTTTATTAAAAGCAGATAAAACAGGTATTTATATTGCGACAGGTAACGGCATTCTAAATATCACTGAATTACAGCCTTCAGGTAAAAAGCCTATGGCTTCTGCTGATTTCCTAAACTCCAAGCGAGATTGGTTCACGCCTGGGAAAATCATTCAATAATAATTCTAAACCCTGATACTTATCCTTATCAGGGTTTCCTTTTTTCACGCCAATGTAACACTTCTCTGGCGCTCAATATTAAACGTTGACTCATTATGAAAACGTCATACAACTTACGTAGCATTGCAGCAAAAGCAATCAATCAGGTATTAGATCAAGGCTTATCTCTAAGCATTGTCATACCAGAACTTCAAAAAAATATTTCAGATAAAGATAAAGCTTTATTACAAGAAATTTGCTTTGGTGTATTACGCACATTGCCACAATTAGAATGGATTATTCAGCAACTCATGGATAAGCCATTAAAAGGTAAACAACGCATTTTACATTACCTCATTATGGTGGGTTTATATCAGCTTCTTTATACGCGTATTCCTGCCCATGCAGCTCTTGCAGAAACAGTAGATGGTGCCGTTGCACTAAAAAAACCACAGTTAAAAGGATTAATTAACGGTGTGTTACGTCAATTTCAACGTCAACAAGATATCCTTAATGAGCGTTTTCAAAATAGTGAAAGCCATTTTCTTCATCCATCATGGTTACTTGCCCGCATCAAGCACGCTTACCCTGAACAATGGATGAGTATTGTTGAAGGCAACAACAAAAAACCACCTATGTGGTTACGTGTTAATCAACAACACCATTCACGAGAAGAATATTTGGCATTATTGGCAGATAATGAGATTTCAGCCATTGCTGATGATAGCCATCCTTTTGCTATCCGTTTAGAAAATCCATGTAACGTTAACCTTCTTCCCGGATTTGCAGATGGTTGGGTAACAATTCAAGATCGTTCTGCTCAACGTTGCGCTGAATTATTAGCACCAAAAAATAAAGAACAAATTCTCGATTTATGTGCAGCACCTGGGGGCAAAACAACACATATTTTAGAGATAGCCCCTCAAGCTAAAGTATTAGCAATAGACATAGATGAGCAACGTCTGAAACGTGTACAAGAAAACCTTACTCGTTTGAAACTTAATGCTGTCGTCAAAAGTGGTGATGGCCGTTATCCCGAACAATGGTGTTCAGGTATGCTATTTGATCGCATTCTACTTGATGCGCCATGTTCAGCAACCGGTGTTATCCGTCGTCATCCTGACATTAAGTGGCTTCGTCGTAATGATGATATTGATCAATTAGCTCAAATTCAAAAAGAAATTCTTCATGCTATTTGGCCATACTTAAAATCTGGTGGCACATTAGTTTATGCAACATGTTCTATTCTTCCAGAAGAGAACATACAACAAGTTAAAGCATTTTTAACATCAACTAAAGATGCACAATGTCACTATCAACATCAGTGTTTACCTGAAGAAAAAGGTGGCGATGGTTTCTTTTATGCATTGATAAAAAAAATATGATCCCGTGATAAAAGATGCTATCGGATCCAAAAAACGCTACTATTTCAACGCAAGATCATCAAGATCTTGCGTTTCTTTTCTATTTGTTAATCGAATACTCTGAGAAATTACGATGAAAATTATTATCTTAGGCGCTGGTCAAGTCGGTGGTACTCTCGCTGAAAATCTTGTCGGGGAGAATAATGATATTACTGTCGTTGATACTAATGCTGATCGTTTACGTCAACTTCAAGATAAATTCGATTTACGAGTAGTCAATGGACATGGCTCTCATCCAAGGATCTTAAGAGAAGCTGGTGCTGAAGATGCTGATATGTTAGTTGCTGTCACTAATTCTGACGAAACGAACATGATTGCGTGCCAAGTTGCTTATACCTTGTTTAATACGCCAAATAAAGTTGCACGTATACGTGCTTCAGAGTTTGTTCGTGAAGCAGATAAACTATTTCTTCCTGAAGCTATTCCCATTGATTATTTAATATCACCAGAACATTTAGTTATTGATTATATTTATAAACTTATTCAATATCCTGGCGCATTACAAGTGGTTAATTTCGCAGAAGGCCAAGTCAGTATCGTTGCGGTAAAAGCCTATTATGGTGGTTCTCTTGTGGGTAATGCTTTGTCAACATTAAGAGATCATATGCCACATATTGATACACGTGTTGCTGCAATTTTTCGTCAAGATAGACCTATTCGGCCTCAAGGCTCCACTATCATAGAAGCTGGAGATGAGGTCTTTTTTGTTGTCGCATCTCAGCATATTCGTGCTGTAATGAGTGAATTACAACGATTAGAAAAACCATATAAACGCATTATGATTGTGGGTGGCGGTAATGTAGGTGCTGGTTTAGCTGCTAGATTAGAAAAAGATTATAGCGTCAAACTTATTGAACATAATCAACAACGTGCAACTGAATTAGCAGAACTTCTTCATGACACAATTGTTTTTTATGGTGATGCATCAGACCAAGAGCTTCTTGCAGAAGAACATATAGAACAAATCGATGTCTTTATCGCGCTGACTAATGATGATGAAGCTAACATTATGTCTGCTATGTTAGCAAAAAGAATGGGGGCAAAAAAAGCAATGGTCCTCATTCAGCGCAGTGCGTATGTTGATTTAGTTCAAGGTGGCGTTATTGATATTGCAATTTCACCACAGCAAGCAACTATTTCTGCACTTTTAGGTCATGTTCGTAAAGCGGATATCGTCAGTGTTTCCTCATTACGTCGCGGTGTTGCTGAAGCAATTGAAGCTGTGGCTCACGGTGATGAAAATACATCAAAAGTCGTTGGTCGTCGTATACAAGATATCAAACTGCCGCCAGGAACCATTATCGGGGCAATTGTTAGAAATGAAGATGTTATTATTGCAAATGCAAGCCACTCTATCGAACAAGGCGATCACGTGATTATGTTTATCACAGATAAAAAATATGTTCCTGAAGTTGAAAAGCTTTTCCAACCTAGTCCATTTTTCTTATAGAGATGACGTAGAAATAAGAATAATAGTGATTGTTACTTATAATGGTCTATTATTATCATGTTAGATACTATATTTTTACATAATAAATCTACACTTACACAAATAAGGGGTGGTTATGGCTTTTTTCAAAGAGTTTCGTGAATTTGCAATGAAAGGTAACGTAGTTGACATGGCTGTCGGTGTCATCATTGGTGCAGCTTTCGGTAAGATTGTTTCATCACTGGTAGCTGATATTATCATGCCACCATTGGGATTATTAATTGGCGGTATTGATTTTAAGCAGTTTAGTCTTGTACTAAGAGAGGCAAGTGGAGATATGCCTGCCGTTGTACTAAATTACGGTATGTTTATTCAAACTGTTTTTGACTTCGCTATTGTTGCATTTGCTATTTTCTGCGCGATTAAATTAATTAATAAAACACGCCGCCAAGCAGAAGAAGCTCCGAAAGCACCGCCAGCCCCATCTGCAGAAGAAACACTATTAACAGAGATCCGCGATTTATTAAAAAACCAGCAGAAATAAAAACTAAAAGGCCAGTGATAACAATTGAAAAAATCTTTTGTTATCACTGGCCTCCCAGTTACCCTTTTTGTTATGTTTTTCTTTTCTCACAAAACTACCTTTTCCTTTCTTGTTTTTTTCTACGCGCTGCCTAAATAATGGATCGTGAACCAATGCAGCTAAAGCATTCTCTTTAATAACACCTTTTTGGTGTTGATATTTGTTAGACATAACAAACCTCTTAAATTGTTAAAGAACATAAAACAAAATTCGGTAATGATATTATTGCTTTGTTGCTCCGGATTCAAGTATTTCTAGAATTGAGCAATAAGTACTCTCATGAGCACTACCACAACACGCATTACTTAACATTTTTAATGAATCGCGCATTTTTTCCATCTCTTTTAAACGCAATTCAACTTCTTCAAGTCTTGCATCAACGATATGCTTCGACTCGATACAAGTGTGATGAGCAGGATCAACACGAATCGAAAGGAGTTCAGTAATAGCATCCAATGTAAAACCAAGCTCTTTCGCATAGCGGATAAAACGTAATCGCTGTAGATCTTTTTCTGTATAGAGGCGATAACCCCCTTCTGTACGTCTATCATGATCCATCAACCCTTGTTTTTCATAAAACCGGATTGTATCTGTTGTTACATTCGCAAGTTTTGCAACTTGTCCAATACGGTACATGGATCATCCTCCATTGTTAATTATGAATAAGCATAGCAAATAACCAAAAGAACAGAATTGAAAAATAGTACGAAGCTTATAATACGCAATAACAGTATGGTGACATAGCAGAAAATAAATATGATGCAACACAAAAGAAAATAAAGAGGTATGCAAAAAATAAAAAAGAGAGAGCGTAGTATACTTACAAATAGTTTTTTAACAGGTATAAAAAAACCGGATTAAAAATCCGGTCTTTTTATTCGCTTCACTAAATAATTAAATTATTCAGCTGCTGCTTCTGTTTCAGAATCAGCACGGTCAACAAGCTCAATGTAAGCCATTGGAGCGTTGTCACCAGCACGGAAGCCACACTTCAGAATACGAGTGTAACCACCTGCACGGCTCGCAAAACGCGGACCTAATACTGTAAACAGTTTTGCCACGACTTCGTTATCACGAGTACGGGCGAATGCCAGACGACGATTAGCTACGCTGTCGGTCTTGGCAAGAGTAATCAGCGGCTCAACGACGCGACGCAGTTCTTTCGCTTTAGGCAAAGTTGTCTTGATTATCTCATGACGAACTAAAGAACCTGCCATGTTACGAAACATAGCCTGACGATGGCTGCTGTTGCGGTTCAATTGACGACCACTCTTACGATGGCGCATGACCTTATCCTTCTCAGTAAAACCTTAACCTGTGATCTTATTCATCAGCGATACTTGCAGGTGGCCAATTCTCAAGGCGCATACCTAGAGATAGACCACGCGACGCCAGTACGTCTTTAATCTCAGTAAGAGATTTCTTACCAAGGTTAGGCGTCTTAAGTAATTCAACTTCAGTACGCTGTACCAGATCACCGATGTAGTGGATTGCTTCTGCCTTCAGACAGTTAGCAGAGCGGACAGTCAATTCAAGATCGTCTACTGGGCGCAGTAAGATAGGATCGAATTCTGGCTTCTCTTCTTTAACTTCTGGTTGACGAACATCACGTAAGTCAACAAAAGCTTCAAGCTGTTCAGCCAGGATAGTCGCTGCACGGCGAATCGACTCTTCTGGATCGATAGTACCGTTAGTTTCCATCTCGATTACCAGCTTATCCAAGTCGGTACGCTGTTCAACACGAGCTGCTTCCACATTATAAGCAATACGCTCAACTGGGCTATAGCACGCGTCTACTAAAAGGCGACCGATAGGGCGCTCATCTTCTTCCGAATGAATTCGGGCAGAAGCCGGCACATAACCACGACCACGCTGAACTTTGATACGCATATTAATAGATGCGTTTTCGTCTGTAAGGTGGCAGATAACGTGCTGCGGCTTGACGATTTCGACATCACCGTCATGGATGATATCGGCTGCAATAACAGGGCCAATGCCAGATTTGCTCAAAGTAAGAATAACTTCATCTTTACCATGAACTTTTACCGCCAACCCCTTAAGGTTGAGCAGTATTTCTAGGATATCTTCCTGAACACCTTCTTTGGTGCTGTACTCATGCAGTACACCATCAATCTCAACCTCTGTTACCGCACAACCCGGCATAGACGAAAGCAGAATACGGCGCAGTGCGTTACCAAGAGTATGGCCGAAGCCTCGCTCTAATGGCTCAAGGGTCACCTTGGCGTGCGTCGAACTGACTTGCTCGATATCAACCAGGCGCGGTTTTAGAAACTCTGTCACAGAACCCTGCATTGTGTCCTCTCTTTGGTGCTAAGCCTTACTTGGAGTAAAGCTCGACGATCAGGTGCTCGTTAATGTCAGCAGACAAGTCAGTACGTTCAGGAATACGCTTGAACACACCTTCCATCTTAGCAGCATCAACTTCCAGCCATGTTGGCTTTTCACGCTGTTCAGCCAGCTCTAAAGCAGCCTTGATACGAGACTGTTTTTTCGATTTTTCACGAACGCTGACTACGTCATTCGGGGAAACCTGATAAGAAGCAATGTTAACCACGCGACCATTTACCATGATTGCTTTATGGCTAACCATCTGACGTGCTTCTGCGCGAGTTGCGCCAAAGCCCATACGATAAACAACGTTATCCAGACGACCTTCCAGCAGAGTCAGCAGGTTTTCACCTGTGTTGCCTTTCAGACGTGTTGCTTCTTTGTAGTAGTTACGGAATTGACGTTCTAGAACACCGTAAATACGACGTACTTTTTGTTTTTCACGTAACTGAACACCGTAATCAGACAGACGCGGTTTACGTGCGCCGTGCTGACCTGGTGCTTGTTCCAGTTTACACTTGGTGTCAATCGCCCGAACGCCAGATTTTAGAAATAAATCTGTACCTTCGCGACGGCTCAGCTTGAGCTTAGGACCCAAATATCTTGCCATTTTCTTTCTCCAACTTTCCTAAAAACGAAAACGTTATTAAACGCGACGTTTTTTCGGTGGGCGACAACCGTTATGAGGAATCGGAGTCACATCAGTAATATTAGTGATGCGGAAACCAGCCGCGTTTAATGCACGGATAGTTGACTCACGACCAGGACCAGGTCCTTTAACCATAACTTCCAAGTTCTTAATTCCGTACTCTTTAACAGCTTCAGCGCAACGTTCTGCTGCAACCTGAGCCGCGAACGGAGTAGATTTACGAGAACCACGGAAACCGGAACCACCGGCAGTAGCCCAACCCAATGCGTTACCTTGACGATCAGTAATAGTAACGATTGTGTTGTTGAAAGAAGCATGGATATGAGCCACACCGTCAGAGACTTGTTTTCTTACACGCTTACGTGCACGAATAGGTGCTTTTGCCATTGTTCAAATACCCCGATTATTTCTTGATCGGCTTACGCGGACCCTTACGGGTACGTGCGTTAGTCTTAGTACGCTGACCGCGAACTGGTAGACCACGACGATGACGTAAACCACGGTAAGTACCAAGATCCATCAGACGTTTGATGCTCAGGGTAACTTCACGACGCAGATCACCTTCTACAACGTATTTGGCAACTTCGTCACGCAGCTTGTCGATTTGCTCTTCAGACAGCTCACTGATCTTAACATTTTCAGCAATACCAGCAGCTACACAGATAGCCTGTGAGCGGGTTTTACCGATGCCGTAAATCGAAGTTAATGCGATTACGGTATGTTTATGATCAGGAATGTTAATGCCTGCTATACGGGCCACTATGCACTCCTAAATTAGCAGTTATACAGTACTATTCTGAAAAGCCCGTTTTCAGGATACTCAAACAATACTGTACATATTATAAAAGATTGGGCTGGCTAATTTAGCCAGCTCAACCGAACTTTGCAAGAAAAAAATGCAATAAATTAGCCTTGACGCTGTTTATGCTTAGGCTCGACGCTGCAAATTACACGCACGTGACCGTGACGTCTAACAATTTTGCAGTTACGGCACATTTTCTTGACGGAAGCACGAACTTTCATTTTTACTCTCCGTAACTTCTAAAACAAATCGCTTATCAGTAATTAACCTTTAAGATTTGCTTTTTTCAATGCAGACTCATACTGACTTGACATCAGGAGAGTTTGCACTTGAGCCATAAAATCCATGATGACCACAACCACGATTAAGAGGGAAGTACCACCAAAATAGAAAGGTACTTTCATTGCGTCACGCATGAACTCCGGGATGAGACAGATAAAAGTAATATACAAGGCACCAATTAAGGTTAAACGAGTCATCACTTTATCTATATATTTAGCCGTCTGCTCTCCCGGGCGAATTCCTGGTACAAATGCACCGGACTTCTTCAGGTTATCTGCCGTTTCTCTTGGGTTGAAAACCAACGCCGTATAAAAGAAACAGAAGAATATGATTGCAGCAGCGTATAGTAGCACATAAATAGGTTGACCAGGCTGTAGATTTAACGAAATCGTCGTCAGCCAACCCCATCCTGTACCATCGCCAAACCAAGAGGTTATTGTACCAGGAAACAGGATAATACTTGAAGCAAAAATTGCTGGTATAACACCCGCCATATTTACTTTAAGTGGTAGATGTGTACTTTGTGCCGCGTATATTCTACGCCCTTGTTGACGTTTTGCATAGTTAACAACGATACGACGTTGTCCTCTTTCTACAAAAACAACAAAGAAAGTAACCGCGAACACCAATACTGCAACCAACAATAACAGGAGGAAGTGCAGTTCGCCTTGCCGCGCCTGCTCGATGGTTTGACCAATGGCAGGTGGAAGACCTGCAACGATACCTGCAAAGATAATGATTGAGATACCGTTACCAATACCACGTTCAGTGATTTGCTCACCTAACCACATCAGGAACATTGTCCCAGTGACTAAGCTCACAACAGCCGTAATATAGAATGGTAAGCCTGGATTAATCACCAGACCTTGCATTCCTGGCATATTCGGTAAGCCTGTTGCGATACCAATTGATTGGAATATCGCCAGCACCAAAGTACCATAACGGGTATATTGGCTGATCTTACGACGACCGGCCTCCCCTTCCTTCTTAATCTCTGCTAACCGAGGGTTAACCACTGATAAAAGTTGGATAATAATCGATGCCGAAATATAAGGCATGATACCCAGCGCAAAGATAGAAGCACGGCTAAGAGCACCACCAGAGAACATGTTAAACATTTCAATGATGGTGCCTTTTTGCTGATCGAGCAATTTGGCAAGCACAGTGGCATCAATACCAGGGATAGGGATAAAAGAGCCAATCCTAAAGACAATTAGTGCACCAAGAACAAACAAAAGTCTGCGTTTTAGTTCACCTACACCACCTTTAGCACTCTGAAAATCTAAACCTGGTTGTTTAGCCATCTGTCACTTATTCCTCAATTTTACCGCCAGCTGATTCGATTGCTGCACGGGCACCTTTGGTAACACGCAGACCACGAATAGTCACTGCACGGTTAACCTCGCCAGATAGAATTAATTTTGCATATTCAATCTGTGGGCCAACAACGTTTGCGGCTTTCAGTGCATTCAGATCGATTACATCGCCTTCAACGTAAGCTAAATCAGACAGGCGGATTTCCGCAGTCACGAATGATTTACGTGAAGTAAAACCAAATTTTGGTAAACGACGATATAAAGGCATCTGGCCACCTTCAAACCCACGACGTACGCCACCGCCAGAACGAGACTTCTGACCTTTGTGACCACGGCCGCCAGTTTTACCTAAGCCAGAACCGATACCACGACCTACACGTTTAGGCGCATGCTTGGCACCTTCAGCCGGAGACAGAGTATTTAAACGCATCTCTTACTCCTCAACTTTAACCATATAGGAAACCAAGTTGATCATACCGCGAACTGCTGGTGTATCTTCGCGTTCTACAGTGTGACCGATGCGACGCAGGCCTAAACCAGTCATAGTTGCCTTATGTTTAGGCAGACGACCGATTAAGCTGCGTGTTTGAGTAATTTTAATAGTCTTAGCCATGGTCATTACCCCAGAATTTCTTCAACGGATTTACCACGCTTAGCTGCGACCATATCTGGAGACTTCATGCTATCTAAAGCGTCCAGTGTTGCACGAACCACGTTAATCGGGTTAGTGGAACCATAGGTTTTAGCCAGTACGTTACGAACGCCAGCCACTTCTAGAACTGCACGCATTGCACCACCTGCGATGATACCAGTACCTTCATGAGCAGGCTGCATAAATACGCGAGAACCTGTGTGGGTACCTTTAACAGGGTGGAACAAAGTACCGTTGTTTAAAGCGACGGTTTTCATATTGCGACGGGCTTTTTCCATCGCTTTCTGGATTGCTGCCGGAACTTCGCGAGCTTTGCCATATCCAAAACCAACGCGGCCATTACCATCACCAACGACTGTAAGCGCGGTGAAGCTAAATATACGACCACCTTTAACGGTTTTAGATACGCGGTTTACCGCGATCAGCTTTTCCTGCAGTTCGCCAGCTTGTTTCTCGATGTGAGCCATCTTACACTCCTACCTTAGAACTGAAGGCCAGCTTCACGGGCAGCATCTGCCAGTGCCTGGACTCGACCATGATATTGGAAACCGGAACGGTCAAATGATACTACTTTGATACCTTTTTCCAGAGCGCGTTCAGCAACAATTTTACCAACTACTGCTGCTGCTTCTTTGTTTCCAGTGTTTTTCAGTTGCTCAATGATAGCTTTTTCTGTAGTAGAAGCGGCCACCAAAGTTTCAGAACCGTTTGGTGCAATAACCTGCGCATAAATATGGCGAGGGGTACGGTGTACCACCAGGCGAGTCGCACCCAATTCTTGGAGCTTACGGCGTGCGCGGGTCGCACGACGGATACGAGCTGCTTTCTTATCCATAGTGTTACCTTACTTCTTCTTAGCCTCTTTGATACGCACAACTTCGTCGGCGTAACGAATACCTTTACCTTTATAAGGTTCAGGGCGACGGTAAGCACGCAGTTCAGCTGCTACTTGACCAATCACTTGCTTATCCGCACCTTTCAGCACGATTTCAGTTTGTGTTGGACATTCAGCAGTGATGCCTGCTGGCAGTTGGTGTTCCACTGGATGTGAAAAACCTACTGATAAGTTAACCGCATTGCCTTTAATAGACGCACGATAACCTACACCTACCAGTTGCAGTTTCTTAGTGAAGCCTTCGGTAACACCTACAACCATTGCATTTAACAGAGAACGAGTAGTACCCGCCTGTGCCCATGCATCAGCGAAACCATCACGAGGTGCGAAAGTTAACTGGTTGTCAGCATGTTGAATTTCAACTGCATTATGGATAGTACGAGTTAGCTCGCCGTTTTTACCCTTAATCGTAATTACCTGACCGTTGAGTTTAACCTCTACGCCGGCAGGAATGACGACGGGTGCTTTTGCCACACGAGACATTCTTTCCTCCCGAATTAAGCTACGTAGCAGATAATCTCGCCACCAAGACCTGCTTGGCGAGCTGCACGATCAGTCATAACACCTTTTGAGGTAGAAACAACAGCGATGCCCAGTCCTGCCATAACTTGTGGCAGCTCATCTTTTCTTTTATAGATGCGCAGACTTGGACGGCTTACGCGCTGAATGCTTTCTACTACAGCCTTACCTTGGAAATATTTTAAAGTGATTTCCAGTTCTGGCTTAGTGTCGCCTTCAATTTTAAAATCTTCGATATAACCTTCTTCCTTAAGCACGTTGGCAATCGCCACTTTCAGCTTGGAGGAAGGCATTGTGACCGCAACTTTATTCGCGGCCTGACCGTTACGGATACGGGTCAGCATATCCGCGATGGGATCTTGCATGCTCATCTGTCTTTACTCCCGTGATTCAATTATGGTAATTACCAGCTAGCCTTTCTAAGGCCCGGGATTTCACCGCGCATAGCGGCTTCACGGACTTTAATACGGCTGAGGCCAAATTTCCGCAGGAAACCGTGCGGACGTCCAGTTTGACGGCAGCGGTTACGCTGACGTGAAGGACTTGAATCACGTGGCATAGTTTGCAGTTTCAGAACAGCATTCCAACGATCTTCATCAGATACGTTCACATCTGAAACGATAGCTTTCAGTTCTGCGCGTTTTGCGAAGAATTTCTCAGCTAAATTCGCACGTTTTACATCACGTGCTTTCATAGATTTCTTAGCCATGAATGCCCTGCCTTACTTGCGGAACGGGAAGTTAAACGCTGCTAACAGTGCGCGACCTTCATCATCTGATTTCGCAGTCGTAGTAATGGTAATATCCAAACCACGAACACGATCCACTTTATCGTAATCGATTTCAGGGAAGATGATTTGCTCACGTACGCCCATGCTGTAATTACCACGTCCATCAAATGATTTAGCGGACAAACCACGGAAGTCACGGATACGTGGTACAGCAATAGAGATCAGGCGTTCAAAGAACTCCCACATGCGTTCGCCACGCAGGGTCACTTTACAGCCGATCGGATAGCCCTGGCGGATTTTGAAGCCTGCAACAGATTTGCGTGCTTTGGTGATCAAAGGTTTTTGACCTGAGATTGCTGCTAAATCAGCTGCTGCATTGTCCAGCAGTTTCTTATCAACAATCGCTTCACCAACACCCATGTTCAGGGTGATCTTCTCGACCCGAGGGACTTGCATGACAGAATGGTAACCAAACTGAGACATCAGTTTTTGGACTACCTCGTCTTTGTAGTAATCATGCAGTTTCGCCATCGTATACTCCAAATTACTTGATAGTTTCTTTATTAGATTTGAAGAAACGAACTTTTTTGCCGTCTTCGAATCTAAAACCTACACGGTCAGCCTTACCGGTTGCCGCATTGAAGATTGCAACGTTAGAAACTTGGATAGAAGCTTCTTTTTCAACGATGCCACCTGGTTGGTTCAGAGCCGGAACTGGCTTCTGATGTTTTTTAACCAGATTGATACCTTCAACGATAACTTTACCAGAAGAAAGAACCTGTTTTACTTTACCGCGCTTACCTTTATCTTTACCAGTTAGCACGATAACTTCGTCTTCACGACGGATTTTCGCTGCCATTGCCTGCTCCTTAGAGTACTTCAGGTGCCAGAGAGATTATTTTCATAAACTTCTCGTTACGAAGTTCACGAGTAACCGGCCCAAAAATACGCGTACCAATAACTTGCTCGCTGTTGTTGTTTAACAATACACAAGCGTTGCTATCGAAGCGAATGACAGAACCGTCAGGGCGACGAACACCCTTCTTGGTGCGCACCACTACCGCTTTCAGTACATCACCTTTCTTAACTTTACCACGTGGAATTGCTTCCTTGATGGTAATTTTGATGATGTCACCTACATCTGCGTAGCGACGGTGCGAGCCACCTAGAACCTTGATACACATTACGCGACGTGCACCGGAGTTGTCGGCCACGTTCAGCATAGTCTGTTCTTGGATCATTTTAGTGCTCCGCTAAATGTCAACTACTACTGAGCCACTTCCACATTAGAAGAGGCCGTTCAATATCCCATAATACGAGGGAGCGGCATTATAACACCACATTCTCGATATGGACAGAAAAAATAAACGGCTCGTTCAGTTTTGAGCCGTTTATTTCGTACGAAAAGGCTATTTTATTACAGAACAGCTTTTTCTACAACGCGAACTAACGCCCAAGACTTAGTCTTAGACAGTGGACGTGTTTGACGAATTTCTACTACGTCACCAATTCCACATTCGTTGTTCTCGTCATGTACATGCAGTTTGGTCGTACGACGGATAAACTTACCATATAATGGATGTTTAACCATACGATCGATAGCAACAACAATAGATTTTTCCATTTTGTCACTAACTACACGACCTTGCAGAGTACGGATTTTATCGGTCATTACGCACCCGCCTTCTCAGTCAGTAAAGTCTTAACGCGTGCGATATTACGACGCACTTGTTTCAACAGATGAGACTGTTGTAACTGACCACTTGCTGCCTGCATACGCAGGTTGAACTGCTCGCGCAGTAAGTTCAGCAGTTCTGTGTTCAGCTCTTCAACGCTCTTTTCGCGCAGCTCTTTTGCTTTCATTACATCACCGTCTTAGTTACAAAGGTGGTTTTGATAGGCAGTTTTGCTGCCGCCAGCTTGAATGCTTCACGGGCCAGTTCTTCAGGCACACCATCCATTTCATACAGGACTTTACCTGGCTGGATTAAGGCAACCCAATACTCAACGTTACCTTTACCTTTACCCATACGGACTTCGAGCGGCTTTTCAGTGATTGGTTTGTCTGGGAACACACGGATCCAGATTTTACCCTGACGCTTAACTGCACGGGTCATTGCACGACGTGCCGCTTCGATCTGACGTGCAGTCAGACGACCACGGCCCACAGCTTTAAGACCGTAAGTCCCGAAGCTTACATCCGCACCAGCAGCTAAGCCACGGTTGCGGCCTTTGTGCACTTTACGGAATTTTGTACGCTTTGGTTGTAACATCAGCGACTCTCCTTACTTGCGGCCTTTACGCTGCTGCTTTTTAGGTTGAGCAGCCGGTTTTTCCGCCTGTTCAACTGCAGCCATACCACCCAGGATCTCACCTTTGAAGATCCATACCTTAACGCCGAGCACACCATAAGTGGTATGTGCTTCTGAGGTATTGTAGTCGATATCTGCACGCAGAGTGTGCAGAGGTACACGACCTTCACGATACCATTCAGTACGAGCGATTTCAGCGCCGCCTAAACGACCACTTACTTCCACTTTGATACCTTTAGCGCCTAAACGCATTGCGTTCTGTACTGCACGTTTCATAGCACGACGGAACATAACACGACGTTCCAGCTGTGAAGTGATGCTGTCAGCAACTAATTTTGCGTCTAGTTCAGGTTTACGTACTTCGGCGATATTAATTTGCGCAGGAACGCCAGCGATATCCGCTACGTTTTTGCGCAGTTTTTCAACATCTTCACCTTTTTTACCGATAACGATGCCTGGACGAGCTGTGTGAATAGTCACACGAATGCTTTTCGCAGGACGTTCGATAACGATACGAGATACAGATGCTTTTGCCAGTTCTTTAGTTAAGTACTGACGTACTTTAAAATCGCTGTCTAGGTTGTCAGCGAATTCATTGGTACCCGCATACCATGTGGAATTCCAAGGCTTGACAATGCCAAGGCGGATACCATTAGGATGTACTTTTTGACCCATTGCTAGTCTCCAGAGTCTCAGCGATCAGACACAACCACAGTGATGTGGCTGGTGCGCTTCAGAATACGATCTGCACGGCCTTTTGCACGAGGCATAATGCGCTTCATAGAAGGACCTTCGTCAACAAAGATCTTAGCTACTTTCAGATCATCAATGTCAGCGCCATCGTTGTGTTCTGCATTAGCAATAGCAGACTCCAGTACTTTTTTCACTAAACCAGCAGCTTTCTTGTTGGTAAAGGTTAAAATTTCCAGAGCTTGCGACACTTTCTTACCGCGAATCAGGTCAGCTACCAAGCGAACCTTCTGAGCAGAAGAACGAGCGTGGCGATGCATAGCGATAGTTTCCATCTCTTCCTCCTACCTTATTTTTTCTTAGCCTTTTTATCGGCTGCATGACCGCGATAAGTACGGGTCGGCGCGAATTCACCCAGTTTGTGACCAACCATTTCGTCGGAAACGTAAACTGGAACATGCTGACGACCATTATGGACAGCGATGGTCAAACCGATCATGTTAGGAAAGATCGTTGAACGACGGGACCAAGTCTTAACAGGCTTTTTGTCACCGCTTTCCACCGCTTTCTCTACCTTCTTCAGCAAGTGTAGGTCAATAAAAGGACCTTTCTTGAGAGAACGTGGCATGGCTTATCCTCTAATTATTTCTTAGTACGACGATGAACGATAAAATGTTCAGTGCGTTTGTTTTTACGAGTCTTCTTACCTTTGGTTTGAATACCCCAAGGTGTTACAGGGTGTAAACCAAAGTTACGACCTTCACCACCACCATGTGGGTGATCGACTGGGTTCATCGCAGTACCGCGAACGGTAGGACGAATACCACGCCAGCGACTTGCACCAGCTTTACCCAGAACGCGTAACATGTGCTCAGAGTTACCTACTTCACCGATAGTTGCACGGCAATCAGAAGGAACTTTACGCATTTCACCAGAACGCAGACGAATAGTGACATAAGCACCATCACGAGCAACGATCTGAACGTAAGTACCAGCTGAACGAGCTAACTGACCACCTTTACCTGGTTTCATTTCTACGTTATGAACAGTAGAACCAACCGGGATATTACGCATTGGTAAGGTGTTACCCGTTTTGATAGCAGCATCAACGCCAGACTGAACTTTATCACCCGCTTTCAGGCCTTTTGGAGCCAGAATGTAGCGACGTTCACCATCAGCATACAGCACTAAAGCGATGTTAGCTGAACGGTTTGGATCATATTCCAGACGTTCTACTGTCGCAGGAATACCATCTTTGTTGCGTTTAAAGTCAACAATACGGTAAGCCTGTTTGTGTCCACCACCGATATGACGGGTAGTGATACGACCATTGTTGTTACGACCACCGGACTTGCTGTTTTTTTCCAGCAATGGTGCATAAGGTTTCCCTTTATGCAGCTCAGGGTTTACCACTTTAACTACGTGGCGACGGCCCGGAGACGTAGGTTTACATTTAACAATTGCCATTGTTCTTTACTCCTCCGACTTACTCAGCGCCGCCGACGAAGTCCAGATTCTGGCCTTCCTTCAGGGTTACGTAAGCTTTTTTCCAGTCGCTACGACGACCAATACGCTGACCGTGACGTTTCACTTTGCCTTTCATCAGCAGAGTGTTAACACTTTCAACTTCGACTTCAAACAGTTTTTGTACAGCTGCTTTAATCTCTGCTTTGGTCGCGTCTTTAGCAACTTTGAGAACGATGGTGTTTGATTTTTCCATCGCGATAGAAGCTTTTTCAGATACATGCGGCGCGCGCAGTACTTTCAGCAGACGTTCTTCACGGATCATGCCAGCATCTCCTCAACTTGCTTCACAGCGTCAGCAGTCATGACGACTTTGTCGAAGGCGATTAAGCTAACAGGGTCGATAGTTGCTGCATCACGTACGTCAACTTTATATAAGTTGCGTGCTGCTAAATACAGATTTTCATCTACATCAGCAGTGATGATCAGAACATCTTCCAGAGCCATATCTTTCAGTTTCTGTGCTAAAAGCTTAGTTTTAGGAGCTTCAACAGAGAACTTCTCTACGACGATCAGACGATCTTGACGTACCAGCTCAGACAGAATGCTCTTCAGAGCACCACGGTACATCTTTTTGTTTACTTTTTGACTGTGGTCCTGTGGTTTAGCTGCGAAGCTAACACCACCAGAGCGCCAAATTGGGCTCTTGATTGAACCTGAACGTGCACGACCTGTACCTTTCTGTCTCCAAGGCTTTTTGCCTGAACCAGAAACTTCAGCACGAGTTTTCTGAGCACGAGTACCTTGACGAGCACCAGCAGCGTATGCAACGACTACTTGATGCACAAGCGCTTCGTTAAAGTCACGCCCGAAGGTAGTTTCGGAAACAGTCAGCGCGCCTTGCGCGTCTTTCATTACCAATTCCATTCCTATCTCCTCGACGTTACGCCTTGACAGCTGGTTTAACGATCAGGTCACTGCCAGTTGCACCTGGAACAGCACCTTTGACCAGCAGCAGGTTGCGCTCAGCGTCAACACGTACTACTTCCAGGCCCTGAACGGTAACTTGTTCGTTACCCAGTTGACCTGCCATTTTCTTGCCTTTAAACACCTTACCCGGAGTCTGGTTCTGACCGATAGAACCCGGAACACGGTGAGACAAGGAGTTACCGTGGGTAGCATCTTGAGTACGGAAATTCCAGCGCTTTACAGTACCAGCAAAACCTTTACCTTTAGATGTTCCAGTAACGTCGACTTTTTTAACGTCAGCGAAAATTTCTACACTAATGCTTTGACCTACAGTGTATTCTTCGCCTTCGTTCAGACGGAATTCACGCAGTAAGCGGCCAGCTTCAACACCAGCTTTAGCAAAATGACCTGCTTCAGGTTTCAGTACACGGTTAGCTTTTTTGCTACCAGTAGTCACCTGAATGGCACGATAACCGTCTTTCTCAAGATCTCTGACCTGAGTAACACGGTTGTTTTCAATTTCGATAACGGTTACAGGGATTGAAACGCCATCTTCAGTGAAGATACGAGTCATTCCTACTTTTTTACCGACTAAACCAATCATTGTTTCAACCTCTCAATCGCTTGATGACCTGATTAACCTAGGCTGATCTGCACGTCTACGCCGGCAGCCAGATCCAGACGCATCAGAGCATCAACGGTTTTCTCGGTTGGCTCAACGATGTCAACCAGACGTTTGTGAGTGCGAATTTCATACTGATCACGCGCATCTTTATTAACGTGCGGAGAAATCAACACTGTGAAACGCTCTTTGCGAGTCGGCAGTGGGATTGGACCACGAACTTGCGCACCAGTGCGCTTAGCAGTCTCTACGATTTCCGCAGTTGATTGATCAATCAGACGATGATCAAAAGCTTTCAGGCGGATACGGATTCTTTGGTTCTGCATGAGACCAGAGCTCCAACTATTTTTTATAAACGTAAATGATTACTACCCGTACTCATTTCGATTGATGAGAGAGTGTAATCGTTCTGCATATAACTCCCCTATCGGGAGTATTATATTAATGCAATAAAAAATCTGCATTAGCTGATAAATCAGCCCCCACTAAATCAGTGAGCCTGCGCATTATACTTGCCTGAATGATGAAATCAAGCTAAGAATAAAAAATCAGCGATAAAAATTCATTTTCTCTTTTCAAAAATAGAAAAAGCAAAGGTAACAGTCATTACCTTTGCTTTAAATTGTCCGATAATTCACTAAAAAATTCGGGGCCATTTTTCTAAAAAGCTTTGGATTACTCTTCAATAATTTGAGCTTGCAGATAGTTTTGAAGCCCTATGCGCTCAATAAGTTCAAGTTGTGTTTCAATCCAATCAATATGCCCTTCTTCATCGGTTAGAATTTCTAGCATAAGATCTCGGCTAACATAATCATGAATAGAATCTGCGTAAGCAATAGCTTCACGTAAATCTTTGGCACCACCAAGTTCTAATTCAAGATCCGAACGTAGTATTTCTTCAACATCTTCACCAATATTGAGTTTGCCTAAATCTTGTAAGTTTGGAATACCTTCGAGGAATAAAATGCGTTCGATATATTTATCTGCATGTTTCATTTCGTCTATGGATTCATGATATTCCATATCATTAAGACGTGTAAGTCCCCAATTCTTAAACATTCGGGCATGCAGGAAATACTGATTAATTGCAACAAGTTCTCCACCTAATAACTTATTAAGGTGGGCTATCATTTTTTTATCACCTTTCATTTTTATGCTCCTTTGTTTCCAGTCTTTTTAGTGTAGACCTTTTATACAAAGTGGAGAGAAAGGAAATTTAAAATTTGTTATGCAACTTCAGAAATTTGAGGAGATAGCGTAGATTGCTCACTTTCGATAATTTGACGGGCTTGACGCACACACTTACCGCAACAACTTCCAACAGGTAGGATCTTGCGTAATTCATTAATAGTGTGAACTTGGTGTTTATGAATAGTAGCAATAATTTTTTTATCACTCACACCATGACAAAGACAGACGTACATAATAACAACCTCATTAACTACTCACAGAAAGAGTGTAAATGATAATTATTATGATTTCAATTTCTATTTATTTTAGTTAAGTATTTATTTGGTTTTTGCAAATTTAAAATGGTGATAATACAAAGATAGATTTTTATCTGAGAGAATAGAGTCCGATCAATAGATACAAAAAAGGGCATCTACTGATGCCCTTCTCTAGGAGAATTACGCGAGTAATTAACCTAATACTTTAGCAACAACGCCCGCACCTACTGTACGGCCACCTTCACGGATAGCGAAACGTAAACCGTCGTCCATCGCGATTGGGTGA
>OJIY01000227.1_pt1 | contig 25250 bp, 26 predicted proteins | sample 1596061 | NCBI WGS metagenome assembly OJIY01 (sample SAMEA4350111, study PRJEB24818) | metagenome | biome: human; feature: gut; material: faeces | place: Denmark | collected 2013-09
AGCAGCCCCAGCGCGGCCAGTGGAAGGGCAAGATAGTCAAGGCCCCCACCCAGCTCTAAGCTTTACGCGCATCTCGCATTCATGCGGGCCGGAACCCTGCCGCGGTTCCGGCCCGTGTCTTTTCACGCCCCCCCCCGAACAGTCGTTTCCGGCAAAGAAGCATATATGACCGCAGCCGATCTCATTCTGTACAACGGCGATATCCACACCATGGACCGCCAAAAGCCTCTGGCCCGCGCCGCAGCCGTCAAGGCGACCGCTTTCTGGCCGTAGGCGACGACTAAGGACGTCCTGCGCCTGGCAAACTCGAAAACCACAGCCGTCGACCTGCGCGGCCGCGTTCTGATCTCCGGCCTCAACGACTCCCATCTGCATTTGATCCGGGGCGGCCTCAGCTACAACCTGGAGTTGCGCAGGGAGGACGTGCCCTCCCTGGCCGACGCCCTGCGCATGCTCAAGGCCCAGGCGGAGCCACTCCGACCCCGCAATGGGTGCGCATGATGGGCGGCTGGAGCGCATTCCAGTTCGCCGAACGCCGCATGCCCCCCTGGACGAAATCAATACTGCGGCCCGGAAATGGAAGGCGAACTGCAGGTCGTGGTCCGGCTGCTGGCGGCGTCATCTGGCGTTTTTTGCTGCTTGCGTACTGGAGTACGCTCCGCGCAAAAAGCGCCATCTTCCTTGTCTGCGCCGAAAAATCTTATTTTTTGGCTCTGTACTATAAAAGGGTTTATGGATGGTTCGGAAGGTTATTTTTCTTGGAAAATATAACCTCAAATACCCAAACTCTATTAATAATATTAAATCATTTCAATATATTATAAAATAAACCCTTTTATAGTACAGAGCCTATTTTTTAGGATGCTCCCGACACCAATCATCCGTCTGCGCTTCGCTCCGGCGGAGCAAAGGGGCTTTGCCCCTTTTTGCCCGCTACTGAGCTATCTAGTCAATAAATAAAGATTTTTTAGATGCGTCTGCCCTGCGGCGCCTACATTGACTCCTTTTCTTTTTCCTGCCACCGTACTTTTTTGAAGGGCCGGGAAACGAAAATTCCGAGGCTGTCGCCATACCGGCTTACAGACAGCCACAGCCATGCTCCCGGCAGCAATGATGCGGCCGGGCATGCGAAAGCGTTTCCGGCCGACCGCCGGAGCCGTACTCGAAACAACAAGGGGGGCGTTGTGCGCGCCCTTTTTTATATTTTGCATATGGAGCAACAATGAACACGACTGACATTTCCGACGCTCCCGTCTTTTCCTTCCGCCGCATGGGCGGACTGGATCAGGTGCTGTTACGCACGGACGAGGAATGGCGGCAACTGGGTCAACTGGACCCCAAAGTCTGGATGGCGCTGAGCTGCCCCACGCGCGGGCTGGAATTCGACGCCCGCACCCTGACCCTGCTGGATGCGGACCAGGACGGGCGCATCCGCTCGACGGACGTTCTGAACGCCGTGGCCTGGGTCTGCGAGCGGGTCAGGCATCCTTCCCGGCTCACGGAGCCCAATACGGGCCTGCCGCTGGACAATCTGCGCGACGACACGCCCCTGGGCGCGGAACTGCTGGCCGCCGCCCGGCTGGTGCGGGAAAAAAGCGGACAGACCGACGCCGGGGAGATTTCTCCGGAGCAGGCCGGCGCGGCTCTGGCCGCCGTCACGGACTACGCCTTCAACGGCGACGGTGTGGTACCGGCGTCTTCCGTGGACAAGGACGACGAGCAGACCGCCCGGTTCATCCGTCTGGGTCTGACCGTGGTGGGCGGCAAACGCGACGATTCAGGGCAGCCCGGTCTGGATTCCGCCCTGGCCGGACTCTTTCTGGAACGGCTGCGCTCGGCCCGCGCGTGGCGGCAGAGTGTACATCAGGCGGATCTGCCGCTGGCGCACGAAACCTCCGCCGCCTGGAGCCTGCTGCAACGTCTGGGACCCAAAATCGACGACTATTTCAACCGCTGCCGCATGGCGGCCTTTGCCCCGCAGGCCTTGGCGGCCCTGAACGAGGATGCGGAGCTCACCCCCTCGGACGAGGGCGGACAGGCCCTGTTTTCCCTGGAGGCCCTGGCCCGCCTGCCCTTGGCCAGGGTGGCCCCGGACCAGCCACTGCCCCTGGCGCGCGGCGTCAATCCGGCCTGGGGCGACGATCTGGACGCTTTCCGCCGCCTGCTGGCTCCACTGATTCACGAAGACGGAGAAAATGGAGACGGCGAACATGGCGGGGCCGTCCCGGCGGACAGCCTGAACGAAAAAAACTGGCGGGCCATTCAGGAGCGCTTTGCGCCGTATGCCGAGCTGCTGGCCCGGAAGCCCGGCTACGAGCGTCCGCCGGATGACGCCAGACGCGCGGAATTTCCCGGTCTGCCGCCTCTGGCCCTGGCCGGGGAGGACGATCCCCTGCAACGCGACTTTCTGCCCGTGGCCCCGGAAGAAGCCCTGGACAGCCTTTCCTCCGCCGAGCTCGACGCCCTGCTGGACGGCGGCGCGGAGCACGCCTTTGCCGACTATGTGCGCCGGGATCTGGCCGCGCCGCGCATGGCCGCCGTGCGCGATCTGGAAAAGCTGACCCTGCTGCACGTTCATCTCTACACCCTGCTGATGAACTTCGTTTCATTCGCGGATTTTTACGACCCGGAGCGCCAGGCCATATTCCTGGCGGGCACCCTCTATCTGGACAGCCGGGCCTGCTATCTCTGCGTGCCGGTCACGGATCTGGACACCCATGTGCGGCTGGCCGCGCAAAGCCATCTCTGTCTGGTCTACTGCGAATGCCGCCGCACCAGCGGCAGCGGCGAGGAAAAAACCAGTCTCATCGCCGCGGCCCTGACCGCGGGCGGCACCGACGCCCTGATCGAAGGCCGCCACGGCATTTTCGTGGACAACGCGGGTCGGGACTGGGACACCAGCATGCTCCGCCTGGTGCGCAATCCCATCAGTCTGCGCGAGGCCATGTGGGCCCCGTATCTGCGCTTCGGCGCCATGGTGGGCGAACAGCTGCAAAAACTGGTGGCCGCCAAGGACGAGGCCATCACCAAGGCTTCCAGCAAGGCCGTCAGCGTTCTGGACAAAGATTTCAAGGCTGACGCCTCGTCCACAGCCGCCGGGGCTCCGCCCAAGGCCACATTTGATTTCGCCAAAGGCGCGGGCATCTTCGCGGCCTTCAGTGTGGGCATCAGCGTCGTCAGCGCGGCCTTCGCCTATATCGCCAATTCCATCTTTTCCCTGGGCTGGTGGTGGCCCGTGGCTTTGCTGATTCTCTTTGTCTGCATTTCCGGGCCGTCCATGCTGCTGGCCTGGTTCAAATTGCGCCGCCGCAGCCTGGGCCCCCTGCTGGACGCCTCGGGCTGGGCCGTGAACAACGGCGCTCCCATCAACATGACCATGGGCGCGGCCCTCACGGCCGTGGGGCAATTGCCGCCCGGCGCGCATCATTCTCTGGACGATCCCTACAGTCTGCACGCGCAACTGCGGCGTAAAAAATATCCGGCCTGGCTGCCGGCGGCGGGCCTGACCGCCCTTCTGCTGCTGGCGGCGGGTCTGGCATTCTGGTTCTGGAAGGAAGGCGCGCCTGTCTGGTTGCAGCAGTGGCTGCCCGCGGTGAAAAAATGACGATAAACAGCGCTTCCCGCGTTTATTCAAAAAAATTCCGGCACATGCCTGATGTGTAACGCTCCGGAGAAAAAAATATTGATTCTGGGCGCGGTCCTGCCCGATGTTTCAGAGGCTGGACTGCGCGCTCTGTGTCGGATATGGGAAGCGACGCTGATCCCCCGGCTTGCGCCGGAGCAACTGCGCCATCTCCGGCGCTTCGCTCCGGAGGGAGCGGCCCTGTCCGCGCGCGCCTCTCGCCTGCTGGCGCGCCTTCTGCTGCTGCGCGGGCTTCAGATTCTGGACGGCGCATCGCGGCCCGACATCCGTCTGGACAGAGATGCATTGGGCCGTCCGCTGCTCCCCGGCTGGCGCGTAGGCTTCAGCCACAGCGGACAGGCCGCTTTCTGCGCCCTGCGACGTCGGCGGGACGGTGCTCATGAGTGGAAAAAAGGAAAACCTGAACCCGCATACGAGTCATATCCGGGCTCAGGTCGGGAAACGGGTTTGGGGCTGGACGCCGAGGCTCTGGGCAATCCGCCCCCGGCGGCGCGGGCCTTCGCCGGAGGGGCCGGACCAAGCATAACGGCCCGGGAGGCGCTACGCCGCTGGACCATCAAGGAGGCCGCGCTTAAAGCCCTGGGCACGGGCCTGACGCTTGATCCGGCTCTGATTCACAGCGGTCTGGACGGCCGACGCACGGGCCTGTTGCGCATCCAGGGCCAAAACCTGCGCTGGCGGGTTCTGGCCTGCCCCGGGCACTGGCTCTGCCTGGCGTACGGCAGGGCGGAGACGCATCCGGCGATCAGCCTGCGCTGGCTGCACGCCGCTGGAGCAATTTAAAAGTTACCTTGCCCCGGCGGCCGCAAAAGCAGCCGCCCGCCACGAAGGCGTAAGCGCAATTTGTTTGCGCTGTTAAACGCCGAAGCGGGCGTCATTAAACGTTAAGAATGTACATTCTTAACGTTCATTCTGCTCCAGGTTTGCTAACGGCTGCTGATCTTGAGTTTGCGCATTTTTGACCAGAGCGTGGTGGGCGGCAGGCCCAGAATGGCGGCCGCGCCGTTTTTGCCGCTGATGCGCCCGTTAGTGTGCTTGATGACCTGGCGGATATAGTCCGCGGTATGCTCATCCAGGCTGCGAAAGGTCTGCGGCTCACCCTGGCTTTCATCGGAGAGATAGGAATTGCGGTCATGCTCCCGGTGTTCCCCTTTCTTCTGTTCCCCCATAAGCAGGATGTCCCGCACCGCGGCCCCCAGAGGCTTTCTGACTGCATCGCAGAGCTCCACATGATCTTGCGTATAGGAGCACTCACCGAGGCTGAACACACTGAGATATCTCAGTTCTCCATAATTTATGAAATAATCGAGCGGGACAAAAATACTTGTGCCGGGATTGGGATGAAGCATTTTACTGACTTTTGAATAGGGATATCCGGCCGACTCACTGCAGATGCGCGTCTGGTACCATGTTCCGGAGTTGGTGGTATCCATATGCAATGCCTGCATAATATCATCAGGAATGCGCACGACATCAGGAGATGAAAACAGACCCTTATAATTTGTATACATTGCGATCTTTGTGATCGTGCCATCCTGATAGCGATAAAGCGTCAGGTATGAAAGGGGCATATGTATGGAAAAGAAGCTGTACAAATTCTTCAGCAATGTCTGTAGAGGCAAGTCTCTATAAGAATTATAGATCAGCTCATTAATCCACTCGTTCTTATCGCTTACCATTGTTCACCCTTTCCCGTGGTTATGATCCCGATTACGATCTTTCAAAACAGCACTTTTTGTAGGTATGGTATAAGGGGCGATGTTTGTCAATATCGTATTGGCTATTGCTTATTTTATCAGATAAAGTAAAAATATCGCCAACCATATTTATTTCTTAATATATCTATCAGAAAAATTGATTTTTTGAGGCCGGTGCAAAATTATCCCCGGCACATCGCGCCTTGCCAGCCGCGCCCTTTTACGGCAATCTCCCGGCCATGCCGCGTTTTCATCTGGTTTCGCTCTTCCCCGAATTCTTTGATTCCCCGCTGAGCACCGCTCTCATGGGCCGCGCCCGTGAAACCGGCGTAGTGGAATTCAGCTTTCACGACCCGCGCGCCTTCAGTGCGGACAAGCACCGCCATGTGGACGACCGGCCCTACGGCGGCGGTCCGGGCATGGTGATGCAGGGCGAACCCGTGTCCCTGGCCCTGCGCTCCATTGAGCGCCCCGGCCGGATGCTGCTCATGGCTCCGGGCGGCCGTCCGCTCAACCATGCTCTGGCGCGCGAACTGACCGCCGAAGAAGATCTTACCCTGGTCTGCGGCCGCTATGAAGGCCTGGACGCCCGCCTGCTCGAACTCTTCCCCCTGGAGCAGGTGAGCGTCGGCGAGGCTGTGCTCAACGGCGGAGAAACGGCGGCTCTGGCCGTCATCGAATCCGTGGCCCGCCTGACGCCGGGCTTCATGGGCAAGGAAGAATCCGGCGAGGAAGAAAGTTTTTCCCACGGCCTGCTGGAATACCCGCACTACACCCGGCCAGAAAAACTGGAAGGGCTGCCTGTGCCCGAGGTATTGCTCAGCGGGGATCACGGCCGCATCGCGGCATGGCGGCGCGCGGCGTCCCTGGCGGCCACCCTGGCCGCGCGGCCCGACTTGCTGGACACAGCCCCCCTGGACCGCGAGGACGCCCGGACCCTGGCCGCCCTGCCGCGCGAGAGGCCGGGCCGCAACCTTTCTTTCTGCCTTGTGCACTATCCGGTTTTGCTTGGAGAAAAAAATTCCGGGGCTTCCTCTTTGACAAATCTGGACATTCACGATATAGCCCGAATTTCCCGCAGCTATGGGATGGGACCCTTCTATGCGGTGACGCCGCTGGAGGATCAGTTGCGGGTGCTTGAGGATATTTTGCGGCACTGGACCTGCGGCCCCGGCGGCAAGGGTAATCCGGACAGAGCCAGAGCCCTGGAGCTGGTCCGTCCGGCGGCCTCGCTGGATGAAGCCGTGGCGCGGTTCGGCGCGCATGCCGGCGCAAAGCCCAGACTGGTGGCCAGTTCCGCCGTCTGGCCCGCGCACAAGCGCGCTCCCGCGCCGCTGACGCCCGCTCAGGTGCGTGACTGGTGCCGGGACGGCCCGGTGCTGCTTTGTCTGGGCACGGCCCAGGGGCTGGCGCCGGAAGTGCTGGAACGCTGCGAGGGGCAGCTGCGCCCCCTGCGTTTTTTGGGGTACAACCATCTTTCGGTGCGCAGCGCGGCCGCCATCCTGGCCGACAGAATTTTAGGCGACTACTGCTGAAAACCGCGGGCCGCACACAGCGGGCCGTTTCGCAACGACGCAACAATCCGCCCACGGGTTTGCAAGGAGTTTACGATGGACATCATCAGGAAAATCGAACAGGAAAACATGCGCATGGATATGCCCGCGTTTCGCTCCGGCGACACGGTCAAAGTGCATCTGCGCATTGTGGAAGGCGAAAAAGAACGCATCCAGGTCTTCCAGGGCAATGTGATCCGCATCAAGCGCGGCACCACCAATGCCAGCTTCACGGTGCGCAAGGTTTCCGACGGCGTGGGCGTGGAACGCATCTTCCCGATCAACTCGCCCTTCATCGACCATGTGGAACTGATCACTCAGGGCCGCGTGCGCCGTAGCCGCCTCTACTATCTGCGCGCCCTCAAGGGCAAAGCGGCCCGTATCAAGCCGCGCGGTCGCTTCTGATCGGGCTGCGCGCCTTTTGCCGCCGCCGGCGTCACCCGTCCCCGCGACTGCGCGGGCTGCGTGACGCTTACACAATCGTTCGCTTTAGCCGACAGACCGTAATATATTTCCGGTCTGTCGGCTAAAGCGTGGTTTTTTGTCGGCGTCCGGATGGCCGCCGTTGAAACCGAGGCACGTGTGAAGAAACATCCCGCACAGGCCAGTCTGTTTGGTCCGGATGCCGCCCCGCCGGGACGGCCATCCAGATACTGCGCGGGTATTGATGAAGCCGGGCGCGGTTGCCTGGCCGGGCCGGTGGTGGCCGCCGCCGTCATTCTTCCCGCTGTCTATGATCTGCCCGGCCTCACGGATTCCAAGGCCCTGAGCGCCAAAGCGCGCGAGCTTTTGGCCCCGCGCATCAAGGCCTGCGCCGTGGCCTGGGGTCTGGGCGTGGTCTGGCCCCGGCGCATTGAGCGCATCAATATTCTGCAAGCCACCTTCGAAGCCATGAGCCGCGCCGTGGGCGTTCTGGGCGTCACGCCGGACCGCCTGCTCATCGACGGCAACAAAACCCTGCCCGAGGCCGTACTCGCCCCGCTCTGGCGGGCAAGGCACACGGTGGCCCTGCCGCCCCAGCGGGCCATTGTGGGCGGAGACAAAAGCGAAGACGCCATTTCCGCCGCCTCCATTCTGGCCAAAACCTTCCGGGACCGGCTCATGCTGCATCTGGCCCGCCGTTGGCCCGGCTATGGCCTGGAAGTGCACAAGGGCTACGGCACCAGAACCCATTACGAGGCCCTGCGCCGTCTGGGCCCCTGCCCGCAGCACCGCCTGACATTCCGGGGCGTGCTGCCCGCATCCGCCGCGCCGCGCCAGGGCAGTCTGTGCTGAAGCTGCCGTTTTTCCGGCGCTCCGCGCAACGTGCCGCGCCGCACAACGGCCAAAGCGAAAAGGCGGCCCACATCCTGCTGGGACGGGCCGGTGAGGAGGCCGCCGCCGCGCTGCTGCAGCGTGCGGGCTTTACGCTGCTGGACCGTAACTGGCGGCAGGGCCGCCTGGAACTGGACATGGTCTGCCGCGACGGCGAGCAGCTGGTTTTCGTTGAGGTCAAAACCCGACGGTCGGACGGCTATGGCGGCCCGGCGGGGGCCGTAACCCCGGCCAAACAGCGCATCCTCACGCGCGCGGCGCAGGCCTGGCTGGCGGCGCACGACGCATGGCAAAACCCCTGCCGTTTTGACGTGGTCTGCCTCTTGCGCCACGGCGACACCTTCAGCGCGGAGCATTACTCCCATGCCTTTGACTTCTCCCCGGCTCTGGATAGTGGCCACGCCTCTTGGCAACCCTGGTGACCTTTCGCCCCGGGCGCGCGAAATTCTGGAAAACGCGGATCTGATCCTGGCCGAGGACACCCGCCGCGCGCTCCAGCTCTGCCGCCTCTGCGGCATCCGCGATCTCCAGGGCCGCCGTTTTCTCAGTTTTTACGACCACAATGAAGCCGAACGCCAGGAAGAAGTGCTGCGCCTGCTGCGCGAGGGCCGCGACCTGGCCCTGATTTCCGACGCGGGCACCCCCCTGCTGGCCGACCCCGGCTACCGCCTGGTGCGGGCCTGCCGCAAGGAGGGCCTGCCGGTTTCTCCGGCGCCCGGCCCGTCCGCCCCGGCGGCCGCCCTGTCCGCCGCCGGCATCGCGCCCCTGCCGCACACCTTTCTGGGCTTTCTGCCGCGCGACACGGCCGGACGCGAAGCCCTGCTGGAGTCTTTCGCCCATGTGCCCGGCTCCCTGATTTTTTTCGAGCGCAAGGACCGCCTCAAGGAAAGTCTGGCTCTGGCGGCCCGCATTCTGGGGCCGCGCGATCTGGCCGTCTGCCGTGAATTGACCAAAACCCATGAGGAATTTATACTTATCCGGCTCGAAGACAGTGCAAGTCTGCCCGATGAGCTGCTCGGAGAGATCACGGTGCTGATCGGCCCGCCTGAGGTGACCGAACGCACACCCCGCGACGAGGTGGAAAATCTGTTGCGCGCGGAGCTGGCCCAAGGCGGCAAGCCGCGCGAGGTGGCCCGCCGGGTCCAGAGCGCCGTGCGCGGCTGGAGCGGCAAGGAACTGTACGCCCTGATCCCGGCGGTGAAAGCAACCTAGAGTAATTTAATTTTGAAATTGCTCTGACGGCTGCGAGAGCAGCCGTCCGGCACGAGGGCGTAAGCGCAATTCATTTGCGCTGTTAAGCGCCGAAGTGGGAGTCTTAAACTTTAAGAATGTACATTCTTAAAGTTAATTCGCTCTGGAGCGTTTCATATTGAAACGCTCTAACAACAGCAAAGGGCTGCCATGCTTCCCTGTTGCGTCGCTCTCAACTGCCTTGCGCGCACCTGCTGCATCAACGCGGCCGTCACCGCCAGAGGCATGCAGCAGATCGGACTCGCCTTCGTGCTGGCCCCGGCCTTCCGTTATCTCTATCCGGAAAGCGCGGACAGGGCGCGCGCCTTCGCCCGCTACGGCGGGCACAGCAATACCCATGTCTTCATGGTCCCGCTCTATGTGGGCATCGTCCTTTCCCTGGAAACACAGATCGCCAGAGGCACTCTGCCGGAAGCCTCGGTGGGCGTGGTGCGCGAAACGCTGGCCACTACTCTTTCCGCCCTGGGGGACTCCTTTTTCAGCGGCACGCTTCTGCCGCTCTGGGCGCTGGTCAGCGTCTGCCTGCTGCTGGCCGGACAAATCGGCCTTACGGCGGCTCTGGCCGTTTTGTTTCTGGCGCTGCTCCTGCTCTTTCGCATTCTGACCTTTTTCGCGGGTCTGCGCCACGGCATGCCCGTGCTGCTGCGCCTCAAGCGCCTGGACCTCATCAACTGGGTGGACCGCATCAAGATCCTCAACGCGGTCATGGTGGCTCTGGTGGTCTGGCAACTGCCTCTCAGGCATCTGACCCCCTTCCCCTGGCTGCTTTACGGACTGGCCGTCGCCGCCGTGCTGGGCGCGTCCTGGCTCGTGGGGCGGATGCATTTGCCGCGCATTCTGCTCTGGGCGCTCGTGCTGGGCGCGCTCATTCTCATGGACGCGGGGCTCATCGGCATGTAAGATAATGCCGCCCGGCCGGGAAGCGGCGCTTGCGCCCCCTCCGCCGGAGCGACGGGAGACAAGGATACGCATGGAAGACGTCATTGAAGAAACCCCGCGCGGGCTTGCCCTGCGGCTTACGCTCAATCTGCGCGGCGGCCTGCATGCCCGGCCCGCGGCCCGCCTGGCTCAGGAGGCGCAGCGCTATGCGGCCGACATCCAGCTCATCGGCGAAACGGGCGAGGTCGACGCCAAAAGCATGCTGGACATTCTTTCCTTGGCCCCGCCGTCCAATGCGGAACTGACCCTGCTGGCCAAGGGCGACGACGCCCGCGAGGCCCTCCACGGTCTGGCCCGTTTTTTAACCACGTTACAGGAATGATATGGCCCGCGCGGTTTTATTCGGCACGCCGGTTTCCCCCGGCATAGGCATCGGCTCCATCCGCTTCATGCACGACATGCGCATGAGCGAAGAACGCCGCATCGGCCCGGACGAGGTCGAGACGGAGCGGAGCGCCCTGCGCGCCGCGGCGGCCAGCGTGCGCGCGGCCCTGGAAAAAACCATGCGCAACGTGCCCGAGGATCTGGCCGAATACCGCGATGTCATCGCGGCCCAGATGGAACTGGCCCGCGACCCCAAGCTGCTGGACGCCGCCCTGGCGCGCATCGAGCACAAAAAAATCTGCGCTTCCTGGGCCCTGAACCATACCGTGGAAGAACTCTGCGCCCTGTTCCGGGGCATGGACGACCCCTATCTGCGCGACCGCGCCCAGGACATCCGGGCCGTGGGCCTGCGCCTGCGCGAATGCCTGGCCGGCGCGCAGCACGACAACGCCGTTTCCGGTCCCAGCGTGCTGGTGGCCGAAGACCTCTCGCCCGCCGACGTCATGGAACTCAACCTGGAAGGCGTGCTGGGGATTCTGACCGCCGAGGGCGGTCCCACCTCGCACACGGCCATTCTGTCGCGCGGCCTGCACATTCCGGCTCTGGTGGGCGTGACCGGCCTGCTGAACACGGCCCGCGAGGACGAACGCATCATTCTGGACGGTCTGGGCGGCTGCGTGCTTTTCGGCCCGGACGAAAGCGATCTGGCCCGCTATACGGCCCGCCGCGATGAATTCAACGCCTGGGAAAATCATACCCGACGCACGGCGCACTGGCCCGCCGAGATGTGCGACGGCGTGCGTGTGGCCGTGCAGGCCAACCTGGAAAGTCTGGAAGAGCTGGACGCCCTGCCCGAATGCGGAGCCGACGGCGTGGGCCTGTACCGCACGGAGTTCGCCTATCTCAAAGGCGATCTGCCCACCGAAGAAGAACTGTTCAGGGAATACGCCGCCGTGGCGGCCAAGGCCGGACCGGGCCGGGTGGTCTTCCGCACGCTGGACGCGGGCGCGGACAAGATGCTGCGCGCCCAGGCCGCGCTCAAGGAACCCAATCCGGCTCTGGGCCTGCGGGGCATCCGCTTCAGCCTACGCCATCAGGGCATTTTCCGCACTCAGTTGCGGGCGCTGCTGCGGGCCGGGGTGGCGGGCAATCTGGCGCTGCTGCTGCCCATGATTTCCGGTCTGGCCGAAGTGCAGGGCGTGCGCCGCATTTTGCAGGAACTGCGCCAGGAATTGCAGGCCCAGAACCTTCCCCACGCGCCGGACCTGCCGCTGGGCATCATGGTGGAAACCCCGGCCGCCGTGATGGTGTGCGACGCCCTGGCCCGCGAGTGCGACTTTTTCAGCATCGGCACCAACGACCTGATCCATTACCTGATGGCCATTGACCGCAACAATCGCCATGTGGGCTATCTGCACGAACCGCTGCATCCGGCGGTGGTGCGCTAGCTCAAGCGGGTCATTGACGCGGCCCACCGCGAGGGCATCGGCGTTTCGGTCTGCGGCGAACTGGCCTCGGACCCCTGCGGCCTGGCCCTGCTGCTGGGCATGGGTGTGGACGCCGTGTCCGCCGCGCCGCGTTTCGTGCCGGGAATGAAACATATGATCCGCCAGCTCAATGCCGAAACCTGCATGGATCTGGCCCACAGCGTTCTGATGAGCACCGACGTCATGGCCTCCCAGCGTATGGTGCGTGAAAAGCTCCACCAGTCCCTGGGCACGGAGCTGGCCTTCCACACCACAAGCCTTTCGAGCCACAGTCAGCCATGAGCCAGAAAACACCGCCCTCCACCATTGCCGTCAATAAAAAGGCCCGCCATCTCTACGAGCTCTCCGAATTTCTGGAAGCCGGCATCTCTCTGACCGGCCCGGAAGTCAAAAGCATCCGCGCCGGTAAGGTGAACTTCATCGACAGCTACGTTGAGTTCAAACACGGCGAAGCCTGGCTGCTCTCACTGCACGTGGCCCCTTACGCCAACGCGGGCTACGCCCCGCAAGAGCCGGACCGGGCGCGCCGCCTGCTGCTGCACGCCCGCGAGATCGCCAAACTGGCCGGACTGGTGGCCCAGAAGGGCCTGACCGTAGTGCCGGTGCGCGTCTACCTCAAGCGGGGCAAGGTCAAGCTGGAAATCGCCCTGGGCCGGGGCAAGAAGCTGCACGACCACCGCGATACGCTCAAGCGGCGGGCGGAGGAGCGGGATCTGGCCCGCGAACTCGCTTGAACGCCATGCCCTTTTGCCCGCTGACGGCGTTAGGCCGCGCGGCGCGGCTTGGTCACGTAGGCGGCTACGCTCCACGCGCCGCACCGCGCGCCTGCCTTGTCAGCGGACAAAAATCCTATGGCGTTCGTTTTTCACTCTCCTTTCCTGAATACTGAAATCCGCCATGCGCCACCCGCCCCTGCAAGCGCCCCTGCTCTGGCAAGTCTATCTCGGCTTCTGGATCGCGGGCGTGGCGGCGGCGGTCTGGCTTTGGCCCGCCCTTTGCTGCGCCCTGCTGCTGGCCCTGGCGGACAAGCGCCTCTGGCGCGTCGCCCGTCTTGCCCTGGCCGGGGCGCTGGTTCTGGCCGGTCTGGGCGTGGCCCTGTGGCAGCTCGCGCCGCCCGGTCTTGCAAGCGGCCCGCCGCCCGCCTGGACAGAAATGGATGAGGGCACAAATACGGGCACGGCCCCGCCACGGCTCTGCGGCCGGGTGCGGGACGTGCAGGGTCTGCCGGACCAGCGTCTGCGCCTGCTGCTGGCCGACGTGCGGCCGCAGGGCGCGGATGCGGCGCAAGCCCTGCCGGGCCTGGTGGCCTGGACCTGGGAAGAACCGCTCTTTCGCCCTCTGGCCGGACAGACGGTCTGTCTGAGCCGCCGCCCGCGCCCGGTACACGGTTTCGCCAACGCGGGGCTGGCTGACTGGGAAATCTGGTGGGCCGCGCGGGACGTGCGCTGGCGGCTCTGGAGCCAGGGCGGACGCGGCGACCCGGAAATTTCCGGCCAGGGCACAGCATCCGCCCGCTGGCGCGAAGAACTGCGCGCGGCTTTTCTGGCCGCGCTGCTTCCCCAGGGGCAGGCCACGGCTTCTGACCCCGCCCTTCCGGGCCTGTCCCAGAGCAAGGCCATTCTCCTGGCTCTGCTGTTCGGGGACCGGCAGTACCTGAATCAGCAAACCCTGGACAATTTCGCCGCCGCCACGCTGGCGCACAGCCTCGCGCTCTCGGGCCAGCATCTGGCCGTGGCCGGTCTGCTGGGTCTGCTCTGCGTACTGGCCGCGGCCCGCCTGCGTCCGTCCCTCTATCTCGCCCGGCCGCGCGTGATCCTGGCCCTGGCGGCGGCCTGCCCGCCCGCCCTGGCGTGCCTCTGGCTGGGCAACGCCCCGGCCTCCCTGCTGCGGGCCGTGTGCATGCTTGTTGTGCTGGCCTTCTGGCTGGCGCGGGGCCGGGCGCGCACCACCCTGGACGTCCTCTGCGCGGCCCTGCTCTGCATCTGTCTGGCCGCGCCCCTGAGCGTGCTGGATACGGGCCTGCAACTCTCCGCCCTCTGCGTGGCGGTCATCGGCCTCGCCCTGCCCTGGCTGCGCCGGATAGCCCCACCGCACGCGGCCCGGAACTTCCGACGGCAATCCCTGCTCCGGCTTGTCCGCTGGCCGCTGCGCATCCTGCTGATTTCACTGCTGATCCAGGTAGCCCTGCTGCCGCTGAATCTTCTGCTCTTCGGCAATGCGGGTTTCTGGTTCCCGCTCAACGTGCTCTGGCTGCCCGTGGCCGATCTGGTGGTGCTGCCCGGCGCGGTTCTGGGCCTGCTGCTGGCGGGCGCCGGACTGGACGGGGCCGCGCGGCTGACGCTGGATCTGGCGGCCCTGCCCTGCCAATGGCTGCTGGACGGGCTGGAGCGCCTTCATACTCTGGGCCTGTTGCACAATCCCGTGATGCTGCGGCCGCACTGGACATCCCTGCCCGCGTTCGCCGCTCTGGCGGCGGGCTTGGCCTGTCTGACCCGCCGGAACGGACAGGATCGGCGGGACGGGGGGGAGATCAGCGCCGCCGCAGCGCAAACAGGTCGCCGCCTTCTTCTGGCCGGGCTGGCCCTGCTCTGCGTGGGCCCTCTGCTGCGCCTGGAGCAACGATTTTCAGACGAAACGCGGCTGGACGTGCTGGATGTGGGCCAGGGCCAGGCTCTGGCTCTGCGCGCTCCCGGCCATCTGCGCATGGTACTGGACGGCGGGGGAAGCGCCTCGCCGCGTTTTGATCCCGGCAAGGCTCTGGTGGGGTCGACGCTGGCCTACAACGATGCGCCCCGGTTGACCGCCGTGATCAACAGCCATCCGGATCTGGATCATCTGGGCGGCCTGTTCCATCTGCTGGACGGCTTTCAGGTGCGCGCCCTGTTCCACAACGGACGCGAGGCCGCCGGATGGCGCGGGAAGCAGTGGCGGGAAGCGCGGCGCGCGGCAACGAGCGCCGTTCTGGCCGAAGGCGATGTGCTGATTGTGGGAGATCCGGCTTTGGGCCTGCGTCTGGAAGTGCTGCATCCGCCGCGCGCCGTCGCGGCGGAGACCGTCCGAAACGGCAACGAAGCCTCCCTGATCCTGCGGCTGACCCGCCACGGACGGGGCTTGGCGCTGTTCAGCGGCGACGCCGAACGCCGCAGCCTGCGCCGTTTGCTGGCCTCGGGCCGCGACCTGCGCGCGCAAGTGCTGGTGGCCCCGCACCACGGCTCGGACCGTAGCTTTCTGGCCGCTTTTTACAAGGCCGTGCAGCCGGAACTGGTGCTGGTTTCCTGTGGTTTTCAAAACCGCTACAACTATCCCGGACCCCACCTGCGGGCCTGGCTGGACAAAAACGACATCCCCCTGCTGCACACCGGCGAATCCGGCCAGATCAGCGTGACCTGGCCGCAAAACGGGCCGTTGCGCGTGCAGACGGTCCGGCCTCAACACTGACCGGCATCCCCCGCCCGCCGTCCCGCGCCGCATGCGCCTCTCCCCAGCGGTACAATTCCCGCAGAGCCGGGAGCAAAAGCCTGCCCCGCTCCGTCAGGGCGTATTCCACATGCCGGATTTTGCCGCCGCGATCGGTCCGGCTGACAAGGCCGTCCCGTTCCAGCTCCTTGAGGCATTTGCTCAGCATCATATGGGTAATACCCGTCACCGCGCGCTGCAGGGCGTTGAAGCGTGCCGCGCCGTCAGCCAGATGCCAGAGCAGCGGCAGTTTCCACTTGCCGCCGATGATCTCCAGGGCGCGCAGGATGGGACAGGGCACATCGTATATATTGTCCGTCGGCAATGTGGTATCATAGCCGGATTCATGCCTTCGCTCCACCGCGTCTCCTTCCGCGCCATTTCGCATGGCGGCCTGTCGCTCCCGGTTCAGGTAAGAAAAAACTGCGTACTTGTCTTTTTTCGCCTGTTCCGGAATATTTCATACATCTTCAACAGATACAGCAAGGAGAAAATCATGCATATCTACGCCGTCAACGGCAGCCCCAGGAAAAAATGGAATACCGCCACCGTGCTTCAGCACGCGCTGGACGGCGCGGCCGAGGCCGGTGGGGCGCACTGCCGTACCGAGATGCTGCACCTCTATGACTACCGCTACAAGGGCTGCATGAGCTGTTTTGAATGCAAGCGGACGGGCGGCGCGTCCTACGGCAAATGCGCCGTGCGCGACGAACTGGCCCCCGTTCTGGAAAAGCTTGCCGGAGCGGACGGCATCATCTTCGGCTCGCCCGTCTATTTCCACAGCGTCACCGGCATGATGCGCTCTTTTCTGGAACGCTTCATGTTTCCCTGCCTTGCCTATGACAAGCAGTATTCCTCGCTGGCGCCCAAAAAGATAGCCACAGCCTTTATCTACACCATGAACGTGACGCGCGACTTCATGCTGGAGCAGGGCTATCCTGAAAAACTGCGCACCACGGAATCCTTCATGGAGCGGCTCTTTTCCAAACCCGGCGTGCTCTATGTCTATGACACATACCAGTTCAGCGACTACAGCAAATACAAGGTCGAATGCTTTTCCGAAGAGGAAAAGGCCCGGCGCAGAAAAGAGCAGTTTCCGCTGGACTGTCAAAAAGCCCGTGAACTGGGCGCAGCCCTCGCCCGGCAGGCGGAACGGGAGCAGGCCCGGAACTGAGCTTTCGGGCCTGCGGATGACGGATGGCGGGCGGTTGCCGGGCGCGGCTACTTCTGGCAGTGCGGGCAGAACACCGTGGCCCGGCCCGCCACGCGGATTTTTTCCAGGGGGCGGCCGCAACGGACGCAGGCCGCGCCGCCCCGGCCATAGACCGCGAAACTGTTCTGGAACGCGCCCACGTCGCCGTTGGCGTCGCGGTAATCGCGGATGGAACTGCCGCACTGGGCGATGGAACGCCGCAGCACATCCTTGAGGGCCGCCAGCAGGCAACGGCTCTGGGCCGGGCTGAGCCCGGCGGCCTTGCGGCGCGGGTCCAGACCCGCCTGAAAGAGCGATTCGTCAGCGTAGATATTGCCGATGCCGGCAATGACCTTCTGGTCTAGCAGCACGGCCTTGAGCGCCGCGCCCCGGCCCTTGAGCAGCGCCGCGAACGTCCGTGCGCCGATTTCCAGCGGTTCCGGCCCCAGCTCCCGCCAGAAATCCCAAGCCTGCCGGATCTCCGGCGTGGCCGCCAGCACCAGGCCGAAGGCCCGCGTGTCGTCAAAAAAGAGACGGCGGGCGTCGCCGTCCGGGGCGCGCAGATCAAAAATGCAACGGGTGTGGGGGCCGGGCGGCGTGCTCCGCGGCCAGGTCATCAGGCGGCCGGTCATGCGCAGATGTACGGCCAGCATGTCCGGGGCGGGTCCGCTCTCCGGCGTGCCGTCCGGCGGGGCCAGATGCAGCAGCAACAATTTGCCCCTGCGGCCCACGTCCGCGATGCGGCGGCCCGTCAGGGCGGCCAGGGGCAGGCTCAGGGGGTGCAGGCTGCTCGCCCGCAGGACTTCCGCGCCGCTCAGCACGCACTCTTGCACCTGGGGACGGAGGGTACGGGCGACGGTTTCAACTTCCGGCAATTCCGGCATAACGGCATCCAAGCCTTTTTGCCGCTGGCGGCGTCAGGCCGCACGGCCCGGCTTGGTTACATAGGCGGCTATGCGCCCGCGCCGGGCCGTTTGCCTTTCTTGCCGGCGAACAAAAATCTTGAATGCCGGAAAAAAGGCGGCAACGGGATGGTGAGATCAGCTAAGGTAAATTTCCAACAGGCCTTCGGGCGGATCAATAGTCACCGACGGGGCGTCCAGGTCAAAGCCCACAATGAAGCAAGGCTGGGCCGGAAAAAGGATTTCCCGCTCATCCTGCGCGGCAATGACCCAGATTTCCTGATCCGCGGGATATTCCACATGGTCGAGGCGACCCAGGCGGCGGCCGTCGGGCAGCAGCACGTCGCAGCCCAGCAGGTCTTCCACATAGGCTTCGTCCTCTTCCGGCTCGGGCAGGCTTTCGCGCGGCACCAGGAGCTTGCAGCCCCGCAGGGCCTCGGCCGCCGTGCGATCCGCCACACCTTCCAGCAGAAGCAGGGGACGGCCCTTGTGCCAGCGGCAGGCCAGCGCACGAACGCGGCGGGGCGCTCCGTTCCCGGCCTGTAGCCAGAGCGGCGCGTCCAAAAGCAAGGGGGAGTCCGCATGCCAGTCGATGCAGATCTCCCCTTTGATGCCGTGGGGCCGCGCCAGCGTGCCCATATGAATCATCGTGTCCGCCATGGAATCAGCCGGCGCTACTCCAGAATTTCCAGAACAGTACGCTTCTTGGACTTGGTGGATGCGGCGCTCAGAATGGTGCGCATGGCGCGGGCCGTGCGTCCCTGCTTGCCGATGACCTTGCCCAGATCCTCCTTGGAGACCTTGAGCTCAAGCACCGTCGTCTGCTCGCCTTCCACTTCGCTGACTTGCACCTCTTCGGGATGATCCACCAGGGACTTGGCTATATACTCGATCAGGGTCTTCATCGCGTACCTCCCAAAGGCGCCTTGTACCCGCGGACAACGCGGGCAAAGGTTGAATAACGCGCAACCTTCGGAACAACCGGCGTCCCGCCGCCCTGCCCGTCTTTCACCGGGCGGCGGCGCTTTCCCGGTGCGGGGGCGCGTGCTTGCTTCATCCGTTCCCGCGCATGCGTCGGAAAGACCCGTCAATGGGAAGAGCGCGTACATCACAAGCACGCGCCAGTTCCTCCAGCGGCCGGGCCGCGCCGTTCGCCGGGCTGATCCCGCGACGGCAGCGTCTTCGCGGCAGGCGGCTCCCCGCCTTTCCGCACCAGACGTGTTTTACGACAGATGCGCCTTGATCAGCGCGCGCACGGTTTCCGTGGGTTCGGCGCCGCGCGCGAGCCATTCCTTAATTTTATCCGCATTGAGCTTCACTTCCGCCGGATCAGTCATGGGGTTGTAGTAACCCAGCAATTCCAGCGGACGTCCGTCGCGGCGGGTTTCGTCATTGGCGGCCACCACCCGGTAGAAGGGGTGCTTTTTGCTGCCGAGACGGGTCAATTTCAACTTCACAGCCATGAGTCCAACTCCCTTTGGTTTTATGTTAGCTTCGCGCCCGTAAAAGGGCAAGAGGGAAACAGCATTTTCGGAAACGCATACGCGAGGCGTTTACTTCTTTTTACGTTTCTGGCGTTCTTTCTTTTTCCGCTTTTTGGCGGCGGCGGACTTGCCGCCCGAGGGCCGTCCGCCCGGCAATTCCATGCCGTCCATACCGGGCATTCCCGGGAATCCGCCCATGCCGGGCATGCCCATACCCGGAGGCATCATGCCCGGCGGCATGCCGCGCGGTATTCTGGGCATGGCGGGACGGCCGCCCTTGCCGCCCATCATGCCTTTCATCATCTGACGCATCTGCTCGAACTGGCGCACCGTCTGATTGACCTGGGCCACGGTCACGCCCGCGCCTTTGGCGATGCGCGCGCGGCGGCTGCCGTTGAGAATGTCCGGATTGCGCCGCTCCCGCATGGTCATGGAATTGATAATAGCCTCGGTGCGCGCCAGTTCCTTTTCCGGCATGGCGCCGCTGGCCTCGGCCAGCTTTTCGCGCAGGCCGCCCAGGCCCGGGATCATCTTCAGAATGCTGTCCAGCGAGCCCAGCTTTTTGATGCGCCGCATCTGGGTGCGGAAATCTTCCAGATCAAAGCTGGCCTTCTGCATCTTGTGGGCCAGCTCTTCGGCTTCCTCGGCGTTGATGGTGGATTGGGCCTTTTCCACCAGGGTGAGCACGTCGCCCATGCCGAGAATGCGCCCGGCGATACGGTCGGGATGGAAGACCTCCATCTCCGACAGTTTTTCGCCCACGCCCACGAATTTGACGGGCGCGCCGGTGACCGAACGGATGGAGAGAGCCGCACCGCCGCGCGCGTCGCCGTCCATTTTTGTCAGCACCACGCCGGTCAGACCCAGGCGCTCGTTGAAGGCTTCGGCCACGGTCACGGCGTCCTGGCCGGTCATGGCGTCGGCCACGAATAAAATTTCCTGCGGCTGCACCGCCGCTTTAAGGGCCGAAAGCTCCTCCATCAGCGGCTCGTCCACGTGCAGGCGGCCCGCCGTGTCCAGCAGCAGCACGGTGGCCTGTTCCTCACGGGCTTTGTCCAGCGCCGCCGTGGCGATATCCACAGGCTTCATCTCCGTGGTGGAGGGGAAGCAGGGCATGTCGAGCTGCCTGGCCAGCACCGTGAGCTGGTCAATGGCCGCCGGACGGTAGACGTCCGCCGGGACCAGGTAGGGGCGCATCTTCTGCCTGCGCAGCAGATTGGCGATCTTGCCCGCCGAGGTGGTCTTGCCCGAACCCTGAAGGCCCACCAGCATGATCACCGCCGGTTCACGCCCCTGGAGATTCAAACCGGTGGTTTCGCCGCCCAGCAGGGAAACCAGTTCGTCGTGGACGATTTTGACCACCTGCTGAGCCGGGCTCACGCCTTTGAGCGTTTCCTGCCCCAGGCACTTTTCGCGCACGCTTTCCACAAAGTCTTTGACGACCTTGAAGTTAACGTCCGCTTCCAGGAGCGCCAGCCGCACTTCGCGCAGACCGGCCTGCACGTTTTCCTCGGTGAGCTGGCCGCGCCCGCCGAAAGAGCGGAATACGCCGGAAAGTCTGTCGGAAAGGCTCTCGAACATGAAGACCCCGCATCCGCCGCCCTGCCCCTGCACGGAGCGGCGGCCACAAAGCGTCTGTAATCGCGCCGCAACAGGCGGGCGAAGTGGAGATTCATAGGCTGTTTGCGCCGTGTCGTCAAGTCGCCGGGCGCGACATTGACAGGCGGAAACCCCGCGTCTAGTTTTGGAAAAATTGCCTTTACGACAGCCGTGCGGGAGGATGCCATGAATAAAGTGAAAATCACCGTCCTGAAGACTACTTTTGACGCGGAACTGGCCGCCCTGTACGGCGCGGAAGGCCTTGACGCCTGCCCCATGCTGAGGGAAGGCCAGGTTTTTTACGCCGACTACGCCAAGCCGGAAGGCTTCTGCGACGAGGCCTGGAAAGCCGTCTACCAATATGCCTTCGCCCTGGCGCACGGCGCGGGCAAGGGCGTTTTTTATTACGGCGACTGGATCAGAACCCCCGGCGTGGCCATTTGCAGCTGCAACGACGGCCTGCGTCCTGTGATCTTCAAACTGGAAGCTACGGATGAGGTTGCCTGCATTGATTACACGCCGGTGCGCTGAAAGACCAAAAATTTCGCGCGTTCATGAGAAAGAAAGCTGGCGGGCACGATGCCGTCAATTCGAAAAATCCAGGGAGGCGCGCACGTCCCTCCCCGGATTCTTTGCCCCTTACCGGGCGGGAAACGAGGCGGCATCCTGTTTTTTTGCCCGCCATATTTCCTTCACCATGTTCCCCGGCAACCCGGCAAGGCCGCCCAGACTGCCGGACGGCGGACCGGTCGCCCGCATCATGGCTATGGCGTATCCCGCCCGCCGTTCCTTTGATATAGCGAAGCCGCACACCGCATATTCTCTGTTGAGTCCTTTGCGGCAGTTGATAACGACCTTTTTTCTTCCAGAATCAAAAGGCGCTTGAACATGACGGCGCAAGGGCAAATCGCGAACAGGACGCGCCGGCTTCACAACGCGGCCCGCATTGACAGCCTCCCCACAAGGGGATAAGATGATTTGCTAAAGTTTATACAATTATTTTAGCCCATTACGAGGAAGTCATGTTCACCAATCGCGGCAAGGCGCTGACCTTTGACGACATTCTGCTGATTCCCGGTTATTCCGAAGTAACCCCTGACGCCGTCGACATCACCACTTGGCTCACGCCCTCCATTCCCCTGCGCATTCCCCTGCTCTCCGCCGCCATGGACACCGTGACGGAATCGGCCATGGCCATTTCCATGGCCCGGATGGGCGGCATCGGCATTATCCACAAAAACATGCCCGTGGAACGCCAGCGTCTGGAAGTGGAGCGGGTCAAGAAGAGCGAAAGCGGCATGATTCTGGACCCGGTGACCATTTCTCCGCGTAACTCCGTGCAGGAAGCCCTGGACCTGATGTCCGATTTCCGCGTTTCGGGTCTGCCGGTGGTGGACGGCGAATGTCTGGTGGGCATTCTGACCAACCGTGACGTGCGCTTCGTGGAAGACGCCCAGGCCGTGCGCGTGGCCGACGTGATGACCAGCGACAAATTGATCACCGTGCCCATGGGCACCTCCCTGGCCGAGGCCAAGCGGCACCTGCACGAGCACCGCATCGAAAAACTTCTGGTAGTGGACGAAAACAAGCGCCTGCGCGGTCTGATCACCATGAAGGACATCGACAAGGTCCAGAAATACCCCAACGCCTGCAAGGACGCCAACGGCCGCCTGCGCGTGGGCGCGGCCATCGGCATCGGCAAGGATTCCGAAGCCAGGGCCGAACAGTTGCTGGAGGCCGGGGCGGACGTGCTGGTGCTGGATTCGGCCCACGGCCATTCCGTCAACGTGCTCAACGCCATCCGCGCCGTCAAGACGAGCTTTCCCAACTGTCAGCTCATCGCGGGCAATGTGGCTACCTATGAAGGCGCGCGCGCCATTCTGGAGGCCGGAGCCGACAGCGTGAAAGTGGGCATCGGGCCCGGCTCCATCTGCACCACCCGCATCGTGGCCGGCGTGGGCGTGCCCCAGGTCACGGCGGTCATGGACGGCAGCCGCGCCGCGCGCGAGATGGACCGCTGCTGCGTGGCCGACGGCGGCATCAAGTTCTCCGGCGACATTGTCAAGGCCCTGGTGGTGGGCGCGCATTCGGTGATGATCGGCTCCCTCTTCGCCGGCACCGAGGAAAGCCCGGGCGAAACCATTCTCTACCAGGGCCGCACCTACAAGATTTACCGCGGCATGGGTTCCATCGACGCCATGAAGGAAGGCAGCTCGGACCGCTACTTCCAGGAACGCAGCAAAAAACTGGTGCCCGAAGGCATTGTGGGCCGCGTGCCCTACCGGGGGCCGGTTATGGAAGCCGTATACCAGCTCATGGGGGGCCTGCGCTCGGGTATGGGCTACGTGGGGGCGAAAACCCTGGGCGACCTCTTCGAGAACACTACCTTCTGCGAGATTTCCGCCGCCGGCCTGCGCGAAAGCCATGTGCACGACGTGGTCATCACCAAAGAAGCGCCCAACTACCGTATTGAGAACTAGCCCGCACGGGAGAGGATGAAACATGCCGCACAGCAAAGTCATTATCATCGACTACGGCTCCCAGGTCACTCAGCTCATCGCCCGCCGCGTGCGCGAGGCCGGGGTGTATTCCGAAATCCATTCCTGCGTGACCACGGCCGCGCAGGTGGCGGACATGCATCCCTCGGCCCTGATTCTCTCCGGCGGCCCGGCCAGCGTGGGCGAGGCCGACGCCCCGGCCCTGGACCCCGGTTTTCTGGAGCTGGGCGTGCCGGTGCTGGGCATCTGTTACGGCATGCAGCTTCTGGCCCAGAACATGGGCGGCCGACTGGCCCAGTCCCTGACGCGGGAATACGGCCCGGCGGAACTGACCCTCAGCGCCCCCTGTCCGCTCTGGGACGGTCTGGACGCGAAAAGCCCCTCCAGAGTCTGGATGAGCCACGGCGATAAGGTTCTGGCCCCGCCGCCGGGTTTCGCGGTCACAGGCCGCACGCCCACCCTGGACGTGGCCGCCATGGCCGACGAGCAGCGCCGGATCTACGCTGTGCAGTTCCATCCCGAAGTGTACCACAGCGTGGACGGCGAACATATTCTGCAAAACTTCCTGTTCAAGGTGGCCGGGATCACGCCGGACTGGACCATGTCCTCCTTTGTGGAACGCGTGGTCAAGGAAATGGCCGAGCAGGTGGGCGACAAACATGTGGTCTGCGCCCTGTCCGGCGGCATTGATTCCACGGTGGTGGCCGTGCTGCTGAATCGGGCCATCGGCAAGCGCCTGCACTGTATCTTTGTGGACAACGGCCTGCTGCGCCTCAATGAAGGCGACGAGGTGGTCAATTACCTGCGCGAGCATTTCGACCTCAATCTCGAGTTTGTGCAGGCGCAGGAGCGCTTCCTCTCCCGCCTCAAAGGCGTGGAAGACCCGGAGAAAAAACGCAAGATCATCGGGCACACCTTTATTGAAATCTTCGACGAAGAAGCCAAGAAGCTGCCCCAGGTGGATTTTCTGGCCCAAGGCACCCTGTATCCGGACGTCATCGAATCCGTCTCGCACAAGGGCCCCAGCGCGGTGATCAAAAGCCACCACAATGTGGGCGGCCTGCCCGACACCATGAAGCTCAAGCTTATCGAGCCGCTGCGCGAGCTTTTCAAGGACGAGGTGCGCAAGGTGGCGGCGGAGTTGGGCATGCCCGACTCCATCGTCTGGCGGCATCCCTTCCCCGGTCCGGGCCTGGCCATCCGTGTGCTGGGCGAAATCACCGAAGAGCGCCTGAGCATCCTGCGCCTGGCCGACAAGATCGTGCAGGAGGAACTGCGCGAATCCGGCTGGTACCGCAAGGTCTGGCAGGGCTTCGCCGTGCTGCTGCCGCTCAAGACCGTGGGCGTCATGGGCGACGGCCGCACTTACGAGCATGTCATCGCCCTGCGCGTGGTGGACAGCGTGGACGCCATGACCGCCGACTGGGCGCGCCTGCCCCCGGATCTCATCGCGCGTATGTCCGGCCGGATCATCAATGAAGTCAAGGGCGTCAACCGCGTGGTCTACGATGTGTCCTCCAAGCCGCCCAGCACTATTGAATGGGAATAAGGAGGCTCTATGTTTGGCATAGGCAGTACGGAACTCCTGGTCATCCTGGTGGTGGCGCTGGTTGTGCTGGGGCCCAAAAGCCTCGCCACGATCTCGCGCTCCCTGGGCAAGGCCATGGGCGAATTCCGGCGCGTTTCCACGGATTTCCAGCGCACCCTTAATGCCGAGGCCGCGCAGGAAGAGGAAGAGGCGCGCCGCAAGAAAGCTGCGGAAAAAGCCGCCAAAGTCGCGGCTGAAGCCGAGGCCGCCAAAGCCGCTAAGGCCGACAGACTTGAACGTTCCGCGTCCGGCGAAACGGCCGCCACAGAGCCCGCTCCGACCCCGGAAACGCCCGTGGCTGACGCCGTGCCCTCCACTGCCGC
>OJIY01000230.1_pt1 | contig 25048 bp, 24 predicted proteins | sample 1596061 | NCBI WGS metagenome assembly OJIY01 (sample SAMEA4350111, study PRJEB24818) | metagenome | biome: human; feature: gut; material: faeces | place: Denmark | collected 2013-09
CTTCAATGCAGACGCCGGGCAGATGAGAGAAGAACTGGCTCTTGAGCCGCCCGATACGTTCCAAACGGGCTTCCTGTGTCAGTGACATGGCCGATCTCCTTACGCAGTAACAATGCATGACGTTGCGCCGTGTGGGGAGTCACGCGGCGCAAAAAACCTTCAGATCTCCGGCTCGGCCCCGCAGCAGCCGCACGGCCGCCTCGGCCTCCGCGCGGGGCATGGGAGGCGTGTCCCCGAGCCCGTATTCCCGGCCGAGCATGGCGTATTTGTCCTTGCCCAGGCGGTGATAGGGCAGCACCTCCAGGTCGGCCCGTTCCGGGACGCCGGGCAGACCCGCGAGATACGCGCCGTAAGCTTCGAGATGCGCGGCATCGTCGTTCAGGCCCGGCACCAGGGGCAGGCGGATGTGCACGGACTTGTCCGTTTCCGCCAGAAAACGCTCCAGGTTGGCCAGGATCAGAGCGTTGTCCTGCCCGGTGAGCTCCTTGTGCCGCGCCGGGTCCAGATGCTTGATGTCGTAAAAAATCACGTCCGCGACCAGGGCCAGCGCCCTGAAATGTTCATAGGGCGCGAAGCCCGAAGTCTCGATGGCCGTATGGATGCCCAGGGCGGCGCAACGGCCGCACAGCTCCACGGCAAAGGCGTGCTGCGCCAGCACTTCCCCGCCGGACAGGGTGACCCCGCCGCCGGAATTGCGGTAAAAAAGCATATCCTTCCTGATCCGGCCGAACACCTCGTCCAGACTGTATTCCTGTCCGGCCATGAGCAGGGCCTTGCCCCGGCAGGACGCGGCGCACAGGCCGCAGGCGTCGCAGCGGGCCCGGTCGACGCGCGGCGGGCCGGACTCCGCCTTGATGGCGTCGCGCGGGCAGAGCGTGGCGCACAGGCCGCAGCCCAGACACTCGTTCGGCTTTTGCAGCAGCTCCCGGCCCATGTTCTGGGTGGTGGGATTGGAGCACCAGCGGCAGCGCAGGGGGCAGCCCTTGAAAAAGACCGTGGTGCGGATGCCCGGCCCGTCATGCAGGCTGTAGTGCTGAATATTTTCGATCAGGGCTTTCATGGCCGCGCCTACAGAACAAGGTTGTCGAACTCTTCCCGGTGCCGGTCCCGCAGGGCGTACAGCTTGGCCAGCTCCACGCTGGCCCGCCGCTCCACGTCCCCGGCGCACTCCAGCAGCACGTCCATGACCCGCACGGACGGCCCCAGGGACAACAGCCAGCGCACGGTGCGGGCGATGTCCTCGGGCTGGATCATGGCTTCCGGCGGCAGGGAGGCTCCCTCGCCCGCCGCCATATCCGTATTGACCCAGCCGGGGCAGATGGTGGTCACGCTGACGCCTTTGGCCGCCAGCTCCCGGTAGGCCGCCTCGCCGAGGCCCATCAGCCCGAATTTGGAGGCCGAATAGCCCCCCAGCCCGGCCACGGCCACCTTGCCGTTGCGCGAAGCCACGTTGATGATCCGCCCCCGGCCCTGCCTGAGCATCAGGGGAACGATCTCGCGCATGAGCAGAAAGGGCGCGCGCAGATTGACCGCCAGAAGGCGGCTGAAAACCGGCTCATCCAGTTCAAAACTGCCGGGAACGCTGATGCCCGCGCCGTTGAAGAGCAGGTCCACGCGCCCGTGCCTGGCCGTGACGGCCGCCGCCGCCTCGCGCACGGCCCCGGCGTCGGCCAGGTCCGCGGCTTCAATATCCGGCTGGTCCACTCCGGCCAGGCCGCACTCCTTTGCCAGTTCCGCGCGGGCGGCCTCCAGGTTTTCCCGGCTGCGCGCCACAAGCACCAGACGATATCCCCAGCCCGCCAGTTCGCGGGCCACGGCCCTGCCTATTCCCCGGCTTCCCCCGGTCACCACGGCCACAGGAGTTTCTTTCATGTCCGCCTCCGCGTTGTTGCATGCCGCACCGTCTTGCCGCGCCGGTCCGGGCCCGCGTCAGGCCCCTTCAGGCCCGCTCACTGCCGGCCGGGCGCGGCGCAGACAAAAGCCTTTTTGACGTACGTCGCCACGTGCCAGATGGTTTGCGTGCCGTGGGGAATGAGAAAGCTGTCCCCGGCGCGCACCGTGATCCGCGTGCCGTCGGCATGCTCGATAAGCGCTTCGCCCTCCAGAATGCTGCACATCTCGTCCGTGGGGTGCGAGGGAATGGCGAAGCTGCCGCCGGAACAATCCCAGAGGCCCGCCGTCAGCGAGCCGTCGGGCCGCGTGAAGCAACGCCAGACGTTGGTATGGGGATCCCCTGCCACAGGATTGGGGGCAGGCCCCCGCGCATGCCCGGCCGGCGCGGTCTGATCGAAAAGAATGATGGTTTTCACGGCAGTCCCTTTGTTCATATATTATCAACTTTTTTCTATTATTATATATCATATTCCCCTTTGTCAAACCCCAAAGAAGGAAAAAGTCGACTCCTGAAAAAAAATAGGATAGTTTTCATAAACTAAGGATTCACAGCCCTGCCCCAGGTTTCCGGCGCTGCCGTCCGGCGCGGTTTTCGCGCCCAACCTTGCATGCGAGAAAAATATGGCCCAGAACAGCAACGCTTTTGTCCAGACATTTGAGAAAGGCCTGCAGATACTTGAATATCTTGTGGAGGAAAAAACCGTTTCCGTGACCGGCGTGGCCAAACGCATGGGCATTCAGAAAAGCGCCAGCTACCGCTTTCTGAACACGCTGCGGCTTCACGGCTATGCGGACAAGGACCAGCACAACAGCTACCGCCTCACGGACCGCTTGAGCAAACTGGGCAGGGGCGTGGTGCCCAAACGGGAGTTTTACAATATCGTCGCGCAGTTCCTGGACAACCTGGCCAAGAAAAACAAAGAGAACAACGGCATCTGCAACCTGGGCATGTGGAACGGCAAGGAAATCGTCTACATGGTGCAGAGCGCCAACGACAAATACATGCTCCTGACCGTGGGGCGCACGGTTCCGGCCTACTGCTCCGCGCTGGGCAAGGCCGTGCTGGCCTATCTGCCCGAAGAAGCCCTGGAGAATTACATCCAGCGCACCGAATTCGCCGCGTTTACGGACAGCACGGTGAACAGCGCCGAACGGCTGCGCGCGGAACTCCGGTCCGTGCGCGAAAAAGGCTATGCGCTCATGGACGACGAGCTCTATCCCGGCCTCAAGGGCCTGGCCATGCCGGTCATCTGCGGCGACGCGCCGGTCAGGTACGCGGTCAGCGTCACCCAGACCATCTACGGTCCGGCGGATCAGTTGGTGCAGCGGATGCTCAAGCCCCTGCAGGAAACCGTGCAGGACATCGTGGCCGCCATGGAAATTTACAACTTCGGCCAGTGATGACGTACCGCATCCGGGAAAACGCGCCCGACAGGCGGCCCGCGGCGTTCAGCGCGTCGCGATGCCCTTGCGTTCCAGCAGGGCCGTGAAGGCGTCCGTGATCTCCCTGAATGCCTCGAACATGCTGTCGGGCCGGAATTCCTTATATCGCCAGTCCATGCCGAAAACTTCCTCCACCACCCGGATGCAGTGTTCCGTGGCTCTGGCCGCGCCGTCCGGCCCTGTGGGCTCGAAACCCTCGCAACGGTTGGCTCCGTACATGATTTCCAGCATGCGCTCCCGGCCCAGTCCGGGCGGGGGCACGGCCCGCGCGCCCGAGGCGTCCACCCACACGGGGCAGCCCGCCGGAAGGCCCTCGGGACCCGGCGCGTGCAGCAGCGCGCCCGCGTCGTACAGCATGGCCTTGATCACCTGCAGGGCCGAAGCCGCCACGCACTGCTGATTGACTTCGGAAAGCAGGGGCATGCGTGCGGGCACTTCGGCCCAGAGATCTTTGTCCACATCCAGTTCCGCGGTGATGTCCCGCCCGTTTTCCTCCACCTTCAGATAGTAGGGAATGCCCGGAGCCAGCGCGCCCTCCTGGAAAATCTGCATGCACATGCAGTGGTGCCCCACCAGGGTGACGTCAACGGCTTCCGGCCGCGTGCCGCGTTTCCCGGCCACAATGGTCTTGAGCATGGGCTCGAAAAGAGAGACGTTGCCCACGCCCAGCGTGGGGGCCAGGCCCACCTTGCCCAGAATCTCGTGCAAATAGTCCGGGCCGGACACGTTGACCACATGCGCGCCGGGCAAAACCGCCCTGACCGTCTTCATCAGATTATAGAGCAGCACGCCGTGCCCCGGCGCCCAGGGCCGCAGGCCGGAGCCTTCCGGCGCGCCGTAGTAAATCCGCCGCGCCAGGTCATGCGGCAGCCGGTGCAGATGCCACCAGGAAAGCAAGGTGGTGGCGTTGAAAATCACATCCGGCCGGTAGCGCTCCAGCGCCTCGGCAATGGCCGCCGTGTCCAGCATGTCCACGCCGAAACCCGCCACGTCCGGGAAGCGTTTGTATTCCTGCAAAAAATAGCTCTCGGCAATCAGGCTGTTGGCCACCTGCCGGGCGTGGTCCGCGCGGATATCCCCCACCACCACCCGCACGCCCGGCAGCCTGCCCGCCAGATGCGCGGCATGCGTGCCGACCCCGCCCAGACCCAGGATCATCAGCGTCTTGTCCATGAAAGGCCTCCTTTTCAGCGCGGCCGCACTTTGCGCCGCTAGCGGACGAAGTGCACCAGAAAAAGCGAAATCTGCGGAAACAGCGTCACCAGGATCAGGGCCAGCACCTGCACGCCGAGAAAGGCCCAGGCCTCACGCATGATATTGCCGATCTTTTCCTTGCAGATGGGCGCGGCGATCCAGAGCTGCGGGCCCATGGGCGGCGTCACCTCGCCGATAATGGCGCAGAATACGGCCAGCGCGCCGTACAGGGAGGGGTCAATGCCCAGAGCCGTGACGCTGGGCAGGAAGAGCGGCAGCACAATGACCACCATGGGGAAACTGGAGAAGAAAAAGCCCATGACCAGAAGCATGGCCTGCACGGCGAACAGAAAGGCGGTGGGCCCGAGCTGCAGGTCGATGACCCACTGGCTGATCATCTGCGGCAGCCCCACATAGCCGAGCACCCGGCCGAAAAGCTCGCCGCCGATGACCAGAAAGTAGATCATGCTGCTCAGGCGCACGGTTTCCACCAGGGCGTCCATGAAGACCTTCCAGGTGATGCCCTTGTAGATGAGCACGCCCAGGGCCAGCGAATAGACGCAGGCCACGGCCGCCGCCTGGGTGGGGCTGAACACGCCGGAGTAGATGCCCCCGAGCACGATGAGCGGCATGAGCAGGATGGGAAAGGCCTTGCGGAAGGCCTCCAGGCGCAACGCCAGACTGGCCTTTGCGCCGCCGCTGTAGCCCCGCCTGATGGACAGATAGACGGTGAGCAGGCACATCAGCGCGGCGGCCAGCAGGCCGGGCCCGACCCCGGCCGCGAACAGATCGGCGATGGAAATGCGGTTGCTGGCCCCGAAGATGATCATGAACACGCTGGGCGGGATCACGGCCCCCAGCCCGGCGGAGGTCACGGCCAGGCCCGAGGCGAAGGCCCGCGGGTAGCCCGAGGCCGCCATCATGGGCACGAAAATGGTGCCGATGATGGCCAGACAGGCTGTGGCCGAGCCGGAGATGGACCCCAGAAAAGCGGCGAAAATGCAGATGGCCACGGCCATGCCGCCGGGCAGGTGGCCCACCAGCCGGTTGATGCAGTCCCGCAAGTGACCCATGCCGCCGCTGGAAAGAATCAGATTGCCCGCGAAAATGAAAAAGGGCATGGCCAGCATGGGGTAGCCGCTGATGGTGGTGAAGAAAATCTGGGAAATATTGCCCACCGGAAAATCCATGACGTGGATCATGATGGCTATGGAACCGATGCTGAACGTCACGCACAGCGGAGTTCCCAAGAGGAAAAGAATGACAATGGTCAGCAGGGCGAAGTAGACGAAAGAGTCCATGCCGTTCTCCTGGGTTGAAGCATACAGCGGGCGGGGATTCCGGGTTTTATTCCTCCGGTTCCGCCGCTTCCGGCGCGTGCTTGTCGCGGACCACGCCCCAGAGCCGGTAGACGGCGAACACGGTGAACATGGCCATGCCCAGGCCCACGCAGCTTTCCACCAGCCAGCGCGGCACGGACACGCAACGGATAATGTTCATATTGAATTCAAGGCATTGGGAGATGAAAATAAAGCCGCTCCAGCTGATGACCACGCCGAAAACGACAGTGGCAAGGCCGCTGATGACGTCGCAGACCTTGCGCGCGGGCCTCGGCAGGGCGTTGCGGAGCATATCCACCGAAACATGGTCGCCGTCGGGCAGAATGGGACCGGCCACCATCATGACGGCCCAGATGGTCAGCCAGACGGGCAGGTCGTACATGAGATCAATGGAAAAATGGAACAGCGTGCGGCAGATGATTTCCGCGAAATTGATGCAGATGCCCGCAAAGAAAACCAGTCCCCAGAATTCGAGCCAGCGGCGCTTGAGCCTGGCTCCGACATGTGCGCGGCGTTGCGACATGGTCTTCCCCTTTCCGCCGTGAACGGCGGACGGCCCCTGCGCGGACGGCGCGGTCATGCCGCCGCGCAGGGCCGGAAGAAGGTTATCCGGCGGTATTCCTGATGGCCTCCATCAGGGCGGGGTCCACGCCCTTCACGAATTCGTCGGTGGCCTGCCGCAGGGCGGCCTCCCATTCGGCGCGGGCCTCGGGGGTCATCTTGACCAGAACGGTATCCGGGTTTTCATCCCACCACTTGAGAATGCGTTGCTCCTCATCCTCAAAGTACTGGTGCACGTCCGTGGCGGCGATGACGAATTCCATGGCCTTGCGCTCATTCTCGGGCAGGGCGTCCCACCATTGGCGGTTCACCACCAGCGCCTGCGGGCAGAAGCCCAGGGGCACGGGCAGCATGTACTTGGTCTGGCGGGGCAGATCAAAATAGGTATAGCCGAAGATATCGTTGGTCAGGCCTTCGATCATATTGGTCTGCAGTGCGGAAACGACCTCGGTATACGGCAGGGCCACGCCCACCAGCCCCAGGGCCTTGAAGGCGTTGGCATAGGACTGCTGGCCGGAATAGCGGATTTTCTGATTCTTCATGGCCGCCAGCGAGTCCGCCGGGCCGTTCTTGGTCCAGATCCAGAAATGGCCGATGGCGTTGGTCCACTTGAGAATCCTGAAGCCCTTGCTCTCGGCCAGTTTTTCCTGCTTGGCCCGCCAGGCCGGAGTATTCATGGCCCGCAGAAAATGGGCCATATCCTTGAATACGCCCGGAGCCGTGATCACCCGCCAGTCCGAATCGAACTGCTCAATGAACTGGGGCAATGTATAGGTGAACTGCCCCGCGCCCGTGGCCACGGCGTTGATGGCGTCGGCCGGCGACTTCACCACGTCGCCCACCCAGCGCATCTTGTATTTGCCCCGCAGGGCGGGGTGATTCTGCATGTTGAAGTCAAGCGCGCCGTAATACACGCCCACAGCCTGCCCTTCGGCATAGGAGGAGGCGGAACTGTAAGGCTCGGGGAAAAGCAGCTTCACCTCCTTGGCCGCGGCTGCGGCCGGAAGGACGGATCCGCACAGGGTCAGGGCGCACAGCGCCAGCATGCAGGCCATGGTTTGCAAGAGCTTCATCACACACTCTCCTTGTAGACGGTCACTGCCGTTTATGGGGACTCGTCCCCGTGAAGGACGCCTGGATCACTCGGGAGAGGCCTGCCGGACAGGCCGGAACGGTTGCGGAATCCGGCTCGCGGCGCAGCGGGCCATAGGGCTTTTGTTATTTTTAAAGCAAAATGATTCACTTATTGTGAATACTAGGGCAAGCCGGATGCGCTGTCAAGACGCCTCCCGGCCCGATCCGGGGCGGGCGCGTATAAAAATCCTTATCTGCGTCCGGGGAGCGGACAGAAAACGTCAGATGACGCCGGCAAAGCTGTTCTGACTGATAATCCCGGCAAAGAAAAAATCAGCAAAAGCCGCAACGGGATGCGCCCGCTCCGCTGCCCGCCGCCGCCTGCCGGAAAAGCACATTTTTTGCGAAAATTTTCCCAAAGCCTTGCCTCACCGGCCCGAGAAGCCTGCCCAATGCGTTCCCCTCCTTGACGTAACCCCCGCGCTGGGCTACCGTGAACCTGATATCGACCTGTCCGGCCCTTCCGGGACCGGAAGACAGCCCGTGGCGTGGTGCCGCGGGCGGGGTATTTTGGGGTACTGTCTGTATGCAAAAGGACAAGCACATGAGGAATGGCACAACACTGCTTCTGCTGGCGGCGATGACCCTGGCCGGCGCGGCGTGTCTGACGGCCTGGGGGGCGGGGTCTGCGGCCGCGGCTTCCCTGGAACCCACGGACAGCGGCGCGCCGTCGGCCATGGTTATCTTTCCTGTCGGCGAAAAGCCCAATCCCAAGGGCGCCGGCATGAAACCCGTGGTCTTCAACCACCTCGTCCATGAGAAAAAAGTCGAAAACTGCGAGTCCTGTCACCACACGGGCGATCCTGTGGCCTGTACCACCTGTCATACGGTGGAGGGCAAGGCCGAGGGCAACTTCATCACCCTTGAGCGGGCCATGCACGCCACCGATATCGCCAAGCGCGCCAAGGGCAACACGCCCCAGAGCTGTGTGAGCTGTCACGAGCAGCAGCTCAGGCAGCGCCAGTGCGCGGGCTGTCATGTGCTGGTCAAACCCGCGCGCAACGCCGCCTGGTGCGCCGTCTGCCACACGGGGGCGCCGTCCATGACCGCGCAGCAGATGCAGCAGGGCATCGCCGGAAAGCTGCCCGAAGCGCAGAACGAGGCTCTGGCCGCCGAAACCGTGCTGGCCGAAAAGCCCGTGGACTACCTCACTCCCATGCAGGCGCCCTACAAGGTGGTCATCGACGCCCTGGCCAAGCAGTACGAGCCCAGCGTCTTCACCCACCGTCGCCATGTGAGTTCGCTCATGGAACGCATCAAGGACGACAAGCTGGCCCAGGCTTTCCATACCAAGCCGGAGACGCTCTGCGCCGCCTGCCACCACAACAGCCCCCTGTCGGCCACGCCGCCCAAGTGCGGCAGCTGCCACACCACGAATATCGATCCCAAGAATCCGACCCGCCCGACGCTCAAGGCCGCCTATCATCTGCAGTGCATGGGTTGCCACAAGGCCATGAAGGTGGGCCGTCCGAAGAACACCGACTGCACCACATGCCATAAGCAACGCGCCCCGCAGCGCGCCGACTAGTACGGAGAAACGCATATGAATCGCAGAAAATTCCTGACCATTCTGGGCAGCGCGGGCGTGGTTTCGGCATTGGGCACGGCGAAGGTGGCCGAAGCCAGCGTGCATACCTTCCCCTACTATGACGACAGCTACGGGGTGCTGCACGACACCACCCGCTGCATCGGCTGCCGCCGTTGCGAAGAGGCCTGCAACAAGGTGAACCACCTGCGCAAGCCGTCCAAGCCGTTCAGCGACCTTTCGGTCACCGCCACCCGCCGCCGCACCTCGGCCTATGAATGGACCGTGGTCAACAAATACGAAATGAACGGCAAGCCGGTCTTCCGCAAACTGCAGTGCTTCCACTGCAACGACCCGGCCTGCGCCTCGGCCTGTTTCGCCAAGTGCTTCCAGAAGCAGCCTGACGGCAGCGTGACCTATGACGGCTCACAGTGCGTGGGCTGCCGCTACTGCATGGTGGCCTGTCCCTTCTACGTGCCGGGCTTCCAGTACGACGAGGCTTTTGACCCCCTGGTGCAGAAATGCACCTTCTGCGAGCCCCGCCTCAAGGAAGGCAAACTGCCCGGCTGCGTGGAGGCCTGTCCCGTGGACGCGCTGACCTTCGGCCGCCGCAGCGACCTGATCAAGGTGGCCCGCGCCCGCATCGCGGACAATCCCGGCAAATACGTCAACTACATCTACGGCGAATTCGACGCCGGCGGCACCGCCTGGATGGTGCTGGCTCCGGCCGCCGAAGGCGCGGCCGTGCCGCCGGACGACCCGGCGCTGGCCGGCCCGGACCTGAAGCAGCTCGGCCTGGACACCCATCTGGGCAACCGGCCCATGGGCGAACTGACCTACGGCGCTCTGGGCGCGGTGCCCATGATCGTGGCCTTCTGGCCCGTGCTCTTCGGCGGGGCCTACGCCATGACCAAGCGCCGCGAGGCCATGAGCCAGCTGGAACAGGAAAAGATGGCCAGAGAGGCCAAGGACGACGTGGCAGCCGCCGTGGACGCCGCCGTGCGCAAGATTGAGGAAACCGAAGGCGAAGGCGCGGCCGAACGGGCCCGCCGGGCCATGACCGAGGCCCTGAAAGCCAGGGAAGCCGAGGCGGCGTGCTCCAAGCACGGGGAGGATAAGTAGATGGAAAACCACGGCATCGTCATTCCCACCAAGGACAAATTGTTCAATCTCGATCCGCTGTTGCGGCGGACCCCGGGCAATATCCTGACGTGGATCATCCTGACTGTGGGCCTGATCATCACCATCATCCGCTTCACCCAGGGCATCGGTTCGGTGACCAACCTGGACGACAACCAGCCCTGGGGCCTGTGGATCGGCTTTGACCTGCTCTGCGGCGTGTGCCTGGCCGCCGGCGGCTACTTCACCACCGTGGCCTGCTACGTCATGGGCATGAAGCACTTCCACTCGGCGGTGCGCCCGGCCGTGACCACGGCCTTTCTGGGCTACGGCTTCGTGGTGGTGGCCCTGCTCTATGACCTGGGCCATCCGTTGCGCCTGCCCTACATGTTCTTCTTCCCCGGCACCACTTCCGTGCTCTTTGAAGTGGGCCTGTGCGTGGCCACCTACGTCACGGTGCTCTTCATCGAGTTCTCCGTGGCACCCATGGAATGGCTGGCCCAGAAGTTCCCCTGGCTGCTCAAGTGGCGCAAGCTGGTCATCCGCTGCACCATCCTGCTGACCATCTTCGGCGTGACCCTCTCCACCCTGCACCAGTCCTCGCTGGGTTCGCTCTACCTCATCGCGCCGGAAAAACTGCATCCGCTCTGGTACTCGCCCTTCATGCCCATGTTCTTCTTCGTCAGCTCCATGGCGGCCGGCGCTTCCATGGTCATCTTCGAAGGCATGTTCGCGCACAAGGGCGTGCACCAGTACATGGACGCCACCCATCTGCGCGAAGCCGACGGCGTGGTGCTGAGCTTCTCGCGGGCCGCGTCCTTCATCCTCTTCGCCTACTTCATGCTCAAGCTCATTGACATGCTGGTGCAGGCCAACATCCCCTATCTCTTCACGGGGTACGGGGCCTGGTGGCTGGTGGAGATGCTCTTCTTCGTGCTGATGCCCGCCCTGCTCTACGCCAAGGGCGCGCGCGACGGCAACATCAGCCTCTGCCGCTTCGCCTCGGCCAACACGGTCCTCGGCATTGTGCTCAACCGCTTCAATGTCTCCATGATCGCCTTCAACTACAATCTGCCCTCCGCGGAACGGTACTTCCCGAGCATCTGGGAGATCTGCATCTCCATCTTTGTGGTGACCATGATCGTGACCGTGTACCGCTTCATCGTCTACCACATGCCCGTGCTCTACGAACATCCCGATTTCAAGGATGCCCACTAGGCACAAGGAGAAGACTATGGAATTCCATACCTTTTATGATTACTTCCTGTTCACCAAGAGCTGGGCGTACGTTATGATGTTCATAGTGCTGCCCCTCTATGTGCTGTACTGGAACTTCGTGCTCTTCCCGGACAAGAAAAAGGGCAACAACAGTCCCAAGCATTAGGGCGAAAGACAAAGGCGGAGCCGCAAGGCTCCGCCTTTTTTGTATCAAGAAAACCCCCGCCAGGGTGTTCCTTTTTGCGCGTAACGCACCTTTGCTCCCGTTTTCCTGTACCATTGTGGCTATGTTGTAACATCGGCTTTTTTCATTCAATCAAGGCGAACAGTTCTCAAAAAATCGTACTGATTGACCTGATAGCCCGGCGAGCGAACAAAAAGGGGCGAAACCACCTTTGCTCCGCCGGAGCGACGCGCAGGCGGACGGCTGGTGTCGGGAGCGTCCTAGAGCAGATTAACTTTGAAATGTTGTACATTTCAAAGTTTAAAGACACGCCCACTTCACCGCTTAACAGCGTAAATAAATTGCGCTTACGGCTTCGTGGCGCGAGGCTGCTGCGCAGCCTCGTTAGAGCGTTTCAAAGTTAAAACGCTCTAAAAAACAAGATTCTTCTTGCCAGTGCCGAAAAGGCCGGTTTTGTCGGATAACCCGACAAATAAGAGACCGGCAAAAGATGAAGCAAGAGGCTTCCGCCCCGGCCACGTTCCGTCCTTGCCTCACGGCGCCGGCCCTGCTATGCTGAATTCCTCTCCAAGCCGCAAGATTCCCGGCAACGCGTCAGCGCGCCTTGCCGTTCAGCCCTGAATGCTTACCTTCAGTGCAGTGAGGTTTCCAGCATGTGTCTAGCCATTCCCGCCCAGATCGTGGAACTTCAGGAAGAAGGCATGGCCCGCGTGCGCGTGGGCGAAAGCCAGACCTTTCTGACCGCGTCCATGATGCTTTTGCCCGAACCGCCGCAGATCGGCGATTATGTCATTGTCCATGCCGGGTTCGCCCTGCACACCTTGTCGCCCCAGGAGGCGCAGGACAGCCTCGCGGCCCTGCGCGAGCTGGCCGAGGCCATGGAGGGCACGCCTGCCCCGTTCTGACGATGTGTCGTTATATGTTCCGTAGTGACGCAATGCAGATGAAATATGTCTTCAGGAAGGCCGCACAGCTCAGGGAAGACGCATCTAATTTCAATTTTGCCAGTCTGTTATTTGTCGTGATTATCCGTCAAAACCAGCCTTTCCGGCGCTGGCGGCGTCATCTGCCGCTTTTTTGCTGCTCACGTACTTGAGTACGTTCCGCGCAAAAAGCGCCATTTTCCTTGCCAGCGTCGAAAAATCTTAGTTTTTAGGATTCTCCCGACACCAGCCGTCCGCCTGCGCTTCGCTCCGGCGGAGCAAAGGTGGCTTTGCCCTTTTTGTCCGTTACTGGTTTATCTATTCAATAAATAAAGATTTTTTAGATGCGTCTGCCCTGCCGCACAGCTGCGGCCTTCTTGACTTTACACCGTTCTTTGCCCACACTGGATCGATTTTTTCGCCCGCACCACTTCCGGCCCACGGGCCGCACACAGCCGCTGGGAGCCAGCATGAGTGACTACAAGAAAACCCTGAATCTTCCGCAAACCGCCTTTCCCATGAAGGCCAATCTGGCCCAGCGCGAGCCGGAAACGCTCAAGAAATGGGATCAGATCCACGCCCGCGAAGCCATGGTCGACGCCTCGGGCAGCCGGGGCTCCTATGTGCTGCACGACGGCCCGCCCTACGCCAACGGGCATATTCACATGGGCACGGCGCTGAACAAGATTCTCAAGGATATTGTGGTCAAATCGCGCAACATGCAGGGCTTTGCCGCGCGCTACGTGCCCGGCTGGGACTGCCACGGCCTGCCCATTGAGCACAAGGTGGAGCAGGAACTCAAGGAAAAGAAAAAAGAACTGCCCGCCCATGTGGTGCGCAAGCTCTGCCGCGACTACGCGGCCAAGTGGATCGACGTCCAGCGCAAGGAATTCAAGCGCCTGGGCGTGCTCGGCGACTGGGACGATCCCTATATGAGCATGAAGCCCGCCTATGAGGCCACCACGGCGCGCGAGCTGGCCGACTTTGTGGAAAAAGGCAACGTCATCCGCGCCAAAAAGCCCATTTACTGGTGCTGTTCCTGCCACACGGCTCTGGCCGAGGCCGAGGTGGAATATTACGACCATACCTCGCCCTCCATTTACGTGCGCTTTCCCCTGCCCGACGCGGGCCTGAGCAAAATTTTCCCGCAGGCCGATCCTTCCCGCGCCTACGTGGCCATCTGGACCACCACGCCCTGGACCCTGCCGGACAATATGGCCGTCTGCCTGCACCCGGAATTCACGTATCTGCTGGTGGAAGCCGACGGCGCGCAATACCTGCTGGCCGAGGAGCGCCTCGCGCCCTGCGCCGCCCTGTTCGGCTGGAACGAGCCCAAAATTCTGGGCCGGGCCACGGGCGCGCAGCTTGAAGGCCTGACGGCCCGCCACCCCTTCTATGACCGTCAGTCGCCCCTGAGCCTGGGCCTGCATGTGACCCTGGACACGGGCACCGGCTGTGTGCACACCGCGCCGGGACACGGCCGCGAAGACTACGAAGTGGGCCTCAAGTACGGCCTGGACATCTACTCGCCCCTGGACGACGCGGGCCGCTTTCTGCCCACAGTGGAGTTCTTCGCCGGGCTCACGGTCACGGAAGCCAATCCCAGGGTCATTGAAAAGCTCAAGGAAAAGGGCGCGCTGCTTCAGGAAGGCAAGATCCGGCACTCCTATCCGCACTGCTGGCGCTGCAAAAATCCGGTGATCTTCCGGGCCACCACCCAGTGGTTCATCAGCATGGAGAAAAACGACCTGCGCGCGCGGGCCCTGGAAAGCATCGACAAGGACGTGGAGTGGATTCCGGCCTGGGGCCGGGACCGCATTTACAACATGATCGAATCCCGGCCGGACTGGTGCATTTCGCGCCAGCGCCAGTGGGGCGTGCCCATCCTGGCCCTGCGCTGCGAAGACTGCGGCGAGGCCTGGAACGATCCCGTCTGGATGCGCGAGATCTGCGACCGCTTCGCCAAGCATCCCACGGGTTGCGACTACTGGTATGAGGCGGATCTGGACGAGATCGTGCCCGACGGCCTGAAGTGCCCGCACTGCGGCGGCAACCACTGGAAAAAGGAAAGCGACATTCTGGACGTCTGGTTCGACTCCGGCACCAGTTTCGCGGCGGTGCTGGAAGCGCGGCCCGAACTCTCCTACCCGGCGGACCTTTATCTGGAAGGCTCGGACCAGCATCGCGGCTGGTTCCACAGTTCCCTGCTGGTGTCCGAGGGCACGCGCGGGCGGCCTCCCTACCGCTCGGTGCTGACCCACGGCTACGTGGTGGACGGCGAAGGCCGCAAGATGTCCAAATCCATCGGCAACGTCATCGCCCCGCAGGAACTGATCGACAAATTCGGGGCCGAAATCGTGCGCCTCTGGGTTTCCTCCGTGGAATACCGCGAGGACATCCGCATTTCGGACCAGATCCTCAGCCGCCTGGTGGACGCCTACCGCCGCATCCGCAACACCTGCCGCTTCATCCTGGGCAATATCGACGGCCTGACCAGGGCCGACCTGCTGCCCACGGAACAGTTGCTGCCCCTGGACCGCTTCGCCCTGGACGTGGCCGCGCGCGTGCACGAGCGCGTGCAGCAGGCCTACACGGACTTCGAATTCCACAAGGTCTACCACAGCCTGCACAATTACTGTGTCACGGACCTTTCCTCGGTCTATCTGGACATTCTCAAGGACCGCCTTTACGCTTCCGGCCCGGACAGCCCGGAACGCCGCTCGGCCCAGACGGCCCTCTGGCACATTCTGTGTCTGCTGCTGCGCGACATGGCCCCGGTGCTCTCCTTTACGGCCGAGGAAATCTTCGGTCATCTGCCCGCGGACCTGCGCGGCCCGGAGCCCACAGTCTTCGCCCTGCAGGCCGTGTCCGGCGAGGAATTTCTGCTGCCCGACGGCCGGCGCGACGACTGGAACGTGCTGCTGGCCGTGCGCGGCGCGGTGACCAGAGCCATTGAACCCCTGCGCCGGGACGGCGTGGTGGGCCATTCCCTGGATACGCGGGTCACGCTCCATCTGGCCGACGAACTGCGCGAGCGCCTGGAAAGTCTGCGCACCGACCTGCGCGCGGTCTGCATCGTCTCGCAATTGGAACTGGCCCCCCTGGCCGACGCCCCGCAGGACGCCTACAGCGACAGCGAGGTTTCCGGCCTGGCCATCAGCGTGGAAAAGGCCCGCGGCGAGAAATGCGAACGCTGCTGGATCTACAGCACGGAGCTGGGCGCGGACCCGGCCCATCCCACGCTCTGCCCGCGCTGCGCGGCGGTGCTCAAGAACCTGCCCCTTGAGGACGCCAAAGGACGCGCGGCCGAATGAGACGGCGTTACCGGATTTTGGGCGGCATGGCCGCGCTGGCCTTTGTGCTGGACCAGCTCAGCAAATGGTGGGTCATGTCCGCCATTCCCGAGCACCGGCCCGTGGTGGTGATCCCCGGTTTTTTCGACCTGATCAACATCCGCAACCGGGGGGCGGCCTTCGGCTTTCTGAACCGTTCGGACATCGAATGGCAGTTCTGGCTCTTTCTGGCGGCCACGGCTGTGGCCGCCTGGGCCATCATTGTCCTGGTGCGCGGCTCGCGCCATGAGCCCTGGCTGTTCGCCGGTCTGGGGCTGGTGCTGGGCGGCGCTCTGGGCAATCTGATGGACCGCCTGCGCTTCCGGGCCGTGGTGGATTTTCTGGATTTTTACTGGGGCGACTGGCACTGGCCCGCCTTCAACGTGGCGGATACGGCCATCTGCATCGGCGCTTTTCTGGCCTGCCTGGTGATCTGGCGCAAACCGCCGGAAGACGCGCGGGGCGGCGCGCCCCGACGCGGAACGTCCGGCAAGGGAGAAAAGGCATGACCTTTGCCTGGTGGCATCCGTTGGCGGCATTGATTCCCATGCTTCCCAGCTTCTGGAGCATCTGGCACATCTGGGATCATGAATTCGAAACGCCCCAGCAACGGGCGCTCTGGCTGGTGCTGGTGGTCTTTCTGCCGGTACTGGGCGGCATCATTTATATCTTTACGGGCCGCACCAAGGCCCGGGGAAAAATTCAACGCTGAAACGAGGCTCGTATGAACAAATTCCGTTCTTCCCATCTTCCGCTCCTGGCTTGCGCCGTTCTGCTGCTGGGCGCCTGCGTGCAGAGCGGCTCCGGCGGCAGCGGCACCCTGAACCTGGAGCAGCAGGTGCAGCAGCACGACATGCAGCTCAAACAATTGCAGCCCGCCCAGGCCGACGCCTGGAATCAGCTTCAGGCCATGCGGCAGGAGCTGAACATCCTCAAGGGCCAGATGGACGATCTGCAGAACGTGGGCGGCGCGCGCGCCCTGGTGGAACGCGTCAACAGGCATGACGCGGCCTTGCGCCAGGTGGAAACCAGCATGGCCCTGAATCTCAATCTGGGCGACCCGCTGCCCGCCGCACCGGCCTCGGCTCCCATGGCCGCGCCCCAGGCTGTTCCCATGTCCGGCATGTCCGGGGACGCCGGCTACGGCCAGCCCGCGCCGCAAGCCACCTACGGCCAGCCCGCCCAGGGCGGCATGCCCGCGGGCAGCCCCGGCTACGCGGCCGCCGTGCCCGAAGGCACCCAGCCCTATCAGAACGGCGCGGCCGGGCAGACCCAGCCGGCCCAGGCTCCCGCCGCCAGCACCTGGGGCCAGCCTTCGCCGCAGCCCGTGGTGCAGGCCCCGCAAAAAGACATTTCCCTGGCGCTCTTCGACGCCGGCGTCAATGCCTACAACGCCCGCAAGTATGAGGAAGCCCAGCGCTCCTTCACGGACTTTCTGAAAAACTACAAGGACCACAACCTGGCCCCGGAAGCCCAGTACTATCTGGCGGAATGCTACTTCCAGCGCAACCAGTTCGCGGATGCGGCCCTGGCCTACGACACGGTGATCAAAAAATATCCCAAGTCCTCGCGCGCGCCCGGCGCGTATCTGAAGCAGGGCATCAGCTTCAGCAAGCTGAATCAGGGCGCCGCGGCCAAAGCCCGGATGCAGGAACTGATCAAGAAGTTCCCCAACTCGCCGGAAGCCGCGCGGGCCAAGAGCTTTCTGAAGACCAACAAGTGAGGACGATTTCACCTGTGCAATGTGGCAGCAGAACAATGTCAGGGCATCAAAACCGGAAAAGGGGAACGGGATGGCGGAGCAGCACGACGAGCCGGCCGTATACAAGCAACTGAGCACGGAGATGCGTCAGGGGCTGAAGGATATTTATCAGCAGATTTCCACGGCCTCCAGCGATCAGGCCACGCCCGTGCCCGACACGGACGCCCTGTTCCACGAGGCCTCGGATCAATTGGGCGAAGTGCTCAAGGCCACGGAAACGGCCACCATGAGCATCATGGAAATAGTGGAAAAACACCTGGATCTCCAGGCCGAAAGCGCGGAACTGCTGGCCGCCGTGCGTGAAGGCACGGCCACGGAAAGCCAGAAGCTCCGCCTGTCCGAAATCAACAACCAGTTGGGCGACGATCTCACCAGCCTGCTGACCACCCTGAGCTTTCAGGACATCACAGGCCAGCGGATCAAACGGGTAGTCGCGGCCCTGAACAAAATCGAAAGCAGCGTGGTGGAACTCTATGTCTCCTCGGGCCTGATCATGGAGGGCGCGGAAAAAGACCCGGCCAAGGACGCGCAGGCCCTTCAGGACGAAGCGCGCAAGGCCGTGGAGGATTTCCGCCAGAACCGCAAGGTTTCCTCCGAACTCAAGGGACCGGGCAAGGATGGCGTCTCCCAGGGCGCCATTGACGACATGCTGGCCCAACTGGGCATGTGATCAGCTCCGGTTCCGGCACAGAACGAAAACAGCCCGCCGTAGGTTTTCCCACGGCGGGCTGTCTGTTTTCGGAATTGACCGTTATGAAGTCGCCGGTGTTACGCCACTACCTTCTTGCCCAGTTCCAAGGCCTTGAGATTGGATTCCTGCAACTTGGCGGGCAGATATTTTTTGATGGCCGCTTCCAGGGCGTCCACGCCGAAAGGCAATACGCCCGAGGCGCAGACCGCGCTCAGCAGCACGGTATTGCCGCTCTGGGCCGAACCGGCCTGAAGCCCCAGCTCGCGGCAGGGGATGAAGCGGCACTGCCCGGCCACCAGCCGGGTCTGTTCCTCGATATGAGCCATATCCGGATAACTGGCCTGCCCCAGAGAGACGCTCACCGGCGGCAGGGGATCGCTGCTGGAAAAAACCGCGCCGCCGGGCCGCAGATAGGACAGGCCGCGCAGGGTTTCCAGAGGCTCGAAGCCCAGCAGCAGGTCGGCTTCGCCGAAATCAAGCTTGGGCGAGCGCCAGCCGCCCAGCAGCAGCACGGATTCCACCACGCCGCCGCGCTGGGCCATGCCGTGCACTTCTCCGGCCACCACGTCCAGACCGGCCTGAAGGGCCGTCCGCGCCAGCAGGGTGGTGGCGGTCAGGGTTCCCTGTCCGCCCACGCCGGTGAAATAAATCCGCATCCGTTTTTGTTTGTCGTGTGCTTTCATACTTTCACCACTCAGCGCTTTTTGGCTTTAAAGGCCGTGGGAGCGATCTGCAGGCAGACCATGCAGCCGGAACACAGGGTTTCATCCACGGCCAGGTTATCGCCCTGGCGGTAAAAGGCCGGACAGGCCAGCTGTTCCAGACAGCGCAGGGCTTCCGCGCCCTGCTGCGCCACTTCGGCCACCTGCGGCTGGGCTTTTTTGAGGCGGCGGCGGGCGTAGAGCACGCACGGCTCCTCGGCGATGAGCACCCGCACGCCGGGTTTGCCTTTCATTTCTTCCAGGGCCTTGGTCACGGCCTTAAGGTTGAAGGCCCGCACCTTGGCGCACTCGGTCACGCCCAGGCCGCGCACCACGGCTTCCATATCCATGTGCGCGCTCATGTCGCCCAGCATTTCCTGCAGCATGCCGGGATTGGGCTGATGGCCGGTCATGGCCGTGGTGCCGTTGTCCAGGATCACAAGGAGCAGGTCGTGGTGGTTGAAGACCGCGTTGGCCAGGCCGGTCATGCCGGAATGGAAAAAGGTGGAGTCGCCGATAAAGCCCACCACCGGCTTGCCCGAAGCCCGCGCGAAACCGCTGCCCGCCGAAACGGACGAGCCCATGCAGACCAGGAAGTCCGCGGTGCGCAGGGGCGGCAGCAGGCCCAGAGTGTAGCAGCCGATGTCGCTGGAATAGACGGCGTCGTCCCCGAAGACCTGACGCACGGCGTAGTATACGGCACGGTGCGAACAGCCGGGGCAAAGGTTCGGCGGGCGGCCCGGCAGATCCGTTTCCACGGGCCGCGCGGACTTGGCCGGGCAGGGACAATCCAGCCAGGCGGCCAGGCGGCGCAGCACCAGGGTGGTGGAGTATTCGCCCCGGCCGCTGAGCGTTTCGTCCTTGCCCTCAATGCGCACGTTCAGGCCGCGTAGCTGGGCCAGGGCGCGCACGCTCTGCTCCAGCAGATCCGCGCCTTCCTCCAGCACCAGCACGCGGTCGCATTTCTGAAGAAACGCGCCGATCAGGTCGTTGGGCAGCGGCCAGGTCATGCCCAGCTCCAGCACGCGCACACGGTCTTCCCAGCCGCCGCTGGCCAGGGCGTCGGCCAGATAGTTGCGGGCCACGCCGCTGGCGATGACGCCCAGACGGGTCTGGCCGCCGGAGGGCTCGCGCTCCACGTTGAAGCGGCTGCCCTCGGCGATCTGGCGGGCCTTTTCCATATTGGCGTCCAGAGCCGCATGACGGCGGAGGGCCACGGCGGGCACCGGCACGAAACGGCCGGGGTCGCGCTTGAACTCCACCTTGGGCTGGGGCGCGGGCAGATCGTCAAAATCCACCGGGCCGCGCATGTGGCTCACGCGGGTGGTGGTGCGCAGCATGACCGGCTGCTGCAGCTCGCGGGCCAGACGGAAGGCTTCGCGGGTCATTTCCTTGGCTTCCTGCGCCGAAACGGGCTCGAAACAGGGCAGGGAAGCGAAACGGGCGTAATGGCGGTTGTCCTGCTCGTTCTGGCTGGAATGGCAGCCGGGGTCGTCGGCGGTGAGCACCACCAGACCGCCGGGCAGGCCGATGTACACCGAGGTGAACAGGGGGTCGGCGGCCACGTTGAGCCCCACATGCTTCATGGCAACCAGACTCATGGCCCCGCCCAGAGCCCCGCCGGCGGCCACTTCCATGGCCACCTTCTCGTTGATGGAGTATTCCAGCCGGTAGCGGCCCTCCCCGCCCAGGCGGAGGAAGGTATCAGCCACTTCCGAGGACGGCGTGCCCGGATAACAGGAAACCATATGCACGCCCGCTTCCAGAGCGCCGCGCACGATGGCTTCATTACCCAATAACAGGTGGCGCTCCCCGCGGGCGCCGCGCAACAGCGGATCGTTGCTCATACTTCCTCCAGACCCGGCGCGCACCGCGCGGGCCGCATATGAATAAAACCAAGCCGGGCGTCCGGTCCGGCAAACGCCGGACACGTCCGGCCTGACAAAACGCTGCGGCGTTTTGCGCCGCAGCGTTACGTTGTGCTACTTTTGCGCCGCCGTATCCTGCGCCGGTTTTCCGGACGCCGCGTTGTCCTGCGCGCCCCCGGCGGGAGCCAGCGCCTCGGCCCGGACACGGTAATAGTCTCCGTCAAGGCCTTTCACTTCCTGCGCCAGCGCCTGATAGGTCCTGGCCGCCAGATCCTTCTGCCCCGCCTTGACGGCGGCTTCGGCCAGCATCTGGCGGAACTGGACGGAACGGTTCTCAACCGGCAGGCGCGGCTCCAGGCCCTGCAAGAGAGTCAGGGCCTCGGCGTTTTTGCCCGCCTTGAGCAGACTTCCGGCCTCGCCCAGGGCGGCGGTCAGGCCCAGCGCGCCGTCGGCGTCCAGTTTGGCGGCTTTGGCGTAAGCGTCGGCGGCGGCAGCGTCGTCTCCGCTCTGCAGGGCGCTTTGGGCCAGGGCCAGCAACACGGAAAGACGCACGTCGGACGGCGCCTTGTCGGCCAGCGCGGCCAGCGCCTTGACGCGCTCCGGCCCCTGCATGGTCAGGCCGATGCGCGCCAGTTCCTGCCGGGCCTCGTCATTCTTGCCGCCGCTGTACCAGTGCCAGAGGCCCGTACCGGCCAGGACCAGCAGAAAAATGATCACCACGCCGGCGATAAGGCCCGCATGACGCAGCATGAACTGAAGAAGCGGAGCACTTTCGGAAGCGACTTCGGCCTGCAGGTCACGGAACAGGGGGGAAGCTTCCTCGCCTTGATTCTTTTGCGGATTCATGTATCAAAAACTCCTTAGGGAGACAGAACTGCCCAAAGCCGGAAGCCCGCGGCGCGGGCCGGCTGTTCCTGACGGGATTATTTACATAGGCCAAAGCCCGTCCCCCTGTCAAAATAAATATCCCCGCCGCTCGCGGCGGCGCAAAGGAGCAGCCATGACCCCAGCGGAACAAATGGAACGCCTGGCGGCGCGGGCCCGTGACGCGGCGCGGGCCATGAGCCGGACCACCGCCGAGGCCAAGACGCGAGCCCTGACCGGGCTGGCCGATCTGCTGGCCGCGCGTGAAGAGGACGTTCTGGCCGCCAACCGCAAGGATCTGGATGCGGCCCGCGCCGCCGGGCTGGACGCCCCGCGCCTGGACCGCCTGACCCTGCCCCCGGCCGTCATGGCCGAAATGCGCGCCGCCTGCCTGCACGTGGCCCGGCTGCCCGATCCCGTGGGCGCCACGGAGAGCCAGTGGCAGCGGCCCAACGGCCTGCTGGTGGGCCGTATGCGCGTTCCGCTCGGGGTCATCGCCATGATTTACGAGGCCAGGCCCAATGTGACCATTGACGCGGCCATCCTCTGCATCAAGGCGGGCAACGCGGTGATTCTGCGCGGCGGCAGCGAGGCCCTGCATTCCAACACGGCCCTGGCCGGTCTGCTGCAAGAGGCCCTGGCCGACGCGGGCCTGCCCCCACAGGCCGCGCAACTGGTGGGGATTACGGACCACGCGGCGGTGACCGCGCTGTGCAAGCTGGACCAGTATATTGACGTGATCATCCCGCGCGGCGGCGAGGGCCTGGTGCGCGCCGTCACCGAAGCGGCCACCATGCCGGTGCTCAAGCACTTCAAGGGCGTCTGCCACGCCTTCATCGACGCGGACGCGGATCTGGATCAGGCCCTGGACATCGTCTTCAACGCCAAGGTCCAGCGGCCCGGCGTGTGCAACGCCCTGGAATGCCTGCTGGTGCACCGGGACGCGGCGGCGCGCTTTCTGCCGCTGGCGGCCGCGAAACTGGGCGAGGCCGGGGTGGAATTCCGGGCCTGTCCGGCTTCCCTGCCCCTGCTCGGTCCCAACGCCGTGCCCCAGCGGCCCGAAGATCTCGGGCAGGAATTCCACGCCCTGGTCCTGGCCGTGCGCGTGGTGGACGATCTGGACGCGGCCCTGGACCACATCGCCCGCTACGGCTCCAACCACACCGAAATCATCTGCACCCGCGACTACGGCCGCGCCATGCGCTTTCTGCGTGAGGCCGACGCCTCCATGGTGGCGGTCAACGCCTCCAGCCGCTTCAATGACGGCGGACAGCTGGGCCTGGGCGCGGAAATCGGCATTTCCACCTCCAAGCTGCACGCATACGGCCCCATGGGCGTACAGGAGCTGACCACCACCAAGTTCGTGGTTCTGGGGCAGGGACAGGTGCGGCAATAAATGACGGCGCGCGACGGACAGCGGCCGGGCCGGGCCATTCTGGGCGGCAGTTTCAACCCGCCGCACGTGGGACATCTGCGTCTGGCCGTGGAAGCGCGCGAAGCGCTGGGCCATCTGGTGCAGGGTGTGGATCTGGTGCCCTGCGCCCAGCCGCCGCACAAAAAAACCGGCAACCTGTTGCCTTTTGAACTGCGCGCCGCCATGCTGGAAGCGGCCCTTGTTCCTCTGCCCCAACTGCGCTGCAACCGTCTGGAAGCCCTGCGGGACGGCCCCTCCTACACCTGGGATACGCTGCGGGCCTACCACGCGGCGGAACCGGGCACGGATTTTTATTTTCTGCTGGGCAGCCCGGATTTCGCCCTGCTGCCCACGTGGCAGCGTGGCCTGGAACTGCCCCGGCTCTGCCATTTCGTGGTGGTCCCGCGCGGCGACCTCACCCCTGATGAGTTCATAGACATGACCCGCGCCCTCTGGCCCACGGCCCGCGAGCACCCCTCCGCCCTGCCCGGCGGCGTCTGCATGGCCCTGCCCGGCGGCGGGCTGGCGTATTTTCTGCCGCTGCCCTGGCTGGCCGTGAGCGCCTCGCGCATCCGCGAACTCTGGCTGGCCGGGCGCAGTGTGGACTATCTGGTGCCCGAAGCCGCCCTGAATCTGCTGCGGACACACCGGCAGGCCATTGCGGCACACTGGCGGGAGGCGCAGTAAGCATGCTTGCCACCGCGCCCAAGGAATTGCGTGAAAACATCGCCCGCGCCATCGGTTATCTGCGCCGCGGCGAGGTGGAGCGCGCCCTGACCTGCATGAGCGCGGCCCTGCGCCAATACGCGGGCCTGCGGCTGCTGCGCGCGGCCAGGGCGGGCCTGGACATCCAGATCAACGAATTTCTGAGTTCCCTGGTCCACCACCACAGCATGCAGCCCCTGCTCGATCCGGGCCACAGCGGCAAACCGCGCGCCATTCCCTATCAGCAGGGCAAGGAAAACGCCCTGGCCACCGTGCTGGACGGTCTGGCCAAAATTCTGCGGGACGAGGCGGAAGAGTCCATCCGACGGGAGGCCGAGGCGCGCCTGGAACGCAAAAAAACGCTGATCCAGACCGGCGTGCAATTGATGCGCGAAGGGCAGGCCGCCAAGGGCCGCGCCTTTCTAAAACGCGTGGCCGATGAATTCAGCGACGAGGAAGGCATCCGCATCCAGTTGGGCCAGATCTTCGCCGCCGCCGGACAATACGCAGAAGCCGCCGAAATGTATGAAGAAGCCATGCTTTCCCAGCCCCGGGAAGCGGCGGCCTATACCGGGGCGGTGACGGCGTGGCTGAAACTGCGGGAATTTGAAAAGGCCGAAAACGTCTACAAGGCCATTCTGCGCACCTTCGGCGGGCACCCTTCCACTTTCGGCAAAATGGCCAAAATGTATCTGGAATGGCGCCAGCGCGGCCAGGCCGAGGATATGGCCCTGCGCGCTCTGCAGGCCGATCCCCAGCAGGCCGACGCTCTGGAGGTCATGGCTGTGCTGGATAAAAAATAGCCGCCCCCAGGGCAGACGCATCTAAAAAATCTTTATTTATTGAATAGATAAACCAGTAACGGACAAAAAAGGCAAAGCCACCTTTGCTCCGCCGGAGCGACGCGCAGGCGGATGGCTGGTGTCGGGAGAATCCTAAAAACTGCGCTAGCCGTTGCCGCGCCAGCGGCTTACGGATAGCGACAGTGACTTCCTTGGACACAATTTCGTGTAACTAATTGCTGTCTTCAGCCGTAGCTTCCTGCGTCGCAACGGCTGAAGCAAGATTTTTCGACGCTGGCAAGGAAAATGGCGCTTTTTGCGCGGAAACCGACCGGAAGGCGGCCCAAAGGGCCGTGCCCGTTGGCGAGCGTAGCGAGCTTACGGGCATCGAGAGC